>Ga0209175_10000285_pt1 | contig 33773 bp, 30 predicted proteins | sample JI91814C2DNA_FD_187506 | JGI IMG/M metagenome (GOLD analysis project Ga0209175, IMG submission 187506) | Wastewater effluent complex algal communities from Wisconsin, to seasonally profile nutrient transformation and Carbon sequestration -... | ecosystem: Engineered > WWTP > Effluent > Algae...
TAGCTTGACATAGATGTTTACTTGATTGATCAGTCTTTGGCCATACACCACCGAGCATAGTGGCAGCTGTTTCACAACTACTGATATTTAAATTATTAACCTTGGTAGCAATGGCATTTAGTTCATTTAAAATATTATAAATTTGTGGACTGACGGTTTGAATAGATAATAAAAACGCATAACTTGCAGCACTACTACCAATGCTTTGTAACATTTGTGTCAAACCTTCGGCATTAATATGCGAAAATCCACCGGTCCAAGCATCAATGCCACCGCATCCGGCTCTAAAGCCTGGCATTTGAATCGTTGCCAGTTGTGCATGTCTAACTTGGCTGCGTGCAACTAAACTACCACCAGTATAATAACCAGCGCTTTGATCTTGATAGCTTCCCGGACTATTGATATTGCTTTGCATCCCAGCTGCATTGAAAAAATTCTTTAAATCCTCATCAATTGAGGCTTGAGATTGCGTGCTTACAAGTACTAACAGCCACAAACTAATCCATTTATGCCACATAAGTTAACTCCGCTATGTCTTAGTGCCAATTAAAGTCATAATTCTGTTTTCAATTTCATCTAAAGAGCTTAATCCTTGGGCAAGAGGTAATACCTCTTGGGTATGTGGATTAACTGCAAATAACGCTGGTAACACCGATATTTTCCATTTATCCACCAATCCATTATCTATGGTGCTTTGCGCAAATCCTGGGATTTGATGGCCATCAGTACTAATAGCCAGCACCTCCCAACCTGAGAGAGATGAAAATTGTTGGACAATTGGAGCAAAGGCCTCACAGTAAAGGCAATCACCTCTAAAGAAGAAGAACAAACCATAGGAGTCTTTTAACTCTTGCAATCGACGCGCAAAAGCTAGCTTTTGTTGATCTAGATAAATATGCCGCCCCTTTTGATTAACCGGAAAAACCAAGGTGTGATCCAGTTGTGGCTCTAGATATAAAGTTTGCATCCAGGTCTTGGTGAAATTTTCAGATCTAAGCATTAAATCTTTTTGCATTTCTTGATAGGCCTTGATATTGGCGCTACTTGGATTAACCCAGGCCTTATGTAGTTTTTGCTCTAAGGCCTTGCTATAGGCTTTAACTTGCTCGCTAGGAGTTAATACCACAAGAGATGGTGATTGCTCTGCATCTAGCTTTTTGGGTGATTCTGCATAAAGGGGATCTTGATACCAATGCCAACCTTGGGCATGCTGGCCAAAAAATGCTGCTTGTGCTTTAAATGCTAACAGCCAACATAGACCACAATATAAAACCCATTTAAAGTGCTTCTTTTTTTTCATCCAACACTCCTGTTTTGCTGCCGGTGGCCGCAGATTTTAAGCCAGAATTTATTTGCCCTAAATTCTCTTGCACTTTATCTATGGTGCGATTAGTTAATTGCACCACATCCGGTGTTTTATATTTTTGCATAATATCACTAAACATTTCGCTAAAATCTAGCTTAGATAAATCTAACTTAGAGAGTTCCTCAATTGTAAATCCCCGACAATTAGGTGCTTCTGCCCCACCCCAAGGCAGGCCTAATTGTGCTCGCCCTTGTTCTTGCAAAAGTCTTGCCATTTTGCTGCCAAAACAACAAAAACTAGTATTTTTAGTAACACATTTACCCAGCACCTTTTTGGCACAGTAAGTTCCAACTTGATGGCAGAGATTTTTTTCTCGCAGCAACGCTAATTGCCCCTCTTCGCTACTGCATCCGGCAAGATGTAAAGATACGCCCCAGCCTTTCATACGGCGACAACAATCTTTAAAATTTATGCAATTACGACTGCACCGCTGATCAGTGCCTTTAAAAATCGGTAAGTTATTACCATTCTCCCGCCAACTATCTTGGATCTCTTTTAATAGATTTAAACGGGAGATCACTTCTAACATATCTTGGTTTGCGTCAAAGCTAGCATTATGGCAATCTCCAGTTAAACAAAAGGCCCCCGAACTTGGTGATTTAATGCGACCAACCCCTCTTTGTGCATCTGGACAATGATATTTTTGGGCATAGATCCAACATCTATTTTGTCTAAACTCCTTACAATCAGAGCCCACTTGCACACAACCTTGGGCACGCAAAGGGCTGCATTCATCTTTAATCATCTTGCAATCATAACGTTGCGTATATTGCCATTCATCTTTATACACTTGTTGTCCACTAATATTGCGCGTTTGCGGCCCTATACTTAAAGTCCTCGCCCCATATTGGCATAAACCTTCCTCCACCATTTTCTCGTGCTGCTCACAACCACGCCATTCATCAATACCTTCCCCCTCATAAGTATCATGCCTTAATTTTAATTTTACAAATAGTTCTGCAACAATAATATCCCATGCCCCATTATTTTCCGTAGCGCTCCTGGTTTCAAGGATTTCAAAGCCTTGAATGCGCTGGCAATTTAAGTTAAAACGCTCCCCGGTCTTAGCATCTATAGGTGTAAAATTAGGACAAAAGGCGGCCCTAAAAGCGCTAATTTCTTTGGGTAAAGTAAGCGAGTAGCCATCATTAACTTGACGAGTTCCATATTGAGTGTGTCTCCAAAAATTTCCAGCTTTGACAACGTAACTCTCTGATTTGGTACGCCCCACAAATTTTAAATGATTAACATTTAAAGTCACAAATTTAGCAGGCACAAGCGGCACAACATATCGGTTCTCAAAACACTCATAGTTAATCTCCTGCCCACCTTCCTCACATATTTTTTCAATCATTGCCATAGCAGGATTACTTTCATCTGGCACGCCTATACCCAAGCTCTGCTCTGCCTGTATAGGATCAAACTTAAACATTGGATCAGTTTTAGGATCTATCTTAAAGCGCGCTCTATTCTTTGAGCTCTCTAACAAACCAACTGCCACCTCATCTTTTTGTAATTGAGCTGCTGCAGCATCAGCTAAATTATTATTAGAGAGTCCTACTTGCGGCGGATTTGCGTCTTTAAACTGAGGAATTTGCTTTAAGGGCGTATTCACAATTGTCCCCTCAACCTTGCCCTGTAAACCTTGTGCCATAGCTTTGCCCGTCTCATACTCAGATTCCATACCTGCAAATGCGCTAAATGCCACAAAGATTAACATTAGAATTAAAATTTTATTCTTCATCTCTTTTCCAATAATTTCATTTTAGCAAACTCAAAAGAAACATTGCCACTTAAACTATTAAAGCCATCAGTTGTTAAATGCACAATTGTTGGCACTGCTGTTACTTGATATTGCGCAAACAGTTGGGGATCAATTTGTACCGCAATATTTAGCTCCCGCAAATACTCTGCCGTTTCTTTAAAGCTATTATTTTTAAGCCCTCTTAATATTAGCGGTACTTGTTGTGCTGCTGCCTGCCTATATAAAGCATGGAGTGCGCTTTTAGGCATACTAAAAGAGATGAAAATCATAAACTTGTGTGCTTGCCCAAATTTAAGATTTAGACCTTTTTTTGAATCAGCAGCAACGTTATCTTTTGTTTGTGCACCAAAACAGTTTACATTGACCTCTTTAGTCTGGGCATTTAATTGGGCCGCCTCCACTGCATAAATGGTTTTTAAGTGCTGGGCTTTTTCCAGTAATTCTAAAGCTGCATCCTGCGTCTGTTTATTTTCTGTGGCAGAAAAATTAATAGCTGTAGTAGCATCATTGGCCCATGCACCAGATGAGATAAAGCCCAGCAAAACACCTAAAATAAACAACAATTTCTTTTTCTCCAAATCAAATAACCAAAGTCCTCTCCTTGATAGGGATATTCTTTGCCACTACCCCAAACTACATCAGAGCGCCCTAATGGATGACAACCTGCTTGCGTTGAGGCAATAGGGTAGACCATCTGCGTTTTATATTGACTCTTGTAAATGATCGGCATTGGATATTTGCCACACAGTCCTGCTTGCCCCATATAACCCCACAATAAAAATTCGCGATGCAATTTAGCAATCATTCGCTGTGTTGCTAAAAGAGATGCCTGTACTCCACCAACATGAGCGCTGATATTGCCAGAAAATGGATAAAGACTACCCTGACAACCACCACACCAAAATAGTGGATCAAGTGGAAAACCAGAGGTTGCGGCAATACAATCTGCGGCGCAAGCTGCTTGGGCAATTGGATTAGCAAATAGAATAGCCTCTGGGTTTAAAATAAAGCTGGTTTCATCATCATTCCAAAGGGGGTCAAGTTCTGTTAAATACGCCACATCAAAAGCGCCCTTCTCCAAACACGCAAAATCTAATAACAGCTCTAACCAATAAATCACCGGGTACACATACCAATGTACCTGATAAAAACTGTGCTTTAATTGCCCGACGCTACCACCTTTGGTGGCAACGCTCCCTGCCCCTACCAAATTATTAGTCCCTTGTAAAGTAAGCCCTCCCATATTAACCAAACAATATGGTGTGCGGGTGACATCCACTAAACGTACCGGCTCCCAAAAGGAGACTGGGATCCCAGGAACAGGCACTGGGATCCCAGGCCGTGGGCAAGCACAAATGAGTTGTTTAGGATTGGGCGTATCTTCAGGGCCACCTGTGACATTCATACCACCAATAGTTATGGGAAATAGACAACGCCAACAAATATCGCTGATGGGATTAACAAAACGGCCTTGGCATTTGGCCATAACTGACTGCGCAAAACAGCTTGCAAATATGCATAGCAATATAATCTTAAGACGCATGATCATCCTCAGTCAATACTTCTTCAATTTTTAAAGTTTGATTTTCTTGACTAATTCTAGCCGGTAACTGCTGAATTTTAAATTTATTAACTAAAACCCCGCCTTGATCAAAATAAAACAGCACCCCATGTTTTTGCATAAGGGTAAAGGGGGAGCCTTGGGTTAAAATAATTTTGTTTTTTTGTGGGGATTGCTTTAGCGCCCAGGTGACTTGTGCATCAATATCGCCATTAATAAATAACAATAGCTTGGTGAGCTTTTGATAAGCTAAAGGATTAACGTAGGTGCCGGCTTTAATAAAAACATTATTTTTGCTATCTTTTAGATCATAGGCAACTTTAATTGCGGGATTATAATAAAACACTCTAGGGGTTTTGGTGTTGTTAATCTTTGTAGGTGCAGGTCTCATTATACGCGCAACACTTTGCGCTTGTATAATTTTTTGATGTGTACTTAGCACCCCACTTTTGGCTAACCCTTGCAATTTTTGCTGTATATATAGCAATAAATCTTGCTCGTAAATGGGAAAAGTTTGGCCAAAAACACCTAAATTTTCAGCACAAACAGGGGTCGCGCAGAATAACAAAAATAGACATAAGCATTTCATACCAAAATATTTCATAATAGCGGGATAACCCTCCCCTCAAGCTCTGCAATGGCAACCAAACCAAATTCCTGATAACGAGAATCAAAACTTTGAGCATGCTTGGCATATAAAAAAACCAAGCCCGATGCAATAGTTTGAGCATCTATTGACGTGAGCCTTCTGCCGTCGGTTGCTCTCGTCTGTGGAATACCAACCATTTGTTCATTTACATACAGCACCCCTTTGCTATCATACCAAATTCTATCCCCATCGATTCCTAAAATTTGTTTAATCACCTTTTGCCCATACCAAGGGTTAAAAACCGCTGTATAATGATAACATTTAGGTTTTAAATGGCGTAACTGTAGAAAATAATGTTGCGGCAAGGAGGCCGTTTCACTGATTAAAAAATTAGCTTGACTACAAAAACCAGCAATTGCCCCCACGCCTAAACCAAAGCCTAAAACACCCGCTAAAAAATTTAGGTAAGTTACCCTTTTCATGATCTTTCTTTTCATGGCTCTGTCTCCGCCTCTAACTTTTCCAAAATAGCTGGAGTATGATCATCTAACTCTCCCCCCACTACCAATGCTTTATTTAGTAAAATAATATTTTGCTCTACACTATAAGTCTGCAACACCTCTTTAATGTGCGTGAAACGCGCTTGCAGTGCTTCATTTGGCACACTTGCTGAGTGTTTGCCAACCAATTGCTTGGCCTGTACGGCTACCAAAGCTTGCATATCTACCACACCAAAGCTTGTTGCCTTTGGTTGCGTATACAAAGAAAGCGTTAAGAGCGCTAACCAGAGCAAGATTTGACTTACGAATAATTTAAAACCTAGATTCATTGCTCACCTCTATTGCGTAGCACCGTTTCTAATGCCTCCTCTAAGCTCATCCCTTGCGCACGTAGCGTTTGCACGGTGCTGTAATCTTTGGGTTTGGTAGAATATAATAATAGCGAATAAGGATCGAGTAATAACCTGCCAACGGCATAACCATGATTGCCTACAATCATAACTTCTGCATAGGAGCCATGCTTGGCTTTAACAGAAATTAACTGTGTCTGCATGCTTTCCGTTAAATGTAGTCGGTCAAGTTTTTTAAGCTGTGCAATGGTTTCTGGTTTTTGTGAGAGTAAACAGGTCCAGTCACTATTATCAAAGGCGGCTGTAGCTGCAGGGCTGCTAAATAAATCATTAATAGATTGAGTGCCAACAACTAAAGAGCCATAATATTTACGCAAGCGCCTGGCCAAGGTTTCTATAAACACCCCACTTTGCGCACCTCGCAATAGATCCCAAGCCTCATCAAAGACAATCATAAATGGGGTTTGTCTATCGCCTAAAAACATTTTATTGGTGATATTAATAATAATCATTTGCACCACCACCGCCTGTAGATCTTTGCGCTCTTTTAATTCCTCCAGTTCCACTACCACCAAAGGATTTTCTAAATTAACGCTCGCCACCCCATTAAAAAATCTCCCATAATTACCTGCATCGGTATAAGGAAATAACATGGTTCCTAAACGCCTGGCCTGCAAATCGGTCGAATCTAATAAAATTTGCGCAATATGATTGATAGTGCATTGTTGTTGCTGTTGCTTCCAAGCAGAGAGCATAGCTTGCTCCAATAAAGCAATTTCTAAATCACTTAAGCCTTGCGTTGGCGCAGTCATTAAAACTAGTACTGATTTTAACATTGCCAAGGCATCTTGTGCAGCCTCCACATCATCAAGCGCAATACTGCTAAATGGATTTAAACATAAGGGAGTTTTGGTTTTAAATTCTATGAATTGCCCTTGAGCAAAATAGCAGATTTTCTCAAAACTTCTACCCACATCCAACACAAACACCCGACCATTTAAAGCCAAAGTTGTTTTAATCATCTCCTGCATAAAAACTGATTTACCAGAGCCGGAGCGCCCCACCACCGTAACATTGTAGTTGCCAGATTGATTATCAAAGGGATACCATTGCATTAATTGGCCGCGTCTGCCAGCTAATAATAACCCAGGTGTGGACGTGCCACGCCATTCCCCTTGTAGTGGTAACAAATTAGCAGATTCAGTTGATAGAGTGGTTTTCAGTTTCTTGTAATGCAGCAAGGCTTGCACTTGATCTGCACTCCACATCATCGGCAAAGAATTTAAAAATACCGGCAAATGAAATAAATGATTTGGCTTTATCTGCCATTCCTTACTTAAATAAAGATTGGTTAAAGTCTGCTCAGCATGGGTAAGTGTTGCATCAGTTGCCAAGAGAATAATATTTAATTGAGTTTGCACGATGCGCTCGCCTTTACCTAGTTGTTCCCGTACAAAGGCTAATTCTTCGGCCTCACGCTTAATCCCTGGCAAAAACTTACCAATGGGGGAGGAGGCTTGTCGCTCAACATAGGTGGCTTTGGTAAAGGCCCGAGCTTTGGGCAGCCCTTGTTTGGGTACAAAAATGCCGTAATGCAAAATAAACGGGCAACCAATTTGAGCAATATCACGCTCTTCGTCCCCTATTAATTGCCCCATCGCATGCAATGACCATACCAGCGGGGTTTGCGTGACTTGATAAGTGCGCACTTTGATGGCACCAGAGTTTAAATATAAGTTTTTGCTATCTAAAGTTAAACACGAACCAACATCTGCAATTTGCGTATTCAAACTTTGCAATTGATCCCAGCGTCTAGAGTGTGGCTCCTGTTGTGGATGCATATTGATAATACCACCTAGAGTATTTATTAACATTTGCGCGTCCCACACTGTTACCGACAAGCCTAGCATTTCCAGTGCAGTTTTAATTTGAGTCTTTAATTCTTGTAATTGCTTGACCACTTTTTCAGTATCAGATTCTGCCTTTTTGGTGCAAGAAATAAAGCAGCGAAACTGTCTTAAGGTATAGGGAAATTGCGGGGAGTTAAAGGCAAATTGTTGCAAAAATGCAGCACGCTTGGCACTTAAGGCTTTAAACTGATCGCATCTTAAACTCTGCCAATGTTGTAAATATTGTGCAATATGCGGATCAGCATATAAACACACCTGTAAACTACTTTCCTCAGGCAATAAATTTTGAAATATACCGCTAGCCTCTTTTTGCATTTGCTCAGATGCCCCCACCAAAGGTGGCACCTCTAAGACAAAGCCACAACTGTCTTGCTGAAAAAACATCTGGCTTTTAGGATCATACTGTTCATAAGGAAATAAATCGGCAATTTTATAAAAATTTAGTAATTGGCTATAAAACTTTTCAGTATAGGACGGCTCAGAAGGACCAAGTTCTCGCTCACCAAAAATTGCCGCAAATTTCGCACCTAATTCTGCAAACATTCATCCACCTGCCAAGAACCTGGTTGTAATACGGTATGAACAATAGAGTCTTCATGAAAATTGCCCTGTGGATCTTGAAAAGGTGCGAACCAAATTCTAAGATGCGCCTCCCTCACTCTTTGCACCTTAAAGTCTTTTAAACCGGAGCTTACGCTAGTTTTAGTTTTTTCAGAGCGTTCATAAGTTTTAGGTTTTTCTTGGATTTTATTATTAAGCGTTGTGTTTAAACCCTCATTAACCTTTTGATTGACCTGGGTAATAGAGTGACAACCAAGACCACTGCCCGCAGGACAGTCAAACTTCTCAGCAGTGCCAACACAAGCACTTAAACAAGTCAGGCTAGATATCAAAATAGCAAATTTAAAAATTATTACACGCATTTTAAGGATTTCCCTCTGTTGATAGCCAATGTTCTAAGGGTTTTTGCGCATCCAACTGTTGAATTTGTGAAAAACGTTGTTGATCGCGAGTCTTACTCAAAGCCTGACGCAATGCGCTATCGGCAAAATCAAAGCCTTGGGTAAAGACAATATCAACCGTACGCCCCGCTGCCACCTGAATCACCGGCTGCATTTGCTCGGCGCGTTTAATGTAAAAATCAGCATATTTATCTAGTGCCCCACCAGCCCCCTGGGCCGCACTTTGTTTAAATAAATCAGTACCGGATAAGGCATTATTTTGCGCCAAGCCCGTAGCAGGGGAGAACAATAAGGGAGTTCTGGCTTGTCCTAAGAACTTACCCATACTGCTAAAAAAGCCGCCAATCATAGCATTGCGCATCGCAGGCCCCGCTCTATCTACAAGAACTCCGCGAATACCAGCTCTACCATCCTCCCCTGCAACATAGCCTTGAATGTTGATTTCCATCACCTCTCCAGTTTTACGCTCCACACAGCTTAATTTTTCCAAGCGCATAAATACTCGCTCACTAGAGATATCACCATAACAAGCAGCCAATGCATGACAATCTTTTAGATCGGAACTAAACCGTCTTGGTAGAGTGCCTGGGTGTACTAGACGCAATAAAATTGGCCTTGGATCACTGGAGGCTTGAATGGCGGTACTGGCATCTACCCCACCTAGCAATGTGGCTTGTGCAAAGCTACCTGCAGGAATTGTGTTATCGGTAGTTTTGAGCGGCATGCCTTTACGGGTTTTAGGTAGATTAAGGCTAATTTTTTTAAGCTCAGTACTTTTAAACACGCCTCTGATATTAGTTGCCATGCCATTCATACTCAATGGCGGCTCTGGCAGACCTTGGCTCATTTCTACACCGGCCGCAAGCTTTAACTCTTGCTTAAGACTGGCAATTGCAGGCTCATCCACAAGTGTTGGGGGCACAGGTGGCAGTTGCGTATTAATCTTTAACAGGCTCTCTAAAGCTTGCTCTAAGGCCTCTAAGCGCTTTTGCGTAATCTCCGCCCTCTGGGTGAAATCATGCACCCAAACCTCCTGTGGATTAACTCGACTCATACCGGTAGTCAACATTTTTTTAGAATCCCGAGCATTAGCGCCGCTAACCACGGATTTAGTACTAAACAACAAAATAGATACGCCAATTAAAGCCGCACTTAAGACTAAAATTACTGCACATAATAACCAATACTGTTTCTGTTTAATTCTATCCAACAACATAATTTAATACTCAACCAATGCATACAGTAGCCCCTGCTCTCCAGGCGCTAAACTTTGCCCACTTAAAGCAATGGCCCTATCCCCAGTTTGATAAAAAGTTTTTTCAAGCAGTACTTGTGGCTCTCGAGAAATATTTTTAAGTTCAAACACATCCACCCACAGATTCCCGGCCTGTAAACGCATTTGATGTTTAATTTTTAGAAAATGAGACTTACGCTTAGGAGCGACATATTTGCCACCAGCTCTTGGCAGCTCGCCAAGCACTGCTTTGCGTAAAACTTGGATCTCTTGTTCCTGCAAGCTGGCTTGTGTTGACAAATTGCCTGGCAATAAGGCATCCTCTGCCGTGGCTTTGTTTTTATAAGGGGATTTTAAAATAATAGTGGCAGCTTTAGTTTGCCGTGGATTTAAGGTTAAATCTTGGGTTGAACCATTTTCGGTTATTATTGTCAGAGATAAGGGTTTTTGCAGATTCTCTGGGGTGGACTTAATAAACACTTGGCCAGTATTATCATCTGTTTGCGCAACAAATGCTCCATCATCACCAAACACATTGACAATGCGATCATTGGCAACGGTTAAGCGATTCATCACCTCCATGCCAATATCAGCATCTAAGCGTTTTTGCTCATTCATCCATAATATTTGCGTGCTTTGCTCTCGCACAACCGCGATCTCTTGATTAGGCTCCTCCCTCGCCTCTGTTTCTAAGGTCAGCACCTGCGTGCTGAAAAGTACGCAAAAGGCCGTTAAAGAAAGTTTTGTCAATTTACTCATAAGTATCTTCCCGCTCTGTTTTTACTACCGTAAAGGACTCTAAGAATAACTGGCCCCTATTTTGGCCCAAAGTCATTCTATAAGTTTCTTGGAATTGCTCAACTTTTGCATTGCCCACAAAATTAGCTAAAACCCCTTGGATTTCCACCACCATTGGCTTAATAAACTCAATTTGCTTTGGGGTAAAACTTAAAGACAGTTGATATTTTTTTAAACGCTTTTGATCACTTAACAATTTGCCCTTAAATTCTCCATAACTTTCCGATTTAACATAACGCAATACCACATCCCCCTGCGATAAAATATTATCCGCACTTACATCCAGTAATAGATGGGTAAAAAATAGCGCCATCTCCTCAATATAAGTTTTGGAAAAATTATCGCCCTTAATCCAATAACTTTGTTGCAACGAAGGTGGGCTGATAATGATCCGCTCGCGTTTAAAAAATAATAGCACTGATTGCAACATCATAAGCATAAGCAAAATAGCACACAGCCCCAGCAAAAAATTGCGTTGCACGTGGAGATGCGATAATCTTTTTTGGTATAGACTAAATTTCATCCTACATACTCACGAATAAAAGAGCGCGGCAAACACTTAAAGCGATGATTGTGTGGCAAAAACCAATACATCACTGCCTGCAACTGTCCTTTGCCAAAATGGCGCTGATACAGTCTAGTTAACCAAAAGTAAAACACCATAACGCAAAGACCAAGCGTCAGCTGTGAAATTAACAAGCCCACAAAAAATGGGATAGTTAAGATCAACAGCTCAGGAACCGTCCAAAATAAAATCTTGAGCGGTGTATCTACCGTATTTAAAATAACATGCCTGTTGCCAGACATTAGATTAAGGCCCCAGCAGCACCAGTTCCCAAATATTGATCGTACAAATGAATGCCTAAGGTTAATCCAGCACCAATGCCAAAGGGCGCAAGAGATCCTCTAAAGACTGACAAAATGATCCCAGCTGCGGCGGCGCAAATTTTAACTGCCATCATCCAACCGCCAAAAATTGATTCTTTTAATGTTTGAATAGGGGCTTGTAGTTCAGCAACAGTGACGGCAAAAGCTTCATTACCCCATAAACCCAAAAGAAAATAACTGGCAATTCCTGCTAATAACAAAATTACAATGCGTTGATTGCGATCATTGGTGAAAAAAGTTGATTTCATAAAAACTCCTTAATTGCTTTAAAAAGTAGTGGTTTAACCTGGGTGAAGTGATGCTCTACGCCATTGCGATATTTAACAGCAATGGTGTTTAGAAGGTGTTTGGGCAAATTGCTAAGGTATTGCTCTTTTTGGGAAGATGCGAAAATGTTGGGGCAATAAATGCTTAAATCAACTTGTGATTGGAGCTTTGTTGGCAAACCATGTTTATAACTCATAACAGTTACACCCCATAGCCACTAGTTGGCAACTTGTGTATTCCAGTCCATGGGTATTTAATTCCAATGTCTCCAATGTTGCATAAATTTAATTGTATGGCAAGCACAAAAAAACATTAACACAAAATAAACACATTAACCAATCAGCAACTGGCAAAACAAGCGAACACGAGAAACACAACAGAGAGATACTTGAGAATATCGCCCATGAAATATGTCCAATTGCAACGCTCAAGCAGTGGCTTGGCTATTTTCTTTTGCGTGAAAAACGCGTATTTTTATGCTCGGTGTATATGCACGGTTAATAGGGTTACTGTTTTGTATGGACGTGGAATTATCTAAATTGATTAACAATGCTAGTGATACAAAAATTTTTCACTGGCTTAGGAGTGGTTTTTCTAGCAGGCTCAATAAGGTGTTGGTTGAGAGTGGTTATGAGACCACCAAGCCCATGCGGGTGGATGTAGCTCGTTTTGCACGTGAGATAGGTTGCTCGGCTACAATGCTCAGAAGATATTTAAACGGGTTGGCATTGCCCAGTGAACAAATTATAGAGAGAATGGCGGCACTGTTAAATGTTGATCCTGTGTGGCTCTTTTGCGGCAGGCATGAAGAAGGTAGTGTCAATTTAGATCAAAAACTATTAAAAACCATTTTATACCAATCCCACCCTTGTTTTGCTAAACCCGAGCTCTCTTATGAGGGCTTTTGTCAAGAAATTGATCGCGTTTTTACAATTTATGAACAATTACGAAAAATTGATGCAACCACAGAATTAGAAAAAGAAAAATTTGTTTCCTGGATGTTAAGCAACATGATCCCCTCAAGTACCAGCACTTAAAATTTTTAGCAAAGCAATTTTAGGAGATCCAATGGAGGAAGCAACTCCTATCGTGATCGCACATTGGATCGTCACAATGCGTAGCGGCTATCCAGATTGGTTACTAACCAATTAAAGCGGAAGATTTGGCTAATACTATCTCCTTAAGTTTTGATGGCCATATTTCTGACTCAAAATATTGATAAGCGCTAGCAGTGGCATTTCGCCGCTTAAGTGCTGCCCTTACTTTTTCTGATAGAGAATCTAAAGGCTCACCAGGGATGTAAAACTCCATCAACTCTTGTTCGCTTAAAGTTTCCCTCCATTCCTGCCAAAGGCTTTCTTTAAATTCCTTCTCGAGTTGCTCATTAATTTTTTTAGCTTTGACCTTTGACTCCAGGTGTAACCGCATTGCCTCAGCTTCTGGGCTCTCATAGTTGCTTGGCGGGGTATAGGGTAGACCTTGTCTTAATATTCCCATAAAAAAGTTAAGGGCGTCTTTTCTGAGCGTTTTAGCTTTTTCGTTACGAGCCAGATCAAATGCAAAATAATTAATTGAATCTTGAATCTGTTCAAAAGTTAGCTTTTGTTGTTTTGTTAGCTGGACAATATGACCTTGAGTTAAACCGATGTTACTCAGGGGCGCGATGTTAATAGTAAAATCGTTTGCATTAATTTCCTCTAGCTCAGTAGTAGTAGTTTTATTATATATACTACTACTACTACTAGAAACGTTTGCCCTCCTATTGGTTTCTAAATTGTTTACTATTTGTTTGCTATTCATGAACCATAATGGAGCTCCATATTGTTGACTAATATTAATTTGTCTTTGTTCATCTATAACTGCATTACGAATTATTTCGTGAATTTCAAAGACAGTAAAGCCGCCCTTCCCCCGCTTACCCTCCTTCCTTGCAATCAATCCTTTGATTATTATACGTTGGACGGTTGTTTTTACGCTATGTGCATCAGTATTTAACAGCCCTCTTAAAAGCTCATTTGTTATTTTATCCGTATATAATAAACCGCGCGATTTGCAATTTTCTACGATGTAATAAAGTAATACCTTTTGTAAACCAACCAAGGTTTTTATTTTATTAACTATTTCGTGGAAATCTTCTTTTACGGTCGCGCCATGGTTTACTAATTGTTTTCCATTAACAAACGTGCTTTGATTGCCATCTGGGTTACCATTTGTTTTCTTATTTGAGACTAATTGTTTACCTATTGTCTTGACGGGATGATTTAAGGGGGCCGCATGTTTACTAATTTGGTCACCTTTTGATTCCCATTTGTTTACTAAATCGTTAGCCTTTTGTTTGCCAATTGTGGCGGTTTTGTTTGCTAATTCATTGCTAATAGTCTTATTTTCTTCTACATTTTCTTTATAGTTCTCGGCAACTTTTATGGTTGGTTTAAAATTTTCAGCATCGTCCCATGGACGCAGGCTTTCTCTTTTAAAAATCATCAGTTTTTTTATTTTTGAATTGGGGTCGTCAAGCCTGGGCATTTATAAACTCCTTTTCATTTGTTTTTTGTTTTAAAGCCTCTATTCCGAGCATTTCTTTTGTTAACAAGTCTATGTCTTCCTTTGCTGCGGTTTCTTTAAAGGAATCAAAAATTGTCTGCCCATTATTAATGGCGTTAGGAAAGTCTTGGACATAACGAATATAGCTAGAATAAAGTTTGGGTTCAAAATCTTCAGAGTTTCGTAAATATGTTAGTTTTTCGTGCGAAAGATTGTTTCTTACGTCAAACTTATTGAACACTATTTTTATGGGAATTGTGGTTTTATACTTCGATTCAATGTCTTTTATTTCGTTACACAAAAGCTTTAAACCTGAAATTGAATGTTCGTCTGGAGTTACGGGTGCAATTATCTCATCTGCCGTTAAAGCCGCCGCTGTTACAGAGGCCGTAAGGGCTGGAGGGCAATCTATTAAGATAATGTCGTACTTCTTGCGCAAAGGATCGATTTTATCCTTGTATACTCTATCAAGCGGGAACCTACCAAGCATTAGAGTGTTATCCAAAACCCCATTATCAAGATCGCTGGGTATAAGATCTAATCCCGGTAAAATGTTAATAATTGTATCCTCGATTGGGACCCCATCCTTTATAACATCTAACATAATAGGTTTATTTTTGGGGTTAACTCTAAAACAACCTTTTGTTAGGTTTCCTTGAAGATCTAAATCAATGCATAAAACTTTAGCACCATATAGGTTTGCTCTTATAGCAACTGAATACGTCATTTCGGTTTTTCCAACACCGCCCTTGATATTCTGAAAAACGTAAATTTTATTTGAGAACGTCAACATGAAAAGTAACTGCGATGTTTCATGCCCAAAATAAAATCGATTCTGTTTTCTTTTTATGGGCAAGTTTTGTGACTTAACTCTTTTGTGCACGCCTTGAGGTGAAATATTAAGAAAAGCTGCTGCTTCCGAGATTGTCATCTTAGGTTCCATCGATTTTTCCTTTTAATGCTGGTTTATAAAAAACATCTAATTTTTTAAAAAGTATAAACCTAAAAAAAAGAAAGTTCAATATATTTTAATAAAATTGACCTTTCTTTAAACCATTGTAAAAGAACATCTGTTTTTGATAGTTAACAAACAATTGTTGGGGCATAAGGTAAACCAATTGGAGCGCCGTTGAGGCTTTAATGGTAAACCATTGGTGAACGTGTTGGCGGCGGCTGGCTCTATATTTTTGGTGTAAACTTTATTTTCTACATTAATAGGTAATCAAATTAGGGAACAAAAAGTAAACCATTAAGCGATCGTAGTCTTTGCTATTTAAGTTGGTAAACAAAGGGGCAACCAATAGGTGATCAATCTTATCGCAATTAGTAAACCATATGGCAATCATATTTGTGGCTGATTTAGGCTGTACAAAAAAACTTTTAATTTTAGTGATTAGTGCATAAAAAATCATGACGCTATGAAAAGAGTATAGGGATGGTGATGATTGGTTCAGCGCAAGGTTGTTTTTATGGGGTTGCATCTATGTTGATGGATCGTGAGTCAGGGCGGCATATGTTTATATTAGGCATAATGCCCACTCTGAGCGAGAGTGTCATGGCTTTATGAGAAAAGTAAGCCCAAAAAAAATCGATATATTTTAATAAGGTTGATCTTTTTTAAACCATTATAAAAGGATATTTATTTTTGATAATTAATAAACAATTGTTAGGGCATAAGGTAAACCAATTGGAGCGCCATTTGGTCTTTAATAGTAAACGATTGGTGAGCGTGCCGACAGCAACAGGCCTTATGTTTTTGGAGTAAACTTTATTTTCTACTATTAATAGGTAATCAAATTAGGGAACAAAAAGTAAACCATTAAGCAGTCGTGGCCTTTGCTGTTTAAATTGGTAAACAAAAAGGTAACCAATAGGTGGTCAATTTTGGCGCAATTAGCAAACCAAATGGTAATCATGTTTGAAGCTATACAAAAAACTTTTAACGTAACATTGTATCTGTTTTTTTATGGTTAACAGGTGACTGGCGCTGGCATAAAGTAAACCAATTGGGGTGCTGTGGGAAACGGTAAAATATTTGACCAGCTTATGAGATGCGGCAATCAAAGAAACTTTCGGCATGACATGCCATCAAAGGTTGGCCATTGTTGCTGGTCGCAACCCAGGTTATGCAAGATCCTGGAGGGGGCTTTTCTGGTTTTTTTAGAGAGGGGGTTTACTTTACGGGGGTATTTCTACTTTGGCATCAAGGGGTGTCTTAATTAATGACAGGTAAACCACTAGTCGATGTCATTTGCCACAATTAATTTCAGCAAAATGCTGTCAAACCCAATGAAATGGTCTTAATTTTTGCCATAATTAATTTCAGCAGTGCCAGAATTCATTTCAATATCTGTAATATTGTCACAATTAGTTTCAATAAATTTAAAGTCTTTCCTATGTGGATCGCAGCGGGTTTGTAATTAAAGCGGGGAGCCAGGTGCAAAGATCTTATGTAAGGAGGTGGCTCTAGGCTAAGTAACTTGGGGCTTGTGGAACAATTAGCTGTAAATTATTCATTAGTTGCCTGTCATTTGCCAGCATTGATTTCAGTAAGATTCTGTCAAACCCAATAAAATGGTTCCATTTTTTGTCATCATTAATTTCAATGGTGACACCATTGACTTCAATAAATGTAATATTGCCATCATTGCTTGCAATAAATTAAGCTATTTAAAGCCTTTGCTGTGTGGCTTGCAGGGTATGGCAATTAAAGCTGGTTAACTTGGGTAGAGGCCAGAGGGCTATAACGGCCTAGAGTTTGCAAGCTATGACAGTATAGCGGCGCGCGTCTTTTGAGCAAATGCTCCACTAGAGAGAAAAAGCCAATGAAATCAATGCTGGCAAATGACAAAAACACCCTGCGACACCTACATTTACACGTTTCTGATAATGGATATTATTTGAAAGGGTGTGGTTGCAAGGTAGGGCAAGTGTATGTACAATGTAGTTAGAGGCCTTGGTGGCTATTGGACGGTGGTTTTTGATAGTGTGGCGCAGGACTTCGGGCTTGCATACTAAGAGCTGCCAAAGGACAGCAAGGATTCAACACAAAATGTCCCGGGCTCTGCCACAGCGAAAAACACCGGTCGCCATGAGTAGAGTGTATAACATTGAATTTTGGTATGCGAGTGGAAATATGAGTGTAGCTACAATGAATAATTTATGGGTTCTAGAAAAGGAAAAACCCGGCTTCTGCATGCGCAAGAAGGTCCGGGTGTCATGTTTTTAATATAGATCAAAAAGAGGCAAAATGCAAGAGCGAGATTTTAAAGCCATAAGAGACTGCCTATCTGACCAAAGATTAGGCGGGTATCAAGCTAAACAAGTTGAACCACTTGGTTTATATAAGTGGAATGTAGCCCTTAGTGAATCATTATATCCATTGTTAAACACAGTAGAGGTAGCGTTACGCAATAGGCTGCATACAGAAATAGCTAAAATTATTAGCCATGACACTTGGTTGCTAGATAGAGACGAGCGGATCTTAAAGCTATTACATGATCATTGGACTATTAAACTAGATGCCAATATACGTGATTGTAGAAAAAAGAATAAACTAGATGAAGGCCACTTGATTGCGGAAATGAATTTTGGTTTTTGGACCGTTCTGTTAGGCAATCAATTTGAATATCAGCAGTTTTTATGGCCCAAACTTAAAACGATCGTTTTTCCGTTTGCTCATAGCATACATATTCATGAGATCCGTAAGCAATTTAAGGCGATCAGAAATTTAAGAAATAGGGTGTTTCACTATGAAGCAATTTGGCATTGGCGTGATTTACAGCAAAAACATGATCTAATCGTTGAAGCCCTAAAATGGCTTAATCCAGCCCTATTGCATTTAGTCGAAGTTGATAGATTTAAAGCGGTATATGCCAGAGGACCAAATGGTAAAAACTAGCATATCCAAGGATGATGTATATGCGGCAGCTCTGGCGGTACAACAAGAAGGCGAGCTGCCAACTACGATTAATGTCCGTGCCAAGCTAAATGGCCATGGCAGCCAGACTACAATTCATAAGCATTTAACCCGCTGGAAGAAATTATACGCTAATGACGATGGTCAAAGCATCGATGAAATACGCGCTAAATTAGCTGAACAACAAAAAATAATTGAAAATTTAAGCCTTGAATTGTTAAATTCCGGCACCCTGATGGTCAGCGAAAGGGATGAAAATGCAAAATTACGCGCTAGGGTTTTAGAGCTAGAGGTAAGAGTAGAAGAAAAGGTCTTGGCCAATCAAGAATTAGCTAGCAGAAATATGCAATCTGAAACAAACCTTAAAGCCTCTTTTGATGCCATGTTGGCAGCCCTTACTGAGCAGCTGCGTGCCATCAATGCGCAAGCAATTCAGAAGGTACAGGAAGCAGGGCAGCATTTTGATGAAAAAATTATGTATAGCAAGTTAGAAGTCCGTGAGCTTAAAGAGCAATTACAGGCTCGTGATAGAGAACTTAAAAAATTACAGATGCAATTACAAGATCGAGATACAGAGTTCTTGGTCTTGACTAAACAGAAAGGATTACAGAATGTCTAAATGGATCGATTTTACTAGTTTATTACTAAAAAAGTCTGGCGTAGCCGAATTTTTTATAACTTGTGTGTTTACAGTAGGTTATACACTATTGTTTATGGATCTAGCAAGACTATTTGTCGAGAATCATTTTTACCTGCCAGAGTTAGTCCCGTTTATTTTGACGGAGATACTTGTTTTTTCATTAAGCGGATTAATCGCTATTTTCATTATGTATAATATAAGACGAAGAGATAAAATTATAGGTTATCTATTGAAAAAACATGATATTTATAAAAGGGATAAATATTTAAATAAAATATTTATAGATGAAGCAAAATATTGGAAGAAAATAAAAATATTGACGAAATACTTGCATAACGGTAGTGAATGCGAATATTTATCGCGAAGCGATCCTGCGGTAGTACAATTAGAGGTTTATCAAATAATCGAGGAAGATTTCGGTTTTCAGAGCTACCGGGAAAAATCAGGGCGCCATATGCATAGATTTAATCTTGCAGAAGGAGTTAGAAAAAAAATACATGAATTAATAAACAATTTGGAGGAGATCAAATCTAACTGCAATGAAACAGCTGCCGGGACGTCAAAATGAAGAATAATACTCATATGTTAGTTCGTGCAGTTATAATTGATGCAGAGCATATTTTGTTATGTAAAACCTTAGATTTGCAGCATAATTTTTATTTTTTACCTGGCGGCCATGTAGAGCATGGGGAAAGTGCAGTTTGCGCCTTGGTACGCGAATTAATGGAAGAATCAGGGTTTAAGGTTACTATTAAACGTTTTTTAGGCTGCCTTGAGCGTGGGTTTGAAAGCAATGAAAGTTGCAAGTGCCATAATCAGGAATATAGCTTTATCTTTGAAGTAGGTGCCGCTGATTTAACTATAAACAGTACTATTCCAAAGCTTGAAGTAAATATGGAGCTAGTATGGGTACCTATAACAAATATAGCCCAACTACCTTTTAAGGCTGAGGAACTTATTGAATTAATTCCGCAATGGTTAGCTTTAAATCTAGATCAATCTTTTAGGACTACCATGGCATGATTATTCAAACTCAGCGTCTTATCTTACGTCAATGGTGCATGGCTAATTTAGCACCGATGGCTGCCATAAACCAAGATCCCAAAGTTATGGAATTTTTTCCCGCCATTAGGACCTATATAGATACAGAAAATTTTATAGAGGGCAATATTCGTCTGTATGAAAAATATGGTTATTGCCTATATGCAGCAGAGCTTAAAAATACTCAAGAATTTATAGGCTTTATGGGCCTAAATTATATTGATTGGCAATCTCATTTTACGCCAGCGATTGAAATAGGCTGGAGATTAGGCTCACAATTTTGGGGGCAGGGCTATGTGTTGGAAGCTGCAACAGCAGTACGTGATTTTGCCTTTAATAAACTTAAACTGCTGGAATTGGTAAGTTTTACAGCGCCATCAAATATTCGCTCAATAAGACTTATGCAGCGTCTTGGATTTATCTATAATAAAGTCGATGGCTTTGCAAATCCAAACTTAGCCTTGAGACGTCCTTTACGCAAGCCTATTTTATATAGGCTAGCAAGGGGTAGGGCATGTTAGTTGCACATCGATTAAAAAGATTAGACTTGCCACAATTATTAGATATAAATGAATATCTAGAGACGGATGCCTTAATTGAGGCTAAATCTGATTTGGAAGCAGTGCAACAATGGTTGATGCGGTTTAATAATGACAATACCTTACGAGCCTACAGTCGAGACGCGATGCGTTTTTTATTGTGGTTGATCTTTGTCAGTGGTAAACATATACATCAGCTATTGTTAGATGATATCCATAAGTATATTACCTTTTTACAAAATCCAACTAGCACTTGGTGTATGCATAATAAAAAGCTTAGTCGTTATGATGCTAGGTGGCGACCATTTTCCAAAGCACTATCGAAACGTTCAGTTAGCGCCGCAATCTCAGCCTTGCAATCATTATTTGCTTTTTTAGAGGAGGCAAATTTTATAGCTAAAAATCCGGTTAGACTTGTAAAAACTTCCAGTATTATAGGTAATATACAGGCGCAAAAATACAACGTATATTCCAGAATGTTAGAAATGGATGAGTGGCAGGCAGTACTTAGCACTCTACAAGAATTACCCACCAATACTGAAATTGAAAGTAAATATAAAGCTCGTGCCAACCTACTGTTTTGCATGCTTTATCTTTTAGGCTTAAGGATAGAGGAGGCCAGCACTTCGGCGTGGGCAAATTTTAGAAAACTTGATGGTAGATGGTGGTTTTTTATTATCGGCAAGGGTGGCAAGCTGGGGCAAGTGCCAGTGAATGAAGTCGTGCTACAGGCGGCATATAATTATCGTCAAATTTATAATTTAAATGCTGATATAGAGCAGGATAGCGATTTTATCTTTAAAGCGGAGCGAAATATAAACTTAAGTTCGCGCACCTTATATTCGGTAGTTAAAAAAATTGGAAAATTAACTGCGGTAAAATTTAAAAATAAGGCCAAACGCGAAAAACTACAAGCGTTGAGTCCACATTGGTTAAGGCATCTCTCAGCCTCCCATCAAGATAAACGCGGGGTGCCATTAATTATGATTCGGGATAATCATCGCCATGCATCCATTAATACTACACAAATTTATATGCATAGCGAAGATGTGGCGCGACATGAGATTATGCAAGAGCATAGTATAGATATTGCCCCCGTTGCACCAAAAGTCAAAAATATCGAATATTATTTATCAATTAGTTTGACTAAAGGTCCTCTAGATAAAATTGGGGCGATGGAGTTAATTCGCAGTGCAATAGAGATAAATCTGTTAAAAAATGCTCAGATTATAGATAGTCGCCCACTGCTACTTAAATATAGACTCCGTGAACCTGTCGCAGGCTCGGTTATCGATAGCATTAAAATGCTATGCAAAGTTTGGTTGTTTGAGGTAATAATAGAGCAGGGGATGCTATGTCCGAATTAAAGGGAATTTTAAAAGCTTTAATGATTTCATCGAACGGGCAAATGCTAAGTATCGATGATTTTATTAGGGCTATGCCAGAGCAGGAAGTCTCTAATATAACTGCTGCGTTGCAAGAGTTAGTCGATGCGGGCGGTGATAGTTACGATATAATAGAAATTCAAGGAAATTATTTTGCCAGAACCAAACAGGAATATGTGGAATATGTCCAACGGCTAAAGGGTGTAAACCCTGATGTTAGAGTGCGACGGGCTCTAATTGAGATATTGGCGGTTATAGCGATGCGCCAGCCTGTGAGTCGTAGCGAGATTGAAGAAATACGGGCAGTGCAGCTTAACATTAGTATTTTACATGATTTACAAGATTATGGTTGGATTAAGGTGGTTAAGGTGACGAATAACGATGCGCATTTGTATGGCACCACCTTGAAATTTTTGCAGGATTTTGGGTTGTCGAGTATTACAGAACTGGAAGTAGCTTTAACTAAAATCGACGCTTTGAAGTTTACCGTACTCTAATTTGGCAAAGTTATGCTAATAAAATACTATAAAAATAGTATTGACTTTATTATCCTCAAGGCGTACAACTAAATTAATTGGCTGTGGACTTATCCTTTGTTGTCAGGGCAAATGAGTTTTTAAAGGTAAGAGAGATTTGTTTGTGGCACTTGATGGTAATTAATTTGCAGAAGTTGCAAAAATTATTGAAATAAAGCAAACAGATTTAAATTGTGCGAATGATGAATGAATCTTTATTGCTGGTTGAAGCATTGAATTATATACATATAAAATAGCTCGTGGTTTAATCTTAATTGTTGGCAGGAAAAAATGTTTTCAAAATTAATATTTACTATTCATGGATACAAAATAAAGCTGGAATTACACGAGATAGTTAAAATTGTGCATGATATGTTACAACCTCAACCGGGTGAAAAAATTATAATAGAATCTCCAGAAACCTTTAATGTTGTATTTGATAACATGATCCAAATTGGAAGATTCGCGCATATTGCTGGAACAAAGGCTCTGGATCCATTATTGATTGTTCCATATCATATATCTGGAATGAAAACTCTTCAACAATGGTTATTTGTTGCAAAATATTTTTCAAATAATTATAAAAATGAGTATTTTAAAGGGTGGTGGTTGTTAATTTCAGGACGCCTTCTTTTAGTCAAGAATGAAAAAGATTATCGATATTTTATAAGTGATCATGGGTTACTGTCAGATATTATTTCAAGCGTTGAAGAAATTGCATTTAGCCTGCCTTGGACAGACTCAACATTTGCCAAAGGGGTTGTTGATTTAAAAAATAAATTTGATGAATTAGTTAAAAATTCTGATGAATATGAGTATAAAGATAAATATTTCAAGTCAATTATTGAAGAATCTCTAAAAGTATTGAAAGCATTTCATCCTGACAAAACAGATGAAGAGCTTCTGGCAATGCAAGGCCAAATTAAAACAGATGATCAACATAAAAAGTTTGAATGGGCTGAAGCACAAGAGATGATTTTATATATTGTAGAAAAGCTTCTTAAAAATTTCTGTCAACTTAAATTTAGAGATGCGCCTAATTTCGATCATGCACTCTACTACAAGTATAATGAACAGCCTGAAATTGCGGACAAGATTATTAGAAGGATTGTATTGGCGCAACTCGCTAAAGAAGTAAATCAAGGCAAGCAGAAACCTTTATTTAGGCCTGCGCGCTCGTATGGTGTGGCGAAGAAGGGTGCTTGTTATCACGAATTTGTGACACCGATAAATGAGCATTTTTTATTGCAAAACGCATCAGATCCTGTTGTACTTGCCAGAAAAGCACGTGATATTTTACGTGGAGACACGATTCAAGAAAATAATTTATCCTTTTTACCAAATCTGATGGCTGCATGGTTTCTTGCGGAAAGTGCAAGAAATCCAGTATCAGTGTTAACTAGCATTATGATTATTGATATGATAGAAAATAGTATAAAGCTACTGGATAAGTATGGTAATAATTTATATTCTTGGGAATATACTTTAGTTCACCCTAAAAATTCAGAGCAGCAGGACGCTATAGATAAAGGTAAATTGGAAGAAAAAAAATATATAGAACAATGCGATGTTAAAGATTTATATGAAAATAAAACTACGCCATTTGATTTTGCTGGCAGTCACCCAATGACTCATAGTTGCTCAGCAGAGCAAGGTGGAAGTAAATTTATAAACAAGACAAATCTAAATATTGTCATGCAAAAAGAAGGGGGCCTAATTTTACACTGGTTGTATGAACAATTAAATAATATTGATCCTAATTTTGCTGTGCAATTAGTTAAAATAAATGAGGAGCCACTAATTGACAAGCCAACTTTTGATAAAGTTGAGGTTGAACTTTATGATATAGAAAAAAAAATAAAAAAAGAACGAGGTTCTGTTAGAGAAAGTAAAAAAGAAGATCTAAAAATTGACATCAATAAACACAAAAAAAAGGTAGAAGAATCATTAAAAACTAGGATAAAACAACAATTAATAAAATTTTTGATAAAACCATTATTAATGGCCAGATTAGATTTTTTAGAAAATTTACATCCTAACGTAGATGCTAGCCAAATTACCATAAATATTTTTAAACAATATTATAAAATATTTCAATTAAATAATGAGGAATATGATTTTGACGAAGAATTAATTGCATTAAGTGGAAATTGCTTGTTTGAAGTTGTTTGTATGGGGGCGAACCGAGCACATCGCAAAAAAATTCCTGAAGAAATAAATACCGTTCCTAAATTAAGAGAGCAAATTTCTAAAGAGCTATTATCTAATCAAACAAAATATCGCAGACAAGTTTCACAAAGTATTAGAGATATTTTATATAGAGCGCTGGAAAATAATGGAGAATTAGATGGTGTATCTGAACCCATGAAAAATATTTTAAGCCCCATGCTTGGTGTGTTGCAATCTCATGTTAATGGGGAAAGAATTTTTTTAGATCTTATTAATAGAACACAGCAAGAATTACATAAAACTTTAGAAGATGGTCAAGAGAAGACTTTACGGGAAAAATTAGAAAAATTAAGAAAAGATCAAAAAGGCTGGGATGGACTATGGAATGATTATTTTAATCGCAAAGTTTCACATGTTGTATATCGAGCTTATTGTGAAAATTTATTATACAATGCTGCTTGTGGAGGACAATTAGAATTAGAAATATTGGCAAAATTACTAAGGGCACGCATTGAGATTTACAATGATAATTTGGTTAATCAGAATCGAGGTTTCATTATTAAAAAAATTTCTGGTGAGCCTTGCAGAGTAGGACATTCTTATACTGTCAATGAAGGATTAACTTCTACAGTTCATATTCTTTATACAGGGAATAATCATTATAATTTACTCAATCCAACTGAATATGGTTTAAGGCATTACTTACATAACAAGTTTATTCGACTTCCAGCACTCTCACAATTGCAAAAAGAATATACCTTATTACGACAAAATAATATTCTCCCAATGTTTGACTTACAAGCAAAAAATTTAAGCGCCATGGTGGTATACAAACCTGAATCACTAGAAAATAAAAAAGAGCAAAAAAATCAAGGTGGTTCGGTGAGAAATGATAAGACCTAAGGCAATTGTAAGATCCGCTACGTAGAGAGCCTTAGGAGATTGGATAAAACTTGGCTATCAGATTTTATGCCCTTGGGCTTGCATTTACACATGATTTGTTAGTTTAAAACTTTGTAGTAAAAAAATTATGCTCTATTATATGCGAAACAACCTAAAGGGCTATTATTACGCTCTTTTATCGGCTTTGCTGTTTGGGGCTAGTATCCCTGTTACAAAGTATTTTCTGGTAGTGGTTGATCCGTGGATTTTAGCAAGTTTGCTCTATTTGGGATCTGCCCTTGGATTATCTGTGGTATTTATATTTCGTAAATTTGTTTTAAAGACTAAAGCCTACTCGAAGATTAAATCCAATGTCTGGAAGTGGGTGGCTGTGAGTTCCATATTAGGCGGTATTATCGGGCCAGCCTTATTGCTGTGTGGGCTTTCTAAAACTAGCGCTAGCACAGCCTCCTTGCTTTTGAGTTTTGAAAATGTGTTTACCGTGGTAGTTGCGTGGTTAATTTTTAAAGAAAAAACAGATAAGCGTACTACTTTTGGAATATGTTTAATAATTCTGGGAAGTGTAGTATTGGCTTTTAATAATTCATTAAATTTTAATAATTTGTTAGGGCTAAGCTTAATTACGGTGGCCTGCCTCTGTTGGGCCTTTGAACATAATATTATTAGAAAAATAGCCACTGAAGATCCGGTGATATTGGCTTTAATTAAAAGTTTAGTGGCGGGAGTAACCAATACGCTGCTTGGGCTAATGGTAGGAGGGGCTTTTCCTTCTCAGTTAAAAATTATAGTGGAAGTAGGCTTCGTCGGCATGATTAGTTACGCTGTTAGCATGCTATTTTTTATTTCAGCTCTAAGGTATATCGGGGCCATGAAAACAGGTGCGTGCTGTGCATTTACCCCACTTGTCGGGGTATGTTTAGCAGTGTTATGGCTTGGGGAGCCTGTGCCATTGCAATTAATAATCGCAGGGCTTCTAATGACAGCTGGCATTTTGTTACATTTTTTTTAAATTTATTATTAAAACATTTTGAATTTTTTATTTGCAGGTAAATGAAATATAAAAATTTAAAAGTGTTGACATATACTATAGGGGGGTATAGTATTTCTAAGTACTGTGGCCTCAAGTTGAGCTTGGGTGCTGACAGGTAAGTCTATGAAACTAGTGTATATATCTTAACTAGATAAAGGAGATTTCAATATGTCAGGCGAAGCAATTATTATCATAAATGGCCAATTCAATAAAAATTATTTAATAGGCTCATTAAAAAAACAGGGTTTTTTGTTAATCAACCTAGTCACATCTCCTTCAAAAATAAATTCCGCAACTATGTTTGAACAAAAGGACTATTATGATAGTGTTGTTACTGTACAAAATAGTATTCCTGAAACACTGGAATCATTAAAACAGCTATTTCAAACTAAGAACTACTCTTTTGCTGAAATATTGACCACTCAACAAATGGATATTGAATTAGCTGATATAATTCGAGAGTTCTTTGGAAAACCTGCTAATGGGGAAGTTTTTCGTAGTCTTAATCGAGATAAAACTTTGGCTGTTAAGCAGCTTAACAAAGCTTTACTAACTGATGTTGAGACCCCAGTGGTATCAGTGGAAGAATTTGCTACAGCAATCTCACAACAGTCTTTGCCTTGTAGTGTTAAGGTGTTAAACTTACAACAAAATTTAGCTACCTATGTTATTGAAAAACCTGCGGATATTGAATTAATTGTGGCAAAATTAAACGCCTATAAAACAGCTGATATTAAGCTATATTTTCAACCTTATCACCAAAATTTATATCGACTGCAAACCACTAGCTTTGCAAATGAAGCCTTGGTAGTGGCTTTGTGGCACGAAAAAACTGCCGTTAGGGAGGGTGTGCTGTGGGAAGATGTACGAATCTTGGTTGATACTGCAGAAACAGAAATTCTTTCACAAGATAAACTGGTTGCATTAGCCCACCAGCTTACAAAAGTGTTACACCTAAACTACGGGGTAGGCGAATTTGTTCTAGCATTTGATAAAAATAAAGTCTTAGTCCTGGATTATAACCTAGCCATACAAAATCCCAACCAAATAGAAGTCATGGAGCGGGCGGTGGGTTATAGTCCTGTCTCTTGCTATTTAAGGCATTCTGCCTTGATAGCAGAAGTGCCTATATCTAAAAAAGAATTTAAAAATATTGTTGTGGTTAATTTACTCTTAAACAGCAAAAATGATTTGTTAAAGTTAAGTATGCTGCCAACTTTTTATCGATATTATAGTGACAAAACTAAAGCTGGTGCGTTACCCATAACTGGGGAGCTTTATCTGGCACATAAAAATAAAAATTTGCTTGCTGCCTCCTTTGCCAGTATCCGCAATACGGAGCGATTGTTATTAAATCCCCAATTTATCTCGCACTCTGCTACTAATATTGTTGACTTTTATCGTCAAGCAGCAACTAATAAAAAAGACTACACCATAAGTCAAGAGACTATAGTGCATTCCTCACTTGAAGAAAAAGAGGCATTAAAAAATTTATCGCATGAAGGTGGACATATCCCCAGATTTATTCGACCTCTAAGCAATACAGCCAATATACAAGATATTATGCGGTATTATATTGATATATATGATTTATATATATTACATGGTAAACCCCCAGGTACTAAGATGACACCTATGAATACCGGTAACCCAGCATTTTTGCCTTTCCCCCCAATTGTTAAGGCGCTGCGTAAAAGCTTGCAAGAAAACTTGTTATCCTATGCCAGATATAGCATGCAAGTTCCAGAATCAGCCTTTGTTGATAAACTTGCTAAGTATTGCCAAGAGGAGAAAATTATAACGTCACAGCAAAAATTACAAACTAATAATGTGGTGATAGGGCATGGCAGTACTAATGTATATTATCTTGCTTTAAAATCTGTTATTAAAAATAAAGGCGATATAGTATTAATTACTAGGCCTACCTATGGGCTCTTTATTGATCCAGTTTATACTGCTGGTGGGGATGTAGGCTTTGTTGATCTAAAAGAGGGTACCGGCTGGAAAGTACAACCACAAAACTTACATGAAACCATTCATTTTTACAATGAAAAAGCCTTCAACGATTATATATTAACTACTTTTCTTAAAGAGTATCAAAGCTTTCTGCATGCTCAAGAGATTTTTAATTTAGAAGAAAATGAAACCCCGCCCATGCCAAACCTTGAGGCAATCACAAAACTGAAAATTTTTGATACTTATATAGCAGCACTAAATACCTATATTGATGGTATTACAGATCCACTGGTGAATAAGGATGGATTGAAGTTTTCTTTCCCACCTAGGGTCAGGGCTTTTTATCATATGAACCCGCATAATCCAACCGGTGCTGTGTATACCAAACAAGAATTAGAAGCGCTGGCAGAAATCATTTTAGCGCATCCTGATATCTATGTAATAGATGATTTAGCGCATTGGGGTGTATTATATGGCACAGTTGAGCCAGCTACCTTTGCCTCGCTTAATCGCATGTTTGAAAAAACTCTAACACTTATAAGTTTGTCAAAAGCTTATTGTGTGCCAGGTTTACGAGCTGGAGTTGCTATAGGCAAGACGGAAATTATTAGTGAAATGCACTACCGCTTATTAAACTCCAGCTCCAGTGCAACGCTACCTGCCATGATTGCACTTAATGCAGTGGTTGATGCGCCCAAAAAAGAAAGAGAGGACTATTTACATAGTAATAGTCAAGAATACTTATTTAGGCGCGATTTAATGGGTGCTTTAGTGAATGGCGTGCAAAAAACAGAAATGACTTTTAGCCAAAAAATTAGGGTTTACCAACTGATCCTTGAAAACGAAGCAGCAGAAAAACCAGTTGATAAAAAATTATTAAAGCTAATTTTATCTGGCATGCCTTTAGTTAGGACTTTGACCCAGCCCCAAGGTTGTTTCTTCCATTTATTAGATATTTCAAAGCTAATTGGGGCAAATGTAGGGCATGTTGCACCCTTACAGACCTCAACCGATGTAAGAAATGCTATTTATAGCATTTGTAACATAGATACAGTTCCAGGAGAGATGAGCGCTAATTTTTTTAATTATTCTTTGCGGATGAGCTTTTCTTTAGCACCACAGCAGATTTACAGTGCTTGCAAAAATATTCACTTGTTTATTGGTAATTATATAATTAAACATAACCCAGATATTTTAGCAAAAAATCATTTTGTAGAGGCGCTTGCCTTTAAATCAATGGATGCAGAAGTAGTGGAAGAGGACATTTTAAATAAGGCTTTGGTTAGACTTTATTTAAATAAAGGGGTACAATCACTCACCACAAAACATAGTCAACTCTTTACTTCCAACTATTTGCAAAATAAGCCAAAATTGCAAACACTTGTACAACGTATAAATGATCTAACTATCTTGATGGAAAAAATACTAGAGCCATCTTTAATAGATAGCATACATAAAGAAATCTATGATTATTTAGGCGCAAATGAGGGCTGGCTACAAAATTATCTGCCTGATGTTGAACAATTAAAAATTGCAAATCAAGCAGCTTTAATTGCACCAATTAACAATGCGATTTTATCCCGCAGAAATGCAAAACGGCAAAAATCAGCTTTGTAATGCAATAGTTTTAAGGAGGTTAAAGAAATAAAATTAAAAAATAGTTATTTATATAGAGCTTACTCTAAAAAAATAACCATTGCTAATTTTGGAGTAAGACAGGAATTTCTAAGATGTTAAGTAACACGTTAGATAATACTAATGATAGGAATATAAGTTTAAATCACAGTATAGATTGTATGGTGCAAGAAGCAAGAGTTGATGATGATATTCATCCAGATCAGGGGATGCGAGAGGGAAGCTTAATCATTAACAATGAGCAGCTTGGACAGCCAGATAGAATTGAGCCTCTAGAGGCAAATCTTGATGTTCCCATCATTCGCTCCTCTGCCTATAAATGGCGGCGCAGTTTTTATAGAGGTTTTACGATTGCTGCTGTATTGCTTAACCCCTTGTTTGCTATTTTTTTATATGCTGCTATTGCTAAGGCAATTGATGAAAGTCGTGCGCAACTTAAACTAGAAAATGAATTTTGGGGGATATTTTTTACTATATTGAATGTAATAATGTCTTCCCTTAGTGGTCTCTCTGATATAATTGTGGTAAATCCGATTGAAGAAACAGAAGAATTACTTAAGGCTTTGGGAAATAATCAATTAACAGAGCGTCTTAAGAGCCTCTCCTCCTGTGAAAGAAAGTCAATTAAAGGCTTTAATTATTTTAATCAAACGATCGGCAACTCTGTTTTTTTTGTAGGTTCAGCTTCCGCTGCCCTGTCTGTAACTTATTTATCTACATCCACGCAGTTACGTTGGGGTCTTGGGGTGCCGGTGATTATTCTTAGTCATGCTTATTTGAATATGCTATCTAGAGCTAAAATAGACGAGCACTCTTATCAATTTATTCATAGATTTGCATCTAAAAATAACTCAATGTTGATCAATATCCTAAATTCCCCACCTAGTTCACTGGAGGTTTTGATTCAAGTATTTGTTAATGCGCTTAACCGAGGGATCACTTATGGTTATATTATGGAGCAAATCTTAAAAGAGTATTTTAATCAAAACAGCACTAGCAGTAATGCGGTTACTCCCTTAATCTCATATGCCACAGCGTCTAGTTTTTATACTTTTCTTTTTTCAAGAACCTTAAATGTACACAAACAATTTTTTAACCCGCAATTTACAGAACTTTCAGCAGAATTATTAAAAAATACCAAGGTTTCTCGTTTAGGTACTGTTATAGATATTAGTATGACCGTTTTAAGAGCGGGAGCTGCCAGTGCTCTGTTATTTCGTCATGGCCCAAAACTTTTGCCGCTTAATATTTTTTTGACCGTATCTTTAGGGATTTTTTTAACCTCACATGGCTTATATGTCCGGTATAAGAACCGCCTCTATCAAACAGCTTTGGATATCAAAGTGGAGCAAACGGTTAGAAATCGCAGAATCGATGGCCAACAAACAGTTAGAGAGCTATCTTCAGAGGAAATGTTTGATTTTATTAAAGAGCAATTTAAGGTACAGCACAGTATTAAGATCTCTGCGACGATCATAAATGGCGGTTCAAGATTAGCTGATTGGTTCTCATTTTTAGGATTTCTAATTACTATGAATAAATTAATAGGCCCTAACAATATTATAAACTTTGATTTTTATGATTTATTGTGCATACAGCAATTATTGTGTAACCCAGCCCTAGAGAATGCCCTGAGCTTTTTTCAAGAAGGTATGGTTGATACTTTAGCATACTATAGAACTAAAGTTCATTTAGAGTGGAAAGAGCGACATTTTGGATGTGGAAACTTAATTAAAGCGAAAGTCGATTATCCTAAAACCTATTTAAAAAAATTCTTACCTATACAAGAGGCGGGGAGAGGGCTTGAGCAATTTTTACCTCGAGGGCAATCAAGTGCACAAATGCAGCCAAGCTATCAAGCAGAAGGAGCTGCGAGGCCTTTAGCAACACAATTTGAGCTACAAAAAGCTAAAATAAATACCGGCCTTGAAATGAGTCAACATTCTAATAATTCTAATGAGGATGGATCTCTGCCACGAAATGATGATAGCGTGAGCAGATTGGTGCTTATATAAAACCATATATAGCCAATGGAGAATAGTTATTAATGAATTAATCAGAGATTATTTATTATGATGTAGGTGGAAGAGCCAAGTAGCTATAATTATATAACCTTAAGGGGGAACTTGTAACTTGCTTTTATGCTATTTTCAAGTAAAATCTGGCTATAAATAATGGGCTTTAGAGCCTTTACTATTGTGGAGAAAGGAGCAACGATGGCACATCTTATTAAAAATAAAAAGAAACTGCTAAACCGTATTCGCCGTATTCAAGGACAAGCGAATGCCATTGAGCGGTTGCTCAATGAAGATCATCATGATTGTGCTAATATGTTACATACATTGGCTGCTTGTAGAGGCGCTATTAATAGTCTTATGGGACTTGTGATTGAGGGCCATATCGACTCTCATTTGCTTGATCCTAGTAAAAAACCTACTGTAGAGCAAAAAGAAGCTGCACAAGAGTTAATTGATGTATTTAATTCGTATTTAAAATAAAATTTTGTATGCAATAAAGGAGGCAATCTAAAAACGGGGGGTCATGCCGCTTTCACCCTTGATTCTACATTAACTTCTTTAAAACCAGGGTACCAACGACTGAAACATCCATCCAGCTCATCATTAAGCGTTTTAATGCGCACCTGTAGCAGAAAATGAGCTCCTTGTTTTGTCCAGCGCATTTGCTGTTTTTTAACCATGCGCTTACTAATTAACTCATTTACTGTTGACTCCACGAACGCAGAAGAAATTATTTCCCCATGGCGATATCGATCCGAATAATTAATAACATAATTTCGATTATTACTAATATAGTTATGTAATTCATCAGCCTGTTTCCATAATTTATACTCTCTGCCATCTTCGTCTTCTTGGTTTGGTATTGATTCATAAAAATCATCCACTAAGTATTCTAATTTATCTAAAGCCTCAAGCACGTGTCCATGCCATAAATGCCATTTAATACTCTCTATATCTTTTTCAAACTTGGCACTGTCATCGGCAGCCTATCAAATGTCAATTATGATTGCGGTCGCATTGCCTCATCAAAAATCTAACTTTTATTTAGATATTGCCTCATATAAAATCGAACCATTTGTTAACTAACAAAGAGGTTTTATATATGAACGTTCGTCTTAGTTTGAAAGCCCGTAAAGAGTTATTGGCAAGCATTAGAGTTCCCTACCAACATGCAAATAGAGAAGAGAAAATAAAAATTTTAGATGGTTTAATAGCAGCTACTGGCTATAAAAGAAAACATGCCATAGCAATGCTTAATAAGTCTAATAAAACACCAGCAAGAGCCTCTA
>Ga0209175_10000291_pt1 | contig 33641 bp, 24 predicted proteins | sample JI91814C2DNA_FD_187506 | JGI IMG/M metagenome (GOLD analysis project Ga0209175, IMG submission 187506) | Wastewater effluent complex algal communities from Wisconsin, to seasonally profile nutrient transformation and Carbon sequestration -... | ecosystem: Engineered > WWTP > Effluent > Algae...
GCTAATGGTGATTGGTTCTGGGTTGATGGTATCTGTGAACGACAACTCATGGATAAGACAGTCGATGATCTTTTTCGTTTGGTTCTGGAATACAGACCTCAGAGTGTAGGTATCGAAGTCACTGGTCAGCAAAAAGGATTTATTAGCTGGATACAAAAAGAAATGATTACCAGAAATATCTGGTTTAATTTTGCCAGTTCAGAAAAATCCAATGAGCCGGGTATCAAACCAATGACTGACAAGCTCAGCCGATTTAACTTGGTTGTTCCTTGGTTCAAGGCTGGGAAGATGTTCTTTCCTATTGAGATGAAGCAAAGTCGTATTGTTGGTATTGGTCTTGGTCAGATTAGGATGGTGACATCCAGTGGCATTAAAGGTAAAGACGACTTTATAGACACGATCTCCATGTTAGGTTTCTTGAACCCTTGGCGTCCAGCAGAAGCTGCACCTACCCATGCAGAAGAATTGGATTATTGGGACGAAGATAATCATGTTGCTCAGGGGGGTGGCTATGCTACATACATAGTGTAACCAATACGTCAGGGGGACTGTCGTGAAATTATCTGATCTATTTACCAAATTGTCATATGGAGAGTTCTCCAACTTGTCGATTGGTAGCGAAGGTGCTGGAGTCATTGAGTTGGCTCAGCAACCTAAAGTCGTCAATTATGTGAACGATGGTCTCACCAGATTATATTCGAAATATGTTTTGAAAGAAGCTGATGTAATTATCCAGCTTCAGAATTTTATTACTGAATATTATTTGTTGGATCGTTATGCGTCTAACAATCCTAACCCAACTCCGGGCGATACGCTTTATATTCTGGATTATCCTTCTTCTCCATTCGAAGAAGATGTAATTAAGATTGTACGTGTCACGGATGCTGAGGGTAATATTCTGGCTCTGAATGATCCAGAGAATAAGGAATCCTTCTTCACTCCCCAGTACAATGTGCTTCAGGTTCCCTTTCCTATTCAGGATGTGGTACTGGGCGTAGTGTATCAGGCGAAGCATCCTACGCTCACGCATACTGATCTGGATGCCCTGATCGATCTGCCTGTCTCGTTATATGAGGCTCTTCAGTCCTATGTTGCTCATAAGGTGTTCTTCCATATGGGAGGTGATAACCTGAGCATTGCAGCAGGACATTTGGCTAATTTCGACCGTATCTGTGATGAAGTGAAGATGGCAGACACTGCCAATACCAGTTCTTCTCAGACTAGCTCGAAGTTCAACAAGAGAGGCTTTGTCTAAGTGAGCATATCTACCAGAGCAGCATCAGGCGCTCTCTCCGTAGATAAGCTCTTAGGGGAGGCGTTTAAGCACGTAAAAGAGGTTAGTGATAACCTTGACAGCATACGTGCTATCGCTGAAGTCGTCGATACATTACCCAACACGGTAGCTGATATATTAGCTACTCGTGATGCAATGTTTGCTGACCATATTGCTATATTGGTTGCTGGCCTGAATAATTATGTGGTCACTATCGTTGAGGGTATAGCTACCTCTGAGATAGGTGAATATTTCGTTAGTGATGAGCTTGGCTCTATTCGTGTGTATCGTAGAATAGCCTTGTCTCCTTATTATGAGGATCAAGGTGATCTGATAGCTAATGCTATTTATACGATCATTGGGCGTACAACGAGTAGACTAATCAGTGACATCATTGGGCTGCAAGCTGCTCTTGATGGTAAATCTGCTGTGGGTCATACCCATAGCTTTGCCAGTATTCCCGGACTTGAGGATGAGTTAGATAGCAAATTAACTCAGTCACTACTTCAAGCACCGAACCAAACCTATTCAGGATTTAGCTTTAGAGTACTGGATTTTGATCGAACGGATCATATCCATGCCTATTCTCTTGGTGATCCTCTGACTTCCAAGAGCAAGTTCAGCTTTAAAACTGCCAATGGCAGTGGTGGTTCACATGAATTTGTATTGGATGGAGATGGTAATATCATTTCTTCCAACTCAATATTCGTGGAGAATGGATCATTCGAAGTATGGCATGAAAATAATTTCGATCCATTCAACTACACTTCAAAAGCAGAATTGGCTGTTGCTATTGCTGAATTGGAAGCTGGTGCTGTTGATTTGGCTCCAATCATAGCATCTATAAATGCTAAAGCTGATATTGCTCATACCCACACTATAGCCAATGTCACAGGTTTACAGAGTGCTTTGGATGGTAAACAGGCAGTAGGGTCTTATGCGTTATCCACAGACTTAGCCACACTTTCGAGTACTGTGCTTGGAGCACTGTCTGCTAAACTGGATATTGCAAATTTCACATGGGGAAATCTGGCAGGCGTGCCTACGTCGTTCACTCCTGCTACACATACTCATATCATAAGTCAGATAACTGGACTTCAAGCAGCACTTGATTCTAAGCAGGCTACAGGTGCTTATCTGGTAGCTGCTGATCTGACATGGGCAAATATATCAGGCAAGCCAGCTACGTTTGCTCCTAGTGCTCACACGCACGTAATAGGCGATGTCACTGGGTTACAGTCAGCTTTAGACGGTAAAGCAGCAACTGCTCATAGTCATGCTATAGCAGATGTAACCGGATTGCAGACAGCACTGGATGGAAAGCAAGCAGCCGGATCATATGCTGCTGCATCACATGGTCATGTGATTGCTGACGTTACAGGACTTCAGACTGCATTAGATGGCAAAGCTGCTACCAGCCATACTCACCCGTACCTTCCATTAACTGGAGGATCGCTTTCAGGAATTCTGAACGCTAATGGAAATATCTGGGTAACCTCTGTTGGTTACAATCCCAATGGTGACAAGTTTACTTATCAGACTGTTGATGGTGCTAATTACGGTATGACTGCTGCTGCTCCAACTGGATGGGGTGGTAACTTAGGATTATTTTTATCTGGTTATGGTGGTATTGCTTTTTTCACTAATGGGCAGCGTCGAGCAGAAATAGATATATTTGGTAGAACCATATTTGGTGATCTAGGTAACGACAGTGTATTTCGTGCTGGTAAAGCTGGTATTGCTGATATTCGTGTTGGTTTTGATAACACATCAAATAATTATTATGATGCAAACTACCATTATCTAAGAAATCTTGCTGGCACTAATCAAATGGTGATTGGTGGCGGACAGGTACATATCAGCAGAAATAGATTTTATGCTGGAGATATAATTGCTTCTCGTGGAACCTCTGGGGTAATTTACCTGAACGATGCAGAAGATAAATATCTCTATTGGGATGGAACCCAGTATATTCTTCCGGGTGGTACTGTAAATGTAAATGGTGTGGATGTTCTGGCATCGTTGGCCACCAAATTTAATAATACTGGTGGTACGATTAATGGATCAGTAACTAACATTAGTACGTCATTCAATTTGCAAGGTGGGGGCAATGCTAGTGGTTTAACCTGCTATCATAGCTTTAAAGATAGTGCTGGAGTTGAAAGAGGCTGGCTCGGATTTGGTGAAGGTAACACCAGATTCAGAGTAAGAAATTCTATTGGCAATATCATGATTCATGCTCTAACTATTGATTTATATAATGATAATACTGGTTACGGAACCAAAATATCTAACCCAGATGGGTATGTGGAGATAGGTCCATTAAACGCTGGATATTGTCATTTCCAAACAGATCGACCAGCATTTTATTTTAATAAAGCTGTTCAAATAGACGGTGTAATAACTCGTTATGGTCAAGGTGCTGTGCTTCATCATAATAACAATTCCCTTGCTTCTGGCTCAGTTACTGTGTCTACAGCTTCTCCCTCTGGTGGTGCTGATGGAGATATTTGGATCAAGGTTCCGTAATGCCTACTCATGTAAAACATGGTGGCACATGGAAAGATGGTGAGATTTACGCCAAGCAAGGTGGTGCTTGGAAGCGTGGTGAGTTGTGGGTTAAGCAGGGAGGAACATGGAAGCTGGGGGATGAAGTTGTGGTTCACACTCTATCTCCAGCTAACAGCGTAGCTTCTGGAGCCAGTGCAGATTATAATCTGAATATATTATCAAGTGTTACTGGTGGAACAGTGTCCTCTAGAACATGGGGATTGCTCTCACCTTTTGGAGGTGTCTGGGCTATTTCTGGTTCTGGTTCCTCTGTGAATTTAGCTATATCTTCAGCAGAATCACTCACTGAAGCTACCGTCACGATATATTGTGATGCAGTAGTAGATGGAATCACGTATAGAGCTACAACTTTAGTTACCTATACAAACACTTCGTTCTAACAATATTGCAACAATTTATTTCTTTATATCTCATAATGATTGCAGAAGAAGAAGGGTTTGATAAAGAAGGCGTATGCTGATGACTTCACTTATGGCCAAAGCGGCACTTCACGCTCCTGTAATCACAGGATTAATTGTAGGCTCAGCGGCCAAGTTTGGTCGTATGCTTGCAATTAATGAACCTTTCACTAAAAAGCACGTCATAGGTCACATCATGATGATGGGTACGATTGGGGTCGTAGCTACATATTTGGTGGATGTATTAGATATTACTGATCCGAATAAACGGACATTTGTGGCAGCAATCCTCGCTATAGCAGGAACTGACGTTCTAGAATATCTACGGACCAGAGCATGGAAAAGATTCTTCGTAGATGCAGAAGAAACTAAAATCCAAGATAAATAGATTTTAGTATGATTCAAGGGGTTACTAAATGTCAGGTGTGTTGCAGCCATTCGGTAAAACTGGACCACTAGCTGTCGATAAGACACTGGGGGAAGCATTTAGTATTGTTAAACAGGTTCGAGACAATCTTCCTGTTATTGCTAATGCAGCAGCTTTACTTGCAGAACTCCAATTAATTACAGACAACATTACAGGCATCCAAGGCCCACAGGGCGAAAAAGGTGACAAGGGTGATAAAGGTGATGTTGGTGACGTCGGTATCCAAGGTCTCAAAGGGGATAAGGGAGACAAAGGCGATACTGGTGAACAAGGACCAATTGGTCTAACCCCAGAAATACCTAATCTAGAACACGTACCTTACGTACCTGTAGGGCCGGGAAATCCAGCAATTCCGGGGTCTGCTGGTGCTATTATACGTGAGATTATTGCAGAACGTGAACTGACTCAAGCTCAGGTCGATCAGTTGATTACTGATACGACGAGCCTTGGAACTCAGGTCATTGCCAATGCTTTGTCTACTACAACCCTAGATGCTGCATTGGATCAGCTTGCAGCAGATCATGCTGGTCTGGTTGGTGTGGTCAATGCTATTGTTGATTTTAACGAATCAGGTGAAGGTCTTGCTGTTCTCATTGCAAATGAGACCTCATCCAGAATTACAGGTGATGCTGCATTAGCAGCCAAGATTGCTTTCCTTGGTGCAACCAATGGAGCCAACACAGCATTTGAATTAAATCTGACCACTGTAAAAGTTTCACCTACTGAAACTCTGGGTCAGAGATTAAGTGCTCTATCTGCTTCAGATGGTTCTCTCACTGCTTTAATCCAAGCTGAAGAAACAGCACGAATAGCCGGAGATGAAGCAGAAGCGTCTGCAAGAGCATCACTTGCTGCTGGTATTCCGGGACAGATCGGTGCTGCTATTGCTTCAGAGCAGACAGCACGTACCACAGCTATTGCTGCTGAAACATCTGCTAGAAATACTCAAGCATCTGCTATTCGTCTTGAATTTGCTAATGCTGACGCTGCTGAAGCTGCTGCACGTACCAGTGCTATAACTGCTGCTATTAACAGTGAAGCCTCGACGAGAGCTACAGCAGATACGGCTGAAGCTAATGCTAGAACTGCATTGGCTGCATCGATTAATACCACGATCAATAATGAAATTACCAATCGTGGTGCAGCTATTCTGAATGAAGCCAATCTTCGTATTGCTGGGGATGCTGCTGAAGCAACTCAAAGAACAGCTTTGGCTGCTACGGTTACAGCTAATAATAATACTCTAACGGCTGCTATCACAGCAGAAGCTACAGCTAGAGCCACGGCTGACAATGTGTTTGCTGAGAATTTTGCACTGATGGGTGCAAGATCAGGAGATAATGCTGCCTTCATTCTGGACATGAGCAAAGTCCAAGTCGGAGGTGGTGTTTCTATTGGTTCCAGACTTTCAGGGATCGATGCAAGCATTGGTGGGGTTTCAGCTTCAGTAGCTGTTCAAAGCTCTGCAATTGCTACTCTTCAGGGACGTACTTCAGCATTTTGGTCTGTTGGTGTCACAGCAGGTGGACGTGCTCAGCTTAGTGTTTATGCAGACATCAATGGTGGTGCAGGTGTAGACATCGTAGGTGATGTGAGAATCAATGGTAACCTGCTTGTTACTGGTACTGTTAATTCTACTCAGATTGCAGCTAACGCTGTCACACGAGGAGGAATAGCTCTTAATGCTGGTGCAGTGACACTGACTTCTTCATATCAAGATGCTGCTGAAGTCACGATTGATATGGTAGGTGGTGCAGCTAAAATTGATTTTGCTGCTTATCTTGCAGGTCAAGGTATTGGTATTGGGGGCAACGTATTATGGCGTTTGCTTCGTAATGGCACTGAAATTCGAACTGGTACATTAATGCTCTTTCCCGGAGAGCAGACTGTATATGGTGGTAACGTAGGTGAGAATCCTTACCCTGTATATACGCCTGTAGCTGGTATGTTCCCATTCTTTCATGTTGACACTTCTGGTCCAACTGGATCAGTGGCTTATAAAGTACAACTTAGAATGAATGGTGTATTAAGCTACGGTAGCTTCTCAGACAGACAACTATCTGTTACTGAGTTTAGAAGATAATGACAGAGGAGCGTTTTATGGAAATTCTTGAAGGTGCTAACATATTTCTGGTCGTTGTGATCGCCATTGTATTTGTTACTTTGGCTCTAATGAGCAGAAAGTCCAGAGCAGAGCTTAATGCAGGTGATCCTGTAACTCCTATCCAACCTCCTGTTGGTGGCGGGGAAATCTCTGAAGAAGACCCCAGAGGAGTACAGTAAAATGAAATTGCCACCCAGAGTAATTAACACCAAAGTCATCGATATGATTGATGTGAATCTTTTGGCTATTGCTGCTCCTAAGACACCTAGAGCTAGTTTGGTTCAGTGGGTTGAACCAATCAAGGAAGCTTGTCGTGTCTGGGGAATTGACACTGTACGAGAGATAAGCTCGTTTCTGGCTAATGCTGCACATGAATGTGCTGGCTTTACCAAGATGGAAGAAAGCCTCTATTACAGTGCTAAACGTCTGGGAGAGGTGTGGCCTAATCGGTTCAACACTGAAGCCAAGCGTAATGCTTATGCCAAGAACCCTGAGAAGCTGGCTAATTTTACCTATGCTAATCGTATGGGTAATGGTGATGAATCCAGTGGAGATGGTTGGAGATACCGTGGCTACGGACTGTTTCAGCTTACTGGTAAACTAAACCACTCAAGATTTGGTCTTGCTATTGGTGTGCCATTAGAACGGGTTCCTGATTACATCAGAACTCCTGAAGGTGCAGCAATGTCTGCTGGCTGGTATTGGTACGATAATGGTATGGATGTTAAAGCAGCTACACCAGGAATTGCTGATGACAGAAAAGCTATACAAGGTGGGACTTTGGGTGTAAGCGAAGTCGGAAATATTTTTGACAATTTAATTAAGGAACTTCTGAAAAGAGGTGCTTAATATTTTAGAGGGTTACTAATTATGTCTAACAATTATGCAGGTAAGCCTACTGGTTCCAATGATCCAGCGAGCGTTAGTTTTCCTATTGTTCCTCATGTCAGTAACCCTTTGGAATACCCTACTAAACGAATTTATGTAGGAACTGAAGGCGATGTCGTTCTCCGTTCTGTTTCTGGCTCAGCAGATGTAACGTACAAGAATTGTGGTTCTGGTACGTATCTACACGTTCAAGCTACACATATTCGTGCAGCAGGCACGACTGCTACTGATATTGTAGGTGAAGCCTAATGTTTCTGGGTAATAAACCTTTATACGGAAGACGAGGCTTCGGTAGCTCTCCATTTATGAAAGTGGGTATGGGGCTATCAGGTATTAGTAGCTTTTCAGGTTATTACCCCTTTTCAAATATCATGTGGAATGGACATACTTGGGAACGGGTTTCTGGAACAGGAGCCTACACCCAAGAATGGGGTTTGTTAAATGCTTCAGTACCTACTGATAGGTTTCGATCTAAACTCATAGAATATGGGTTCAACAATCTACCATCAGGTACTTATACTGTTTTAAACCCAGATGGTCTTAGAATAGGTATTGGTGCATATAGTGACCAAAGCTATGCAGCTTTTACAAATGCTACATCTTTTACATTTAACTACAATAATGCAGGTTTAATTTGTGTTCACGTCGAAGGTAGTGTCACAAATGTAAATGGTCCATTACAAGTTATTATGCCGGGACAGTTAGCAGCTTTCCAAAGTGGAAATCCGTGGAATCCTGTATTTCTTAATTTCATAGACGGACTCAATATGAATTGTCTCCGTTTCATGGATTGGTTAACTGCCAACACTTCTTTAATTCAAGAATGGTCTGAAAGACCAACTTTGAACTCTGTATTATTTAGATCAAAGCAGCAAAGACTAAACGGTGTTCAAGGTCTTGTTGCTCATGAATTGATAGTTGATCTCTGCAACAGATTAAATATTGATCCTTGGATCAATATCCCTGTTAGAGCCTCAGATAACTATGTCTCAAATTTAGGTGCTTTTTTAGCTGCAAATCTAAACGCTGATAGAAAAGTATACTTTGAATATGGTAACGAAACTTGGAATCCCGGCGCTGGTTTTGCTGATAGCCGAGCTTGGGTCGAACGCATAGATTTTACAAAATATCTAGCTGACGTAAACTATGCCATAGATGGTTGGACTATGCCTAATCATGGTCTTACCAATGGTGATACAATTCAGATATATTTTGCTCGTGAAAACTTTACTATAACTCCTACTATTAACTCAGGCATGGGTCTGAATAAAGTCGTCGAAGTTTTAAGCACAGACACCTTTAGATTGCGTGATGGTTCTCTTGCTGGTGCAATTGTCGTGCCAAATCAATATACGGTAAAGCTTCTATATAGTAAGACTACTGAAGCTGGTAAGACCGCTAGTGTTGATTTGAATCATGGGGCTACATCAAAGAGATTCTGGGACATACTCAATACCCAATTCCCACGCTCTAGAAGTATTCATGTTATGGGTACACAGTTAGTTGGAGCCGCTGGTACAACTACTAGATTATCTCCAACTGGAGTTGACGCTGCAACTGATCTTGTTGCAGTTGCTCACTATTATCAAGGTGATTGGTGGGTAGCTTGCTTAGATATAGCATCAGGGCAGGTAATACCAAAAGCATGGAGCCAAAGATCGGGTTCTTCCATACGTGTAGCTATTTATACAAATGGCTCTAATCCTACTCTTGCAGATGTAATGGCAGGTACAGGTGCAGGTTATATTGGTCATCGTGATATAACAATTAGTGCTAATGATGCTGATGTTTATACAACAGCTTCTGCAATCACAGGTTTAACTAATGGCACAACATATGCAGTTCGTGCTGTACTGACAGGTCAGTATGGAGATCGTTGGGTAGCAAATGCAAGTGTAACTGTAAGTGCAACTCCATCTACAATATCGTTTTCAGATAGTGATGAAAACATGGCAAAGAGAGCCAAAAGAGACACTATTGATTATTTGGTTCCTTATATAGCTGCTCAACAAGCAGTGATAGGTAGTAAGCCTTTAGTGGCTTATGAGTGTGGTTCTGACTACTTTGGTGGTCAAGTACCATTAGCAGAGGTTATTGCTTGGCGATCTGCATGGACGCAAACTGAATATGCAGCAGATGTGCTAGATCATTTCTACAGAACAATGGCTGCAAAGGGTATGACCCTTATGAACCATTTTGTTGATGTTGGGGCTTCTCCCGGTGTGTTCAATCTTGTGGAATCTTTGGATGATATTCTTGATCCGAGATACATAAAATTTTCTGCATATAATGGTAAAATTCCTATAGTTCCCCCTGTATCCTTAGCTAATAGAATAGCAGGCAATGTAGCTGTAGAACCTAATTACCCTCATGTTGTGGATACATTTCCAGACAACTTATTGTCATATTCCATTTATAATGGGGATGATAAAGGTAACTATGCTATCTCAGGAAATCAGTTAAGAATAGTAAATGGTAATCAAATTAATTGGGGAGTACCTCAAGCCAGAACATTAACTATTGAAGGTAGTAATGGACCATTAACTGATTACTTTACAGTCAGTTTTGCAACGGGCGATGCTTGGTATCAATCAGATGCCTTTATGGCTTGGAGTGCATTAGTTGATACAGATTCTGCTGCTATTGACCCTACAATAGGAAATCAACTTCCATTACTAAATGGTGTAGCAGCAGTAAATTCTGGTGGACTTTTAACCTTTACCGGAACCAATCGTTATGGGTCTACTACTGGATTATCATCAGTAATTGATAGAACCAAACCCTTCTTAATTGCAGTTGTTATAGATAAAAATGGTAATAACGTGGATAGTAAAAATCACGTATATACCGGAAACGCAGTGTTTGTATCTTTACGAAATGGAACAGGTGCAAATAACCCAAGACTTGCTTTTGGTGGTTGGGCTGGATCTGGATTAGGTGACACCTATACCACTAGCGGAAACACTCCAGCTGGAAAGAATGTTCATTGGTTTTATTATGATGGTGTAGGTAATGTCAGAGTTGGTATGAACCAACTAGAAAACGTAGCTGCCCAGCTAGGTATTGTATTTACTGCTAATATGACTAGAGAATTATATGTTGGTGGTAGTTCTGGTGGAGCAAGTGGTGCTGCAAAAATTGGTGCTATTCAGCACATAAATAGAGCAGGTATGACAATAACTGATGCTCTTGCTATAGTTCAAAAAATGCAGACTTTGCACGGAATTTAAGACAGGGGGTTTAAATGGCTAATATTGTATTTAATATTTCGAAGGGTAGAGGCGTAGAATTCTACAACAGAGTCAAATCAAATGATCCGGCTAACTCGGCATTTATTTTGGTTCCTATTGAAACTGCTGGTCTCGAAGCTGATGCTACGTTGATTGATGCAGATACGCTTGCTGCTGTTCTGGCAGGTGCTACGAACGAACAGACCACGATGGGCCGTAAGGTTCTGACTGATGCTGATCTGGCTGCATTGCCTGCTCCAGACGATGCCAATGATCGGTATGACGTATCGTTGCCCACAACCACTTGGGTTGGTGCAACTGGTAACCCTATCAGTAAGCTTCTGCTTGCATATGATAGTGACACCACTGCTGGCACTGATACCAACATTGTTCCAGTATTGATGTTTGATTTTGTCATGACACCTTCTGGTGCTGACATAATCATGACAGGTGGTACTGTTCTTCGAGCAGCTTAATTTATGAGAGCAACTATGGTGTTTAAACACACACTGTAGTTGCTCTTATTCATAATTAAAGTGATCCAAAATGGCTGTAACTTATGTAGGTATTGGCACAGTCGATAGTGGCACTGGTGCTATAACTCCAGCTTTACCTTCAGGTTTAGCTGACGATGACCTACTGATCGCTTTTTTTGAGACAGCCAACCAAGCTATAACGCTCTCTGGATGGACTGAATTTTCATCTAGCCCCCAAGGCACAGGTACTGCTGCTGCTGTTGGTGCAGTACGATTAACTGCTTTTTATAAATTTTATAACACTGGTGATAGTGCTCCTACATCCAGCGACTCTGGTAATCATCAGATTGGCCAGATCATGGCATTTCGTGGGGTAGACCTTACTACTCCAATTGAAGATACTGCTGGTTCTACGGCTGCTGCTTCTAATATTCAGAATTTACCAACTGTCACATCGACATCTGCTGATGCAATGGCAGTTTATCTTGTTGCTGATGATCGTGATATTGCCACAACAAATACCCAATTTAGAGACACTAACTGGGTATCGCCTAATGTTGACGGCGGAGCCTGCACAGAAGTTGCTGATGATTTTTCTTCTGCTGGTGTCGGTGGTGGTATTGGTGCAGCATATAAAGCTGTAACAACCCCAGCTACTCTTTCTAGTGCTACTTTCCAACACGCTGGTACAAACAGTTTTGCCAATGGTATGATTGCCATTGTGCTTAAACCTGTAGCAGCAGGTGGTGGCGATGAAGCTCCTGTAGGATTATCTTCAGAAGCAGATACTGCATTAGCTCTTGCTCGTCAGCAAAGAGCAGATGTGTCTGTGGCTTCTCACACAGCTACCAGCTTTGCTTTGGCTGCATCTCAATCGAGATTAGCAGGACTAGCTACTGAAACCGAAACTGTTTTTTCTCTTGGTTCCCAGCAGATCAAACCAGTTGGTCTATGTGTAGAAACTGATTCATCATTAGCTTTAGCTCCAAATTCTGGGAGTTTATCAGCACCTGTTGGACTGTGTGTTGAAACAGAAACAGTATTTGCTCTTGCTAGAAGCTCTAGAAGATCAACGTCTGTATCTGTTGAAACTGAGACTTCGTTTGCTCTTGCCAGATCACATCGTCGATTAATTAGTTTAGCGACTGAAACTGAAACCAGTTTAGCTCTTGGTAGAGCATTTGCTCGTCCTGTAACTCTCAGCTTAGAAATCAATACGGTTCCTAATGCTGGAGCACAGGTGCTGCCTGTAGGACTATGTACTGAGTCTGAAACAGCATTTGCCTTGGCTCGAAGCCAAAGACGTGTTGCAGGTACTGCTATTCAAACTGAAACCAGTTTTGGATTAGGTAGACAACAGAGAAAAGCTCTGAGTGTAACCATTACCTCAGAACTGGCTCTGGCTGCCAGCAGAGCTTATCAGGCTCCTGTAGGTAGATCGGATGAGTTATCTCAAGCATTTGGTCTAAACCATGCTGTAGCGGCTCCTGTGGGGCTGTGCATAGAAGCTAATACTGCACTGGCTTTAGGTAAGGTCCAGCAGGGTATTATTGGTCTCTGTGTAGAGACATCTACTGCATTTGCTCGAACTGTTGGATCATTAATTGATTTACCAGAGACCAGAATAATTCTGAGTATTCCAAAAGAGACTCACACATTATTTTTGAATAAAGATAGTTTTGTGTTAACTCAGGATAAAGATCGAATTGAACTGTCCCTGTAGGGATAGGGGGACATATGAGAAAATCACAAATTGCTGGTAATACTTCGACTATTTGGGAAGTAGCTTTTCGTACATCTGACGAAGGTGCTCCTGTAGTTTTAGCTACGTTAGATGCTAATTATAGCTGTAGAATAGCTGTACTTGGTACTCTCATTGATCGTGCAGTCACTGAGAAAACTGTCGATAATAAATACTTCAGAGTGTGGTTGACCCCTGAAGAAACTGCTCAACTGCTTGGAGCAGTGAAGCTTGGTATTCAGATCACCAATACAACAACCACTCCACCGATTAATGTGGAGCATATCATTGAATTAGAATTTCAACGGAGTGTTGTTCCACAGAGTTAACCGGGGGGTTATATGGAAGAATTAGTACCAAGCATTATCAATATACCAGATCATCCTGTACGTCATATGAGATGGTATCAGATTTACGTTAGATTGGCTCGACCAACTTTAGATTGGGCAACCATTGGTATCATGATATGGACAACTATTCTTCAGCCTTTGCTGACGAGTGAATTTGATATTGTGGCTGCTGGGATGTCCTACACTTGGGCTGCTGCTGTCTATGGTATCAAGACCTATGAAAAGACTAAAGGAGTAGCTTAATGCCCAGAGTATATGCGTTTTTAGGTTCGTTAGCAGGCAAGGTAATACTTGCTGTCGTAGCTCTTCTTATTGTTTGGTTCCTATATAGTTCGTACTTTGGAGCCAAAGAGAAAGCTGCACAGTCTGCTCAGGTAGCAAGGGAGGCGACAGCCTCAAGCGAAGTAGCTATTATAGCTGCTCAGGCTGCTATCGAAAAAGCAGACAAGGATGCTAATTTGGATGAATTGGTACGTGAAACTCAGGAGACTATAGACAATGCAACGGACTATAAAATATCTCACGCTGCTGCTGCTTCCACTATCTGTGGGATGTACGACGATAGAAGTAAGCCGGACGGATGTTGATTGCTTAGCGTTCATACCTCCCAAGGTAAAAGAACGTGTAGGCTCTGCTCCAGTACCAGAACTGGGTGTTACGGTTGAAGATGAAGCTAAAGGTTGGCAGAAATTTGGAGTTGCCCAGACAGGACAACTGTTAAAATCTGAAGATGATAAAGAAATCATTCTCTTTATTGTTGGAACCTGTCAGACGAAATATAAGCAAGCTGTACCTAGAAAGAAGTTTTTAGGTATATTCTAAATCAATTTATTGATTTATACGGCTGAACAAGCACAGATTAGCAGGGTAGGTATTTAATGTCTCAGGATATTCAAAAAAGCACTGATGTTGGTGATAAGCTGACAGATTGGGCTAATGAACCTACCCTGTTAGATTTGAAGGCTGACTTTGATAATTCAAAGACAGCACATGATTCACAGATGCTGAAGATACAGAAGTGGAATGATCTGCTTCATGTCACTGGCACTGAGAGAATTCCCAAGGTAAAAGGCAAGTCTAGCGTACAGCCTAAGCTGGTACGACGTCAGGCAGAGTGGAGATATTCAGCACTCTCAGAGCCTTTCCTTGGTACGAACAAGCTATTCAAGGTTACTCCTGCTACATTTGAGGATGCCCGTGCAGCAGAGCAGAATGAACTGGTTCTCAATTATCAATTCAGAACCAAGCTCAATCGTGTCAAATTTATCGATGATTTTGTTAGATCGAACGTAGACGAAGGTACAGCCATTCTACAGACAGGCTGGGTACGTCAGACTATCAAGGTTAAAGAGAAGGCTCCTGTCTACGATCACTTTGCAATCGAAGAAATCGAAGGTGAAGAGAACCCTGATTTGATGGCTCTCATGCAGGCTATTGAGCTTCGTGATGAGAACCCTCGTGGGTATGACGAAGGCACTCCACCTGAAATCAAAGCTGCTGTTGATTACTTCGATGAGACTGGTGAGGCTACGATAGCCAAGCAAACTGGTGAAGAAGAGATTGAGACTGAAAAAGTCGTCATCAATAAGCCTACTGTACGTGTGCATAACCCACGTAATGTGCATATCGATCCTTCAGCAGAAGGTGACATCGATAAAGCACTGTTCGTTATTGTATCCTTTGAAACTCATAAAGCTGAGTTGGTTAAGGAAGGTAGATATAAAAATCTGGATAAAGTAGTTTGGGAGAATAACTCTCCTAACACTGATCCAGATCATGAAAGCAGAACACCAGATAACTTCAATATGAAGGGACCACGTAAAAAGGTCACAGCATATGAATACTGGGGTTTTTATAATATTAAAGGCGAAGGTAGTGATGAACTCGTACCCTTCGTAGCAACGTGGATTGGTAGCCAGCTTATCCGTATGGAACTTAATCCGTTCCCGGATCAGAAGCTTCCTTTTGTTGTGGTTCCCTACTTGCCTGTAAAGCGTGAGCTTTATGGTGAGCCAGATGCTGAATTGCTCGAAGATAACCAGAAGATTCTGGGAGCAGTGATGAGAGGCATGATTGACCTTCTGGGTAAATCAGCCAACTCACAGCAGGGCTTTGCCAAAGGTATGCTCGATCCTCTTAATAGAAAGAGATTCGACAGTGGTGAGGATTATGAATTTAATCCTAATATGCCACCCTCTAACGGTCATATTCAGCATAAGTATCCTGAGTTACCTCAGTCTGCTTTGACTATGATTGCAGTGCAGAACCAAGAAGCAGAAGCTCTAACTGGTGTTAAGAGCTTTGGTGGTGGTCTGTCTGGTGAAAGCTATGGTGATGTAGCAGCAGGTATTAGAGGTGCATTGGATGCAGCCTCTAAGCGTGAGATGGCTATTCTTCGTCGTCTTGCCAAAGGCATGACTGAAGTTGGTCTCAAGATCATCTCCATGAATTCTGCTTTCCTCTCTGAAGAGGAAACCATTCGTATTACCAATACTGAATTCGTCACTGTAAAACGTGAGGATTTGATGGGTAATTTCGACATGGAAGTCGATATATCCACTGCTGAAGTAGATAATGCTAAGTCTCAGGATTTGGCGTTTATGCTTCAGACTATTGGACCCAACATGGATACCAGCTTTCAGACAATGATTTTGGCTGAGATTGCTAAGTTGAAGCGTATGCCTGAGTTGGCTCACAAGATCAGCAACTATAAGCCTGAACCAGACCCAATGCAGGTCAAACTGCAAGAGCTTGAAATTGCCAAGCTTGAGAAGGAAATTGCTGTTCTGGATTCTGAGATTGCCCTTAATAATGCTAAGGCCAAGGAATCTGAGGCTGATGCTGATATGACCAATCTCGAATTTGTTGAAAGAGAGACTGGTACTACACACAGTAGAGAACTGGAGAAGCAACAGGGACAATCTGAAGGTAATAAAGAATTGGCAATCACTAAAGCATTAGTGACGCCAAGAAAGACCGATCAGAGTAAACCTGATGTAGAAGCAGCAGTTGGTTATAATGAAATAACTAAGCCTGCTCAAAGAAATGTTGACATTCCTGCTCCACCAGTAGAATTAAGTAGTACTGTTCCTTTTGGTTCGGATTTAAGTATCCCACCAGAAGAATTAGACCCTAATGTAACCCAGTAGTAAATAGGACCAAATAGTATGTCAGAAATCCAACAGCTTGAACAGCAACTGGAAACAGCAGATTACCTTATTAAACGTAAAGATGCTGCAATCAGACTGAGCAATAACAAGGACTTCAAAAGACTAGTCATTGATGAATACTTCACTGCTGAAGCAGCACGTCTAATCATGGCATCTGGTGATCCAAATCTCACCGAACAGCAGCGTGCTGATTTTGTTGCTATGGGTCAAGCCTGTGGCCACTTTAAGCGTTATCTCTCTGCTATTGTCAGAGAAGCCACTATGGCTGAACGTGATGTACCTAATATCGAAGAAACTCTTGCAGAGCTTCGTGCAGAAGCAGGCGACAACTTTGATGTTGATGCTGGAGGTGTCCTCTAATGTCAGGTACTCCTAATCCATTGGATATGGACGACGAAGCTTTTAGCAAGCTTAGTGGTCCTCCTGTAGTGGAAGAACCCACTAAAGAAGAAACAACTCAAGAAGAGGTGGTAGATGACACGACTTCAGATGACGTTTCAAATGCAGAAGATAACGATCCTGCTGCTGATGCTGGTGAACCAGACGAAGCTAACGAAACTGAATCTGGAGATGAGGCTACTGAACCAGACCTCTCTCAACTGTCAGACGAAGAGCTTCTTAAAACACCTGCTCCTACAGACAAAGCTAAGCCTGAAGAAGAGGCTGCTAAATCTGAAGATACAGATAAAGAACCAGATGGTGATAAAAAGCCTGAAGGCGAAAAGCAGGAAAATGTAGAACAGAAAGAAGAAAAGCCTTCTGTTAAAGCAGAAGATGCTATTTCGTTCTACGAACAGATCATGAAGCCATTTAAAGCAAATGGTAAAGAGATCGAATTAAAGTCTCCTGAAGAAGCGATTGCTCTCATGCAAATGGGTGCAAACTATACTCGTAAGTTACAGGAGATGCAGCCTCATAAAAAGATGCTGCTGATGCTTCAGAATAATGATATGCTAGATGAAAGTAAGTTATCTTACTTAATTGATTTGCATAATAAGAAACCTGAAGCTATTAAACAGTTAATCAAAGATGCACAAATCGATCCACTTGATTTGGACATTGATGAGAATAGTACTTACGAAGCAGAAGACCACAGTGTTACTGACAATGAGGTAGTATTCCGCTCTACTGTTGATGAACTAACATCAACTGTAACAGGCAAGGAAACTATTATTGAAATTAACAATAAGTGGGACCAAGCAAGTAAGGACGCCTTATGGGATAAACCGGAAATCATGTCGGTAATCCATCAGCAACGTGAGCTAGGCATCTACGATGTCATCACGACTGAAATGGACCGTCGGATTACTCTAGGTCAGATACCAGCGGATACACCTTTTATTGAAGCTTATAAGCTTGTGGGTGATGAATTAGCAGCGGAAGCTCTAAAATCATCTGGAAATGGTGAGACCGTAAAAGCAGACGAAAGTAGCAAGGAAGAAAAGCCTACTGCTCAGCCCGTCGCTACACGAGTCGCTGCACCAAAAGCTAAAGTAGTAAATGATGACAAGGCAAAAGCTGCCTCACCATCAAGGGGTACTGCACCAGCACCAAAGCCATCCGTTAATTATCTTGCACAAGATGATACGGAGTTTTTGAAAAATTTTAATGGTCGTGTCTAAGACACTATCATAGGGGGTTATTTATATGTTGAATTACAATGCTGGAGGTACAACCTCTGATATTGATGGTGCTGGCTCAGGTCAGACCAACACCTTTTTCTGGTTGAAGAAGGCAATCATTGAAGCACGTAAAGAACAGTACTTCATGCCATTGGCGTCTACGGTTAATATGCCGAAGCACTATGGTAAGACCATTAAGGTCTACGAATATGTTCCTCTGCTCGATGAACGTAACATCAACGATCAGGGTATTGACGCTAACGGTGTCACCATTGTTGACGGTAACCTTTATGGTTCGTCGAAAGACATTGGTACGATCACTGCCAAGCTTCCTGCTCTGACTGAAAATGGTGGCCGTGTGAACCGTGTTGGTTTCACTCGTATCCAGCGTGAAGGCTCGTTGTTCAAATTCGGTTTCTTCCATGAGTTTACTCAGGAATCGATGGACTTCGACTCGGACGAAGATTTGAAGGATCACTTGTCTCGTGAGCTTATGAACGGTGCTGTTCAGCTTACGGAAGCAGTGCTCCAGAAAGACCTTCTGGCTGCTGCTGGTGTCATCGTTTACGCTGGTGCTGCTACCTCGAACGCTACGGTTACTGGTGTAGCCAACCGTGACAAGGTGGACTATTCGGACCTTATGCGTTTGGATCAGACGCTTACGGACAACCGTACTCCTAAGCACACCAAGGTCATCACTGGTAGCCGTATGGTCGATACAAAGACCATTGCTGCTGCTCGTGTGATGTTCATTGGCTCTGAATTGGTTCCTGTTGTGAAGGGCATGACCGACTTGTTTGGTAATGCAGCTTTCGTTCCAATTCAGCAGTATGGCGATGCTGGTACGATCCTGAACGGTGAAATCGGTACTATCGATGCTTTCCGTATCGTGGTTGTTCCAGAAATGCTCAACTGGGCTGGTGTTGGTGCTACTGAGGGTGTGAACCCCGGCTACCGTGTCACTGGTGGTAAGTACGACGTATTCCCAATGCTTGTCATTGGTGATGACTCGTTCGTTACCATTGGCTTTGAAACTGATGGTAAAACCCTGAAGTTCTCGGTCATGACCAAAATGCCCGGTATGGAAACGGCTGATCGTAATGACCCCTATGGTGAAACTGGCTTCAGTTCCATCAAGTGGTACTACGGCTTCCTTAACAAGCGTCCTGAGCGTATCGGTCTCATCAAGACTGTTGCTCCGGTCTAATAGATCGAAGCACCCAAGATCAGGGAGGGGAGCCAAGTGCTTCTCTCCCTTTTTGGGTAGAAGTTTAGTAAAACCCAAGTTAGGATTAATTTTATGTCAGATACTGAAAACAAAGATGATGTAGTAACCCAGCCAAATGAATTGGATATGCTGAAAGAGCGTGCCAAGATTATGGGTATTGCTCACTCTGGCAACATCGGTGTTGATGCTCTTAGAGCCAAGATCAACGCTAAGCTCACAGGGAGTGAAGAAGTTGTTGAACAGGAAAAGACTGCTCAGGAAAATGGAAATGAAGATAAGCCAGTTTCCCCAACTCCTTCCAGTGAGCAAGCACGAGTTCAAGATAGTGAACCCGCTCCTGCTCCCAAAACCGAAGAAACCGTACTGAACCCTCTGGTTGGTGATGTAGCTGGTGAAAAGCCTTACGAGGAGCTTACGGAACGTGAGAAGATCAGACGTGATGCTCTGAAGCTAGTTCGTTGCCGGATCACGAATATGGACCCAAAGAAAGCAGACCTTCCCGGTGAAGTTCTGACGATTGCCAATCGTTATATTGGTACGGTCAAGAAGTTCGTTCCTTATGGTGAAGTTACGGATGATGGTTATCATATCCCTAACTGCATTTACGAAGAATTGGAGAGCCGTCGCTTCCAGAATATTCGTATCATCAAGGATCGTAAGACAGGTAATAAGACTGTTAGTGCTACATGGGCAAAGGAATTTGCTATTGAAGTGCTGCCTCCTTTGACGCCTGAAGAGCTTGCTCAGCTTGCTACTGCACAGATTGCTGCTGGTAGCATCGACTCTGCTGCTTAATAAATAAATACAGGGGGTAATTATGTCAGGTTGTGGTGCAGATATTTTAGCCAATGAGCTAAATGATACTCTCCTAGATGGAGTAGATGTCACTCTGCCCACAGTAAATCTTTCTGATCCTGTATATCAATTACCCCCTGTAGGTAACTTGGATGATGAAATCACCAAGCTAACCAACGAAGACCTTACGACAGGTGAAGTCGGTGGTACTGGTACATTTGATGTTTTGATGAAGAGCATTAAAGCTCATCTCAAAGAAGAGTATCAGGCTAACAAGATCACTGGTGAACAGTATTCCAAGGCGTACACTACCCTTGTTGAGTCTGTTATGGGCCAGAGTGTCCAATATCTATTGGGTCGAGATTCTGCATATTGGCAGGCTGTCACTGCACAGAAACAGGCACTTGCTGCTCAAGCTGCTGCTGTCACTGCTCGTGTGCAATTGGAAATTGCCAAAGTTCAGCTTCAGGCATTGAAATTTGAAGCTCTGAATAATCAATCGACTTATGCTCTTACGAAGCTCAAGCTTTCGACTGAAAGCATTGGCTACTGCATTGCCAAGTACAACCTTGATTTTATGTTGCCTATGCAACTCAAGGGTACTCAGGAGCAAATGGAAGCTGCTCGTGCTCAGACACTGGATACCAGATCAGATGGCATTACGCCTATCACTGGTACTGTTGGTAAGCAGAAAGAGCTATATGCTCAGCAGATTATCTCGTACAAACGAGATAGTGAAACCAAGGTTGCTAAGCTGTTTACTGATGCTTGGATCACAATGAAAACTATTGATGAAGGCGTGTTGCCTCCTGATGGGTTTACTAACCTCAGTCTTGATAGTATTCTAACTGCTCTAAAAGCCAACAATGATCTGGATTAAATCATGGGTCTCTTTGGAGGCAAGAAAACTTATGTGTCATCAACTCTCTATAATATGTCTGGAGAGTTGGCTGATCGTAAGAATTATTTAAAGACCCTCGTAGCCAGCAATCAATTAGCTAAATCCAAGCCTGACATGGTGACTACCCTGAGAGATGGGTATTCAGCAGGTCCGGGCATGAGAATGAGAAGCTACTTTAGATGGGCTGAGAACAACTATGGATTGATAGGTGTTCCTACTGGTTCATTGGGTGGGTCACCTGAAATCGATTTAACGATTGTTTCTGGCCAGATACCTCATGGTGCTGGTGAGCAGGTACGTGTCCAAGCTGGTAGAATTGAACCCGGAGATTATTCTTATTGGGCTGAACAATGGATGTTCGTCAATGAGCCTACTCTGGTCGATACTGATTGGACATCTGATATTGATAATACCACTGGTAATATCACTATAACCTTTGAGGATACCTCTACAGAGACTTTTACTCCTGTAGGTTTTGATAAGAATGGCGTTTATATTTACGCCTATTATTTTCTGCTTCAGGCTGGATTTACAGAGCCTTTGGTTACTGGTTCAGATGTTTCGATGTTGGTCACTGATCCGTTTCCCTCTAGAACTGGATGGACGACTACATCAGATACGACCACTCCATCTGGTACGGATACCATTCAGGAGATTGTGTACGAGCGTACCGTATATAAAGGCATCGATCCTTTGATCGATTCTCCTTATTCTGAAAAGCAGATAGCTCATCATTTCGAAAAGAAAGATAACACATCTGCTGTTATTCAGCGTTATTATCGTATTGATACACAGATCATTATTCATGGTCCGTGGAGTGATACCCTTTTGTATATTTACAGATTGGGTAGTGGAAATGCTGTCCTTGATGCTTTGGCTCAAGAAGAATTTAATGATGGGGAATATTTCCCTTACATCCCTGTACGTCTGGATAATAAATTTCTGTCGTCAACCTATAAGCCAGAAGCTTATGAGTTGGCTAAAAAAGCATATCGTAAGCTCTCTAACAAAGGAGACCTTGATGATATTATTGCCAGCATGGCAGAGAACGAAGATTTAGGTGATATTGACTATGCCTACATCATGCAGGGTGTTCCTTTAAATACTCAGGAAGCTGAGGCTAAAGAATACCTGTATCGTTATTTTGATAAATGTCGTGGCACTCAGGTAGGCTCACTGGCTGAGCTTGCTGCATGGCAGGCAGGACAGTCTGCTTATGAGCTAGGAGCCGTAAACTGGGAGCAATGGAGAGTTGCACAGGAGATTAGTGAAGACCCCCTGTTTGGTACGTCACAGCCTTCTGAGCCGGGTTCTCCTGCTGTCATAGCATCTACTGCTCCATCATCGATGGTACACATCAAGCCTAATGGCTCGTTGGATACTGACATCGATATGAAGATCACTTGGTCTAATATCCATAAAACTACTGGGAGTGGTTTAGGATGGGTTGGAGCCAAAAAAGGACAGTACCATGTCCAGTATGAATCTGACATCACTTCCTTTGAAGATAGTGTTTACATCAAAGGTTCATTCGTCAAACGTGGCAAGAATGAGAATACTGCTTTCTCGATTACGTGGCAGGAAGATGATGACACTTGGAGTAAATTGCTGGTCGTTGGTGCTGTGCATACCAATACTATTTATAATGGTAAGTCTGTTGTTATCACTAGCAAGGAAGCCCTAGAAGATACTGATGAATCAGGTTTTCTGGTTCCCATTCATTATGCCACTTTCAGAGAGATGTCGATGATCGACTCTACTCAGATGGCTGGTAGCATGACGTATATTGTTTTTAACTCATATAAGGTGGTTAAGAAGAAATGGTATCAGACAGGGATATTTAAAATATTCCTGATCGTAGTCATCGTAGTGCTGACAATTGTGTTTCCGCCATTTGGTGGAGTTGGTGCTGGTATATTAGGTTCTGCTGCTGCTGTGGGCTTAGCCATAGGTCTGACAGGTCTTATTGGTGTGATCGTTGGTGCTATCATCAATGCTATTGCTGCCATGATCCTGACACGTCTGCTGACAGAGCTTTCTGTTTTGGTTCTTGGTGAGAAGTGGGGAGCTATTGTTGGAGCCATTCTCAGTATAGCTGCAATGACTGTAGGTACTGGTCTTGCTAATGGCATGAACCTGAGTGCTATTTGGTCTAGCATGGGTAATGCAGTTAACCTGTTGAACATCACTTCTGCCATTGGGAATGGTATTAGTGGTATGATCCAAGCAGGTATTGCTGAGACCTATGGAAAGATAAATGATCTGAATGAATCATTTGAAAAGCAGTCAGCAGCTATCACTAAAAAATATGGTGAAGAATTTGGTTATGATAATGGGGAATTAAATCCCCTTCAGTTAACTGATGTAGGTTCACACAACTTTTTGGAAAGTGAAGAAGTGTTCTTGTCTAGAACGCTTTTAACAGGTAGTGAGATAGTAGAGATTACATTGGATATGCTTACCAACTTCACGGAACATACTCTTAGTATTAAAAATCCGTTTGGTAAGTAGGGCAGGAGTGACGCAATGAATTATTTGACCACGAATCAAAATTCACAAAATCCTTGGTTGAGTATGATGGGCATCCCTCAAGCTGGTTCAGTATTGAGTGAAGCAGGGCTTCCTCAGTTTGCTAACCCCGGTGGGCTAGTTCCTTCTGCTGGTGCATCATTACCAATTCCTGGTGGTTTGGGTGGAGCAGGCTCAGGATTTGGTTTGAACCTTGGTACAGCCAATCTGGCTCTACAGGGTCTAAGTACTCTTGGTGGTCTGTGGGCTGCTTTTAAAGCTCAGAAACTGGCTAAGCAGCAATTCAAATATACCAAGAATGTCACTGACACCAATCTGAACAATCAGATCAAGAGCTACAATACGACATTGGAAGATCGTAGCAGATCAAGAGCCAAAGTCGAAGGTATGTCCCCTGAGATGGCTCAGGCTTATATCGATAGAAACAGATTGGTACGTGAGCCAATGAACGCACCTAAGAAGCCGAAGGGAACCTAATATGGCTGCACTTACATGGCGTAATGTAGATGCACCTGATTTCCGTCCAGCAATGGAAGGTTTCAAACAATTCAGTGAGCTACTTACTAGCTCTCTGGATCGTGGTGCTAATGCAATCAAAGATTTTGATAATCTCAAAACAGAAGAAACTTCTGCTGCTGCTATCTTGGATTTGGCTACCAATTACCAAGACCCAGCCAAGCTAGAAGCTGATTTGGCATCTGGTGCATTTGCTCAGAAGTATGATCCTAAGCGCCTTAATCAGGCTGCTCGTGAAGCTATTATGCTACGTCCTTCTCAGTTACTTGAGCAGGCTGCTACTAAACTCGACATCAAAGATAAAACTGGTGACATCGCTTATGACGAGAAAACCAGAGAACGTGAGTTTGCCCAATGGGGAGCAACAGATAAGTCTAAGCCTATCTATGCTGCTATCTCGTTTGCTGATGGTGATGAGAAGAAACTCAGTGAAATATATTCTAATCCAGAATACCAAGCAATTGTTGCTAATTTAACACCAAAAGAAATTGAAAGCCTTAACGCTTACAAATCTAAAGTTGTTGAAGATAAGCTCAATATCCAAGGTAAACGTCTGGATATTACTGGAAAAGAAATCAGCAATGCTGGTGGACTTCTCCAGAATGAGCAAGCTCGTCTTAACATCAAGACTGGTGAATGGGAATTCAACAACGTTGTTGTTGATAGAGAAGAGAGCCGTACAGCAGCTACTCTTGCTGGTGAGATTATCACTGGTTCAGGAGGTAATGCTGATATTGCAGCTAATATGTATGGCCAGCTTACTCAGGGTATGTCTGGTTCTGCCAAGGCTATTGTCAGAAGAGTTATTGCTGACGAGTTTGGAAACATCTTTGGTCCAGTAGGTGGTGCTTTTGGTTCCGGTGGAGGTGCAGGTGCCACAGGTGGAGGTGGTGCAAGCAACAACATCTTTGATGGTAGTGAAGCTGCAATTGCTCAACTCAAAAGCTTGATCCGTGGTCCTGAAAGTGGTGGTAACGATAGAGCAGTTAATAAAGCTGGCTCATCTGCAAGCGGTCGATACCAGTTTGTTGAAGGGACTTTTAAGTCCCTCTGGCAGAGAGTGTATGGTAAGAACGCTAATACTGCATGGGACAACCCAAATGTAAGATTTGATCCAAGAGTTCAAGAAGCTCTTATGGATCGTTTGTTGCAGGAAAATGCTGAAGCATTGTCTATTAATGGTATACCTACCACTAATGGCAATATGTATGTTGCTCACGTATTAGGTCAGAAAGATGCTCTAAAGCTATTCAGAGCCAATCCTAATACTCCCGTAGCATCATTGCTCAGCCCTACGATTATCAAGCAGAACAGCACCTATTTTGGTGGTGGAAGAACCGTGGGTGAAGCACTCAAAACGGTTCAGAGAAAAGCTGGTGGCAATCGTTCTGCAAGTGAAATTGTAGCCTCTGGAGCCACACTAAAAACTGAAGCTGGGTTTGCTCAGAAGCAAGAAGATATTGGCAGAGTACCACGTAGTAAGGCTGTAGAAGCTTTGACCTCTGAAGTTAATTCAGTGGCAGCAGCAACTGCACTTACAAAAAGTGGTAACTTTCCCGGAGTTCCTGTAGATTTTCTCGGTAAACAAATTGAGAAAATCATTGAACGTGGTCGGGTTAAAGATAAAAATGGTAAGGTAATTCGTAGTACTATCAATGCTAAAGATGCTGCTATTATTCTAGAAAACTCTGTTAAGTTTGCTAAGAACACTAGTGATGATCCTATTCAATTTCCTGAGCTTGCATCTGCAAGACGTGGATTGAATAGAATTTTTGGTGATGACACTTTGACGCCACGTATTGGTAAGGGTGGATCACTGAAGATTGACGACAACAATGTTGCTACATTGATTGGTCAATACAAACGTGGAGATGTTCAGAAGAGCATTAATGCAGCAGATAGTTTGAAGAGTAAGATTGCACAAGTAGATGCTTTGTCTGAAGCTGCTCTGAAAGCAGAAGCAGACCTTGCTGCTGCAATGAAGCGTAAAGGTGTGACGAGACCTGAAGTTATTGAGGGTTACCGTCGTAAGTCGTTTCAGGTTAATCAAGCTCTACAAGCTGCTCAGGATAGCCTTAATGCTGCTGGTTCTACTAAACAGGAACAACGTAATGCTCCTGCACAGGCTCCAGTAAGATACCCTGATTCAGCGTTTCTAAATACAGGTCCATCTCTTTTGGTTCAAAAACGTCCTATTAGTGACAAGAAGAAAAAGCCTACTGGATTTTCCCCAGCACCTAGAAGTAATAGCAGGGTCAATGCTTATTTAACTGCACCGCTATAATATGCTTTACATTACCTCCCTCTGATATATTTGGAGGGAGGTAATTAAATGTAGGATACGCAATGCCTCCTGTGGATTTTCAATCAATCGTAGATCAAGCTCTTGGGGTCGTTAACATCCCAGAAGAGAAGAAGCAGAATATTGCTTCACGATCTGACGATAAGAAAACCAAGGTTGATGCAGCTTCTAGAAACAAGAAGCAGCAAATGGGTGGCGATCCATATCGTAACGTAGCTGTAGGACAGCGTTTCAACACTGGTGCTATCAGTGGAACCGAATTCGAAAACGATATTCGGACAATGAATGATTACGAACTAGCTACCAAATATGGTTCCAGTAATGCTGATGAAATCAGAAGAAACATCCTGTCTGCTGGTAAGGAAACTGACTTTCAGGCCAGAAGTGATGAACGTACTGGTTTGGAAGCTGGTGGTGATTTTATCAACAGTGCTGGTACGGCTGTCGTTACTGGTGTTGGTGGTATTCTTGGTATTGGTGCAGGTCTTGTAGACGAAGATGCTGGTCAAGCTATTGCTAAAGGTCTGGGTAAATTCACAGATTTTACCAGATCGTACCAATCAGACACGCTTAATGATCGTCGTGCATTAGCTTCTGATAGAAGTGCAATTTCGTCCAGAGACAATCTGGAACGTAGACGTACTGACATTGCTAATGGTGATTCTCCTTTGGTTGCCAAAGGTAAAGAATTTGTACGTAATGCAGTAGACGGTTTTGAAGAAGCTCTAGATGATCCTGTATTAGCTGCTGACACTACTGCTCAAGGCGTAGGTTCACTTGCCACAGGTGGGGCAATTGGTAGTGCTCTCCGTAAGGTTGGAGCCAAGGTAATAGGCCAGAGCACAAATAAAGCTGCTCAACTATTGTCTCAAGCTGGAAGTAAAGCTTCTCAGCCTGCTGTCATTGGTGCTCTCGAAGGTGGCAGTGCATACCAAGCTACCTTTAATGAAATGCTCAACAGAGGCTTTTCTACAGAAGAAGCCAATAGTGCTGCATTAAAAGCTGCTGGATTAGCTGGTGCAGCAGGTGCTGCTGCTGGTACATTGGTATCGAAGATCGAACGTGCTCCCTTTAAGGTTGGTTCTCTTAAAGAGCTTGGAGCCAATGTACTTAAAGAAGCAACTGAAGAAGGTATTCAGGGAGCAACTGGAACGATTGCTCAAAATACAGCTATTGCTGATTTTGATCCTTCTCAGGATATTCTAGATGGTGCTGGTAAAAATGCTGGTGCTGGAGCAGCCGCTGGTATTTTGACTACTGGTGCAGTGCAGGGACCAAAAGCTGCTGCTTTGGCTCCTGTACGAGGTGTGGGGGCATTGGGAACCTATGGTTTAAATGCTCTTAAAAAGCGTGGTGATGCAGTACTTGCTGAATTGCAGGCTGCTAGTCCACTGTCTTCTGAAAGCCTTAGAGCAGCTTACAATGGTGTTCGTGATACTTTGCCTGAATTATCTGATAGAATTTCCTCTGTCTTAGATAATGCTAAAGGTGAAGAAGGTATTCTTTCACAGGCAAAGCAATATGCTTCGACTCTAGTAGATAGATTTTCTTTTTCCACTGACGAAGTAGCTGACGAGAAAACTCCTGAAGTTATTCGTAATGTACTTGATGGTGCAGAAGATCGTCTGGATGCTATTCAGAGATTGTCTGCTGCTGCACTAGACCCAGCTACTTCTCCTGAAGATGCTTTGTCTATTGGTCTTGAGCTTAATAAAATGCTAGCTGATAATCAGTTGGCTAATGCTCAAGAGGATGAATTTAAATTAGCTACACAAGGTAATAAGGTAGATACAGATGCTGTATCATCTATTACTAAGCTGAGAGATGTTCTCTCTGGTCTGGGTCAAAACCCAGATGTTATTGCAGTGAAGAACAAGATTGTATCGTTGATCGATACGGTCACAGATAAGCTTACTCCACAGAATGTTAATAATGTGGTTAAGATTGCAGAGTACGCCCCGGACAAGATTAATCCTGATATTGCTGATAAAATGCTCATGCACAATGAGCAGGGAGACATCAACCTATCCCCAGCAGAAGTAGTAGCTCTCAAGACGTCATCGACGTTGGCTCGTACTACTCAGGAATATGAAGAGCGTTCTGCTGAACTGAAACGAGCTACACAAAGCGTAGTCTCGGATCAGATTGTTTCTTTCACTGGTTCAACAACCAGACAGCTTTCTGCTTCAGAGCATATGGCTGTGGTTGTTAACGCCATGAAAGCTGGTGATACCCAGACTGCTAAGGCTCAACTGACAGACTTCATGAAGTTTGCCAAACTGATGAGCAATAAGGTCGAAGCTCTCAACAAGAATTTGGTTGAGGGTGATGGTACTCAGCAGAAATCTACCAAGTATATGAACCTCACTGAACGTCGTGTTGAACGGCTTTCAGCTACTGGTATGTGGTTAAACCCCACCAAAGCTAAGAGTGTTCAATTTGCTCAGCAGGTAGAAGCAGATGCTAAGGCAGTAATTACACTGGCTAATAATTTGGCCACTGTATTTCCTGATCTAGGTATTTCTCCCATTGAGCCTATTTCTTTGGTTCCTGAATTGCAGGGTGATGCAACCAGTGTTGCAGCCGTATTCCGTGACTTGAAAAGTGCTGGAATAAATAATGCAAATTCAAGAAATCAAGAGGTTGCTAAACCAAAAGCAGATGATACAAATACTCCAGCACCTGTAGAGGTGAAGAGAAAACAGACTGTATCTGAGGAAACAGATCAATCGAAAGGGGGTGATAAGTCCACCGAGATTGAAAGTGAAGAGAGTATCCTCAAGGAACACGCTACCCGCATTACAACCAAAAATCTTGTCGCTGAGCGGGACACCCTTGATGCTTCGGTTATTGATAATGAAGGGAGACTGTGGTCTCTGAAACCGCTCCCAGGTAATGTAATGGGAGATCACGGTGCATTTTTTAACTACTTAAGAGAAAAAACTGGAAACCGCGACGCTGAACGTAATCGTTTCATTTCGGTGCGAACTTTTGGAAACCAAATTTCTACTGACGGCAGCCGCGTAAATGAAAAGCAGGCTGCAACTTTAAGAGCAATCAAGCTTCAAGCTCAGCGTTCAGCCATAGAGTATGTTGGATTAAATGCGGAAGAGAATTATAAGTCCGACATAGTTGAGAGTAAGCCGGAGCCAGTCGAAGAAGTTATTGAAGAGCCTGCTCCTAAAAAGGTAGAGCGTGTTAAGCCTGACACTACAGAGATCGAACTCCCTGTAGAAGTTAAGGTTGAACCGATTGCAGAGGCTGAAACGACCACTACTAAAGTTGGTCTGCCAAGTGTATTTCCAAATCTGAATAAGAATTCAGTGTTCACGATAGCCTACAAGGCTGCCAGCAACGCTCGTACACGTATATTCGGTACTGGTGCTCCCATTCGTACCATTGTGGAAGCATTGGCCTCCAATGACGCTCTGAGAGCGTTTATGGGACGTAATGATGTTCCCCAGTTAGACGATGCCACTCTCAAGACTTTCCGTGATTACCTGAGTGTAGGCAGAGAATTGAAAGCCATTATGGATAAGAGCTTGGACAAAGCCCTTTCCACAGTACAGAATGGTAAGAGCTACCGTGACCTATTGCTTGAAGGCAAAGCTCTCACCACTAAGAATGAAAGAACATTCAATATTGCTATGACATCACGTTACAAGGCTCTAAACCTTGTAGACGTTGTTGATGGTAAGATGGGATATAATCCAGAACTGGCAGGATCAGCTATTCTAGCTGGTCTGCAATGGTTGCTGGTTGCCAATAATTACAAGAGCAAAGTGGATGCTGAGAAAGCAGCCAATATATTTGGTATCGATGAGAGCCAAGTATACAACACCATTGAAATTGGTGGTAAAAATTACAGCTATCTGTGGTTACTGAATTCCGGTTTATCTGCAACTGAAGCCAAGAGATCATTGGCTCAAACGATTAAAAGATACTGGAATGTAACTCCTAACACCAGAGCAGATCAGAATATCGTTGACGGTATTGCTGAAGGTATGGCTGCTGAAATCATTGAAGCAATGGTGGAAAGAAAAATCATTACTGCTACAGAATTCACTGTAGAAGGTAAGGAATATATTGCTTACACACCCTATCGTTTCAACGATAAAAGTCCTTTGAATATCAACGATACGTTGATTGAAGAACTTGTTCAGATCACTCCTGAGAAGCCAGTTTATATTGGTGCTCCCCCTGCACGAGTATCCCAGACCCAAATCAGAAATACCAAAGTATCTAACTCTCCTGAGCAAATTGCAGCTATTAAAGCTGAGAGCAGCACACCCTACAGACTGAATAAGTCTTTTGGTTCATTCATCTCCAATCTGGAATTGAATGATGTGTATGAACTATTTGGTGAAGGCAACCTTGAGAATAGAAAGCTCAATGCAGTAGATAGAAGCAGTAAAGAGGGCAAAAATTCCACTCTGAAATCTGCTTATCAATCTGTGCTTTCCATCATAGGTAAGCTTCAGAATGAAGCCACCAGAACTGGTAAAGATATTGGTGAGGTAGAAGTATTCTACGATCACAACTTCACGTCTGTTAGTCGTTTGCAAATGCTGGGATTGAACAATCCACAGGCAAGCAAGCTGATGAGAGAAGTTATGCTCCCTATGGAGTCAGTCCTTGATATGGCTGATCCTACGGTAGCCAGAGGTTATTTCGTAGCTTTGGCTCAAGCACTGGATGTTAAGGTCCATAATCAATCTGCTGTAGACAGTGAAAATCAGGTTCTGGCCAAGCTGAATGGTGACCTGAAACCTGCTGTTGATATGCTTCGTGATTGGGTGAAGCAGAATAGAAAGCTGAAACCTGCTGAACTAAAGGTTATCAGAGATGCTTTTGGTGGATCGACTGATCCAGTAAGCCTCCATGCAGTGATGGATTATGCCCGTTTCCTGAATGAAAAGGATGCCGGGGGCGTAAGCAAATTTACTACCAAAATGTACGTTGAAGCTGATGGTGTCACCAATGGTGCAATCATGGCTTCGATGATGATGAGCGTAGGTAACTTCACCACTCAATTCCTTGCTAATGTAGCCAAGGGTGGTGTGTTCTTACACAATCATGGTGATGGTACGACGCCCTTCACTACTAATGACTATAGAACAATTGACAGTGTAGACCTCTACGAAAAGACTGCAAAGAAGCTCTATGGTAATGTAGCTGCTTTGAAGCACAAGTTTGGTAGAGATAACCAACTACATAATCAGATGAGCAATCTGATTAACTTGATGGAAATGTTTTTTAAGGATGTCGAATTCGTTCAAGACGAAGAGGGCAACACTTCAATTTCATTCAAGCGTGGTATTACTAAAAATCCTCTGACTATTACTTTGTATGGTTCAGGTGAATACGGTATTGCTGATAAGATTGTTGGTGAACTGACCAGAGAAATATATTCTCGTATGTCAGAAGCATCTGAGATCATGAGCAGAGAGCCTGATGTATCTCTTGAAGATGCTATGTTTGGTTCGTCTGCAACGCCTGATCGTACATCTAAGCAGATATTCGATGACTATGTTGCTGCATTAGAGTCATTGAGCAATGATGTTGTCTTGGAGAATAAAGCCAAGAAATATTATGTGGTCAGAGATAGCAACACTAAATTCGGTCAGACTATTCGTGATCTAGAAGGTTTCAAATTCGATAAGACATCTCTGCGTAATATGACACGCAATATGATGATGTTGTTTGTTAAGCCAATGACGAAGAGCATTGAGGAAACGATGGGCAGAAGCCTTATTGATCCTATGACTACGCTTCGTAAGGCTACTCAGGTTACGTCGATCATGATGCAGTATGCTTATGCTGCTGAGGTAGCTAAGCGTTTGGAAGGCAAGCCTGCTGGTACGTATTTGAGCCAAGAAGAAGAACAGGAAATCTTTGATTCCCTTTCATATTTGGCTCCATTTGTGCAGGCAGATGGTCAGACTTTCTTGCCTTCGAAAGCCAATAGAGCAGAGACCAATCGTAATTTTGGTCATGCTATGAGTGATGGACTCAAGACCAAAGCTGAAGTGAACAGCTTTGTGGATTCTGGTGTACGTGGTATACCAATGATGATTATCGGTATGGGTGATGGCAAAATGATGCAGATCATGGCCACCATGTCCAATGCTGTGCAAGGCACACTCAAGGTTTTTGATGGTGTCAATATAGGTATTTCCTCTATGGTAGAGGGTAGCAGACAGGCTAATGAGGCTGCTTATCAGGCAATGCTGGGCAATCCTCTGAAGGCTGTGGCTGAGAGTTTTGGAACATTAGTGTCCAAAGCTTCGTTTGAGAATATGAGCCAAGAGCAGATTGAAGCCCTGTCCTCTAGCTTGTTCATCGGATGGAAAGATACAAAGACTAAAGATGAGATTGTCGAGGAAATTAATAGACTGAATTCTGAGATTGCTGAAATGGCACTAAGCTCAGATGCACGTCACAATGTACTGAGAAAGGTGAAAATCAGTGTTGACCAAATGGCTGCTGTGGGAAGTCCCTTTGTTTCTGGTGGAGAGATTGATTTATCACTTCTTGACTCTTCTCAAATCGTTCTCGAACTAAATCGACTGTACGAGGAAGAGCTTGATAAGCTCAAGGGTGTAGCTCCTGAAACAAACGATATTGCTGAAGAGCTTGGTATCGTTGGAAGCAAGGCAAATAATGGCGTTACTGTACTGGTAAACAGTCAGTTGAAACGCTTGTTGCCTACACTGAAAATATCACCTGAGCAGAAAGATGTTCTGAGACAGGTGGTAAAGTCTCTTTCATTGAAAGATTATAGCATTGTGTCTGGTCCTCTCAGCAAGATTGCTGAATGGGCTGACAATAATGGTGCTCAATCTGTTCCTGCTGAGACCAGAGCAACTGGTAAAATTCATGGTCTGGTAGCGTTTGGTGATAAGGTTATCTATGTAACCAATAACTCACCTGAAACGCTGATCCATGAACTGATCCACGCTTCTACATTTGAAGCTGTTGTTGATTATTATACTGGCTCTGGTGGTATTACTGCTGAACAGAAAGATGCTATTGGTCGTATCGAAGGATTGATGAATCAATTCTTGGAACTGGATAGACCGGAACCAGCATATAATCAGGCTCGTAATGCTATTGAGGC
>Ga0209175_10000292_pt1 | contig 33611 bp, 31 predicted proteins | sample JI91814C2DNA_FD_187506 | JGI IMG/M metagenome (GOLD analysis project Ga0209175, IMG submission 187506) | Wastewater effluent complex algal communities from Wisconsin, to seasonally profile nutrient transformation and Carbon sequestration -... | ecosystem: Engineered > WWTP > Effluent > Algae...
AAAAAAAAAAAAATAAAAAAAAAAGTGTTTAAATATTCAATTAATTTAGGCTCAAAAAAAACAGTCAGTTTTAAATGAGAATTTTTTGGCAAATAGTTTATAAAAAATATCCAACTTAATGGCAAAACTAAATTGTAAAAAATAAAAGTTGAAATTAACACAAGTAAAAAAATTGAAAAAAAAAACCAAACTAAATTTTTTCTTTCGTTGTAATACAATCCTGGAATTAAAAATGCAATTATTTGAAAAATTAAAAATAAAAAAATTAAAAAATTGCATATATAACTTATTATTAAAAAATATGAAGATAAAACTTCTGCTACGTTTGTTGTTATAAAATAAAAATTGTTCAAATCGTGTGTGTTTGCTACGCTAGGTTTTATACAGAGATATAACAAAAGTTCTTTGTACAAAAAAAATAAAAAAAAATAAGTGAGCCAAACTGTAAACAATAAAAATACCCTATTTTTAATTTCTATTAGATAATAATTTAAAAACATTTTTAATTTAAGAAAATAGTTCAGCGGTAGAACGTTGGTTTCCAAAACCAAAAGTCATAGGTTCAAATCCTTTTTTTCTTGATTTTTTTTTTATAATTTGTAAACAGTTTTTTTAACTTTTCTAAATCACCAAAAAATAAAAAAAGTAAAAATAAAAAGAGTAGTAATTGGCTTAAACTAAAATTCATATATTTATTTTTTAAAAAGCTTATAGTTTAGTGGTAGAACGTACCGCTCATAACGGTTTTGTCGTAGGTTCAAATCCTGCTAAGCTTATCTATTAGTGAAATTTTTGTTTAAAAGTTATAAACTGCACTCTTTAAAAAAACTTATAAAAAATAAAAAAGTATTGTGCTTGGTATCTGTTGATCACTTAACTCCTTTTGTTTTTACAAAATTACAGCTTTTCTTTTTTAAATTTTTTAAACCAGACACAAAACAATTAAAGCATGTTTTAAAAAAATCAATTTTTAAGAGGTTTATAAATCTTTTAAACGGAAATGTTTTGTTTGTGTATAATAATTTATTTTTTTCAAATATTTTTTATACTATTAGTGATACTAAACGTTTAAATTTAATTTTTTTAAAAATTAAACGTAACATGTATAGTATTCATCAAATAAAACGAATACAAGGTGTAACTTTTTTTAAAAATATTCAGCATTTTAAAAATATTTTAAAGTTAAGTTTAAAAAAGTTTTTTTTTTTTTTTTTTTTTAATTTAAAAAAATAAATACTCGAAATAATGTGATTTGAACACATGCCTTCCTGTTCCCAAAACAGGCACGCTACCAGTCTGCGTTATATTTCGAAATATGAAGAAAGCAAGATTCGAACTTGCGATAGCTTTTAGCTAAATAGATTTACAATCTACCACTTTAAACCAACTCAGTCATTTCTTCAAATTTAATTTAATCTTAAAATTCTTTTAATTTTTTTTCTTTTTCTTTTTTTTGTTTTACACCCATTAAATGGTGTTAAATTAAAGTTTTTTACAGTTTTAATTGTAAGAAAATTTTTTAAATTTGACAATGTAAATTTTTTATGTTTTCTATTACCTAAAATATGCAAAGCTAAATTGTTTTTTTTAAATATTCGCATTTCAAATTTAATTTTTTTTAATAAAGTATTTATTGCTATTTTTTTAGTTTTATACGCGTTTTTAAATTTTAAGAAACCTGCAGAATATTTAAAAATGGTTTTCCCAAAAGTGTTTGTTAAATTTATCATTATATTCGAATTTAAAAAATTAATTTTTAAAATTAAAAAAAGTAACTTGTTGAAATTTTGCTCTAAAATTATGTGATTTTTTGTCGTTGTAATTTGAATAAAATGTGATTTGTTTTTATCTAAAAAATTACTATAACAATTTTTTAAAATAAAAATGTTTTTTTTTAAAGAATTTTTGTAAATTTTGTATTTCAAATATTTCAGCATTATTGAATTTTTAGTTAATAAAGTATTAAGAAAAATTTTAGTGGTATTGTTGTGAATTGAATTATTTGTATTCGTAAGATACATCTTTTTTTTGTTAAAAGATTGAAAACAAAAAAAATTGTAAAAAAACGCTTAAAATTTTTTTTCTTGTCGTTTTATTTTTTATTTTTCTTTTCAAAATTTAAAGTTATTCTTTTACCGTTCAAGTCTTTTCTTGAAAAATTATTTTAATTAAAATGAGTTTAAAATTTTATAAACCGGTAACCCCCTCTTTAAGACATTCTATAACTTCTAATTTTAAAATTTTAAACAAAAATCCTTTGCTAAAATCAAAAATAGTAGGGTTTAAAAATTCTTCTGGTCGTAATAATCAAGGTAAAATTACAGTTTATGGAAAAGGTTGTGGCCATAAAAAAAAGTATAGAAAATTAGAATTTGTTAATCATTTTACAAAAGGTATTGTTACTAGTATAGAATATGATCCTTGCAGAACAGCTTACATTGCTTCAGTATACAGTATGAGCCAGCAACTTTTTTTTTATACATTGGCCCCATTAAATTTAAAAGTAGGAAATTTAATTGAGTGCGGTATTAATGCAAAAATAAAATTAGGCAACCGTTTACCTCTTGAAAATATTCCTGTAGGAAGTTTTGTACACAACATTGATGTAAATTCAAATTATCAAATAGCTAAAGCAGCGGGTGCGTTTGCGATTTTGTTAGAAAAAACATCTAAATTTTGCAAAATAAAGTTAAGATCAGGTGAGCAAAGATTGATTCTGCCTAAATCTTATGCTACGTTAGGTATCGTTTCTAATGAATTTAAGTTTTTAACTTCATTAGGAAAAGCTGGAAGAGCTCGATGGAAAAATCAAAAGCCTACAGTTCGAGGTGTTGCAATGAATCCTATAGATCATCCTCATGGTGGTGGAGAAGGTAAAAAATCGGGTAAAGCTGCGTCTTTAAGTCCGTGGGGTAAATCTTATAAAAATAAATCTACAAGTAATTCTGTTTGCAGATTTGTTATTCAAAAAAGAAAATAAATGGTTAGAAGCTGTTGGAAAGGTCCTTTTATATTAAAACTTTTTTTTAAAAAAAACTCTTACTCAATAAAAACTTTATCCAGAAATTCGTTAATAATGCCTAAATATTTAAATTTAAATTTTGAAGTACATAATGGTAAAAAATTTACAAAAATTTCCGTGACTAAAAATATGATAGGGCATAAATTTGGAGAGTTTGTGCCTACTAGAATTGCTTTTTCTTTTAAAAAAAAAAAACATGGGACAAAAAATAAATTCTAAATTGTTTAGATTAGGTTACAAAAAAAATCAGTGGGATACTCATTCGTATGAAAGTAGTATTTTAAAATTAAGTCATCACTTTTTTCAAGAAATAGAAATAAAAAAATATTTAAATAGAATTTTTAATTTTTACAAAATCATAATTCAAAAATATAAATTTTTTAATACAGGTGATACTATTATTATTGTTTTAAATTATTATATAAGCGTTGAATGTTTAAAGTTTATAAAAAATTTAATGAAAAAAAAAGAAATTGCTCTAAAATCTGAAGAAAACTACTCAAAAAAAAATAAAAGAAAACGTTTATGGATATTAAAATATCTAAAAAAAAAGTTTTTTATAAATAGCAATCTTTTTAACGTAAATTTTTTTGATATAATTATTTTAACGTTAAAAACGTTTATACCAAATGCGCGAAAATTTAACTGTATTCTTCAAAACGTTAATAAAGGGTTTTCTGTTTCCATAAAAACAGTCTCTGATGAAGAAAAATCCTTTAAACGACTAATTTTACAACTGCGAAAATATAATCGTTCTTTTTTTTATAAGGAATTTGTTAATGCTTTAACTATTTTAAATAAATTTCATAATTCTTCAAAATTATTAGCTGTGTTAATTTCAAAATTGTTTGAAAAAATAAAACGTCACAATTTTTTTTTAAACTTTTTAAAACGATTTTTGATCTTAATTGTTTATTCGTCCGTTTCTAAAATTAAAGGAATTAAAATATTAATAAAAGGTAGGTTCAATAGAAGACCTAGATCTAAACAAAGACTTGTACAAATAGGAAAAGTAGCGTTGCAAACTTTGGACTCAAATATAAGTTATAGCTGTTCTACTGCTTTTTCTATTTTCGGTACTTTTGGCATAAAAGTTTGGGTGTTAGAAAAATAAAAGTATGTAGCTTAGTTAGGTAGAGCATTGGACTTTTAATCCACAGGTCTTGGGTTCAAATCCCAATATACTTAACAAAGCTTGTAACTCAGTTGGTTAGAGTATACGCCTGATAAGCGTAAAGTCGGTAGTTCGAGTCTACTTAGGCTTAAAAAATGTTTTTACAACCAAAAAAAAAAAAATTTAAAAAAGAGCAAAAAGGACGTTTAAAAATTTTAGCCTACAAAGCTAATAAAATAGTTTTTGGAAATTTTGGACTGCAAGCTAAAGAGTCTGGTACAATATCTGCAAGACAGTTGGAGGCTGCGAGACAAGCTATTAATAGAAAAATTAAAAGAAAAGGTAAAGTTTGGATTCGTGTTTTCCCGGATAAACCTGTAACAAAAAAACCCACAGAAGTTAGAATGGGTAAAGGTAAAGGTTCTGTTGCATATTGGGTAACTAAAGTTAGAGCAGGTACTATTATTTTTGAGTTATGCGGGACTACTTTACAAAAAAGTGTTTTAGCTTTTAAAACAGGCGGCGCAAAATTACCCGTTAAAACACAAATAATAAAGCATTAAAAAAGCATTTTTAGCTCAGTTGGATAGAGCAACAGTCTTCTAAGCTGATGGCCATAGGTTCAAATCCTGTAAAATGCAAAAATAAATTTATGACTGTATTTACTTTACAAATTTTAATGTGTTTTATTTTAATTTTACCCGTTGTCGGTATTTTAAGCTTACTTATTACATCAAGAACAAACGTTTTACTTTTAAAACAACTGAGTTTATTTAATTCAGGATTAACATTTCTTTTTTCTTTATTGCTGTGGCTATTTTTTAACAAATCTGTAGGCAGTTTTCAATTCTACGTTCCGTTAATTTGGCTTCCTTTTATTAATATAAATTTAAATTTAGGTGTTGACGGTATCTCCTTATTTTTTATTATATTGACTACACTTTTAATTTTTTTATGCATTTTAGTGAGTTGGAACACAATAGTGTTACATTTAAAAGAATATTTGATTAGTTTTTTGTGTTTAGAGTTTTTTTTGATTGGTGTTTTTTGCTCTTTAGATTTGTTACTTTTTTACATTTTGTTTGAAAGTGTTTTGATACCTATGTATTTAATTATAGGCATTTGGGGTTCTAGAGAACGAAAAATTAGAGCAGCTTTTTTTTTCTTTCTGTACACGTTGTTTGGATCTGTATTAATGTTGCTTTCAATTTTATATATTCATTATCAAGTAGGTACCACTAATTTTGAAACTTTAGTTTCGTTTTCGTTTACGCTAAAGGAGCAAAAATTGCTGTGGCTAACTTTTTTTCTTTCATTTGCAACAAAAATGCCTATGGTACCTGCTCATATTTGGTTGCCGGAAGCTCATGTAGAAGCCCCTACATCAGGTTCAGTTATATTAGCTGGTATTTTATTAAAGTTGGGTACTTACGGTTTTTTAAGGTTTTGTTTTCCTTTGTTTCCTGAAGCATGTTTTTTTTACACACCTTTAGTATACGCAATTGCGTCGTTAGGCATTGTTTACACTTCATTCACTGCTATTAGGCAAACAGATTTTAAAAAAATTATTGCTTACACTTCTGTTGCACACATGAACTTAGTTATGTTAGGATTGTTTAGTTTCAATGTTATTGGTTTAGAAGGTGCTATTTTACAAAGTTTAAGCCATGGGTTTGTTGCAAGCGCTCTTTTTGCTATTATTGGGGTTGTTTATGAAAGATACCATACTAGAACTGTAAAATATTATGGTGGATTAGTTCATGTAATGCCGTTGTATACTATTGTTTTTTTAATTTTTACTCTGTCTAATATAGGTTTGCCAGGAACAGGCAGTTTCGTAGGTGAGTTTCTTATATTGACAGGATCCTATTTAACTAACAGCATTATTACTTTTATAGGTGCTACTGGGATGGTTTTAGGTGGATGCTATTCGTTATGGTTGTTCAATAGAATTTCTTATGGAAATTTGAAAACACAATATATTTTATATTTTGTTGATTTGAATAAACGTGAGTTTTATATTTTTTTGCCTTTTATTTTAGGAACTTTTGTTATGGGAGTTTATCCTAATATTTTTTTAGATTCTATACATTTAAGTGTTAATGTATTAATTGAGCAAATGTATTTTTAAAAAAAAAAAATTGTTCTTATCGTCTAAGGGTTAGGACTTTACTCTTTCAAGGTAAAAATACGGGTTCAAATCCCGTTAAGGATATTTTTATAAAAGATTACATGATTTTAAAAAAAAAAGAAATAAAAAAAAAAATAAAAAATTTTACGCTAAATTTTGGGCCTCAACACCCTGCCGCGCATGGTGTTTTAAGATTAGTTTTAGAGTTAAAAGGTGAGGTTGTAGAAAGAGCACACCCACATATAGGTTTACTACATCGAGGTACTGAAAAGCTTATTGAGTATAAAACTTACTTACAAGCCTTGCCGTATTTTGATCGATTAGATTATGTGTCGATGATGTCTCAAGAACACACTTATTGTTTAGCGATAGAAAAACTGTCAAATTGTGATGTACCTTTAAGAGCTCAATTTATTAGAGTAATTTTTGCAGAACTTACTCGAATTTTAAATCATTTATTAGCTGTCGGGTGTCACGCTATGGATGTTGGTGCAATGACCCCCTTTTTATGGTCTTTTGAAGAACGAGAAAAACTGATGGAATTTTATGAGCGAGTTTCTGGGGCTAGAATGCATGCAGCTTATTTTAGACCTGGGGGTGTGAGCCTAGATTTGCCAGTAGGCTTGTTAGATGATGTTTTTATTTTTTTAGAACAATTTAACGTTAGATTAAATGAAATAGAAGATATGCTGTCAGAAAACAATATATGGAAACAAAGATTAGTAGATATAGGTGTTGTTGATTATAAAAATGCGTTAGATTGGGGGTTTAGCGGAGTAATGTTACGTGGTTCAGGTTATAATTGGGATTTAAGAAAAAGTCAGCCTTATGAAATTTATGATAAACTTTCGTTTAGTATTCCTACAGGTCAAACAGGAGATTGCTATGATAGATACATTATTCGAATTTTTGAAATGAAAGAGTCTTTGAACATTATTAAGCAATGTTTAAATAAGATTAAATCAGGTAATATTAGAAGCAGTAATACAAAAATATCTTTTCCTTTTAGACATGAAATGAAAAAATCTATGGAGTCCCTTATTCATCATTTTAAATTAAGTACTGAAGGTATTACTATTAAGCCAAACGAAACTTACACAGCAAGTGAAGCTCCAAAAGGAGAGTTTGGTGTGTTTTTAATTTCAAACGGTTCAAATAGACCTTATAGATGTAAAATAAAAGCTCCAGGATTCAGTCATTTACAGGCTTTAGAGTTTATGTCAAAAGGCCATCTAATAGCTGATGTTGTTACTATTATAGGTACTCAAGACATTGTTTTTGGAGAAGTTGATCGATAAAAAAAGTTACTACAAGTATAGAATAAGCTTATGTCATTTCAATTAAAAAAAAATAAAAAAATTATTATTTTTTCAAATGGAAGTTGTTTAAAAATACAATCTTTTTTTGATAAAACGTTAAAAATTAACAAAAAAGATTTTGTGTATTTTGCAAATCTTTTAAAAACAATTACGCCAAAACTTATAGTAGGTTTAGATTTAAAATACAAAAACAAATTTTTATCTAAAAATAATTTAAATTAAAATGAATTGCAAAGTCTTATTAAATCAAATTAAATTAATAAAAAATTTGTTATATGTTGAAAGAATTCAGTTTTATCAAAAGGAAATTGTAATTTATATATCATCATCTTATTTGTTGCGAACCCTGTCTTTTTTAAAAAATCATGTATTATTTCAATACAATATGTTAGTTCAAATAACCGCAGTTGATTATTTAAAAAAAAAAACTCGATTCGAAATTGTTTATGAATTATTAAGTATAAGATACAACAGTAGAATAAAACTAAAAGTTTGTCTAAACGAATTTCAAAGTATCGAATCATGTGAATCTTTATTTTTGTCCGCTAATTGGTTTGAGTGTGAAGTTTTTGATATGTACGGTGTTTTTTTTTTTAATCACAGCAATTTAAAAAGAATTTTAACAGACTACGGTTTTGAAGGTTACCCTTTGAGAAAAGATTTTCCGTTAAGTGGGTATATTGAAGTTAAATATGATGAAAAAAACAAAAGAATAGTAAACGAATTTTTAGAACTTGCACAAGAATACAGATCTTTTGATTTTATAAGTCCTTGGAACACTTTAAAAAATTAATCTAAATTATAATTTATGAAGTATTTGATTAAAAAAGACAAAAAAAAAAGATTTTTTTTTTATAAAAAGGAACTTTATGTTTTTATCTTAAAAAATATTATTAGGAATCTTTATATATTTTCAAGTGTAAGGTGGAATACAGGGTTTAAACTGTTTTGTATAAATAAAAAAGAATCTAAAACTCAATACAATAACAGATGTGTATTTACTGGTCGACAAAAAGGAATTTTAACTAAATTTAAAATTTCGAGATTAACTTTTTTAAAATTAAGTCGATTGGGAAATTTTTCTGGCGTTAAAAAATTTTTTGTATAATTTTTTTACATGTTAACTAATTTATTTTATTTTAGCTGTAGATGGCTCTTTTCTACAAATCACAAAGATATTGGTACTTTATATTTAATTTTTGGTGCATTTTCTGGTGCAGCTGGTACTGCGTTATCTTTATTTATAAGATTAACATTAGAATCTCCCGCAAATGCCTTTTTAAATGGAAATTATCAATTATATAATGTAATAGTAACAGGCCACGCTTTTCTTATGATTTTTTTTATGGTTATGCCTACACTTATTGGTGGATTTGGTAACTGGTTTGTACCTATTATGATAGGAGCTCCTGATATGGCATTTCCTAGAATGAACAATATCAGTTTTTGGCTTTTGCCTCCTTCTCTTTTGTTGTTAATTTCATCTGTTTTAGCTGAAGCTGGCGTAGGTACAGGTTGGACAGTTTATCCACCACTTTCAAGTGGAAATTCTCATTCAGGCCCTGCTGTAGACTTGGCTATTTTCAGTTTACATTTGTCTGGAGCAGCGTCTATTTTAGGTGCGATTAATTTTATATGCACTATTTTAAACATGAGAACTAAAGGTTTGTATATGCATAAATTGCCATTATTCGTTTGGTCTATTTTAATTACTGCAGTATTATTGTTGTTATCTTTACCTGTTCTTGCTGGAGCAATTACTATGTTGTTGACGGATAGAAATTTTAACACTTCATTTTTTGATCCTGCTGGAGGAGGTGACCCTGTACTTTATCAACATTTATTTTGGTTTTTCGGACACCCTGAAGTTTATATTTTAATTTTACCAGGTTTTGGCATAATAAGTCATATCATAGTTAGTGCCTCAAGAAAACCTATTTTTGGTTATTTAGGTATGGTTTATGCAATGTTTTCTATTGGTGTTTTAGGGTTTATTGTATGGGCACATCATATGTATACTGTAGGGTTAGATATTGATACTAGAGCTTATTTTACAGCAGCTACTATGATTATAGCTGTGCCTACAGGAATTAAAGTGTTTAGCTGGTTAGCTACTTTATGGGGTGGGTCTATTGATTTAAAAGTTCCTACTTTTTTTGCTTTAGGTTTTATTTTTTTGTTTACTGTAGGCGGTGTTACAGGAGTAGTGCTTGCAAATTCAGGTTTAGACATCGCGCTTCACGATACCTATTATGTAGTTGCACATTTTCATTATGTATTGTCTATGGGAGCAGTTTTTTCTATGATTGGAGGTTTATATTATTGGTTTGACAAAATATTTAAAGTAAAATATTCTGAAATTTTAGGAAAAATTCATTTTTGGCTTTTTTTTATAGGAGTGAATCTTACATTTTTTCCTATGCATTTTTTAGGCGTTGCTGGTATGCCTAGAAGAATTCCTGATTATCCTGATGCGTTTGCGGTTTTTAATAAAATTGCATCCTATGGATCATATATTTCTGTTTTTTCTTCCGTTTTTTTTGTTTTTGTTGTTTTAGAAGCTTTTGGTATTTTTAAAAAAAATACTTTTGAAAAAAAAAATGATGAAAATGACCGTAATTAATCTATCAATAAAACTTAATGTTTTAGATTTACACCGAACCGCAACGGAACTCAATCTTTATGACGACGATCCTTGCCTTCCTATTATTAGGCACGAAACTCACCCTATATGTTGTGACGTTTCTCTTATAAAACGGCTTAATGAGGATGAAAGTCTAAAAGATATACGGTTGCAGTTAATGCATAACGTTGTTGCAGATAAACACGATCCAACTTTAATGTATAATGTTCTTAAAAATGCTAGTCCTGAATTAACAGAAATGATTAATGAAGCTTGTTCACATACAGCCATGGCAATAAGGCCATCGGCACACTTCACGGTGCTTGATTACTCACCACTTTACGAGTACACAAATTATCGTAACATAATTAATATTATTGCTTTATGTGCGCCCGGACTTTCAGAACTTCCTCTAACTGTATCTTTTCTTCATGATACTATGCTGTCAATCCAACAAAATGAAATTTCAGCACCAGAGTTGCGTAGTTTTTTATCTTGGAATATTTCTTTTAAACAAGCACTAAAAAGTGGTATAATGGTGGGACTTACGGTAGGTGGAGTAGCTTATCTTATACCAGTATCAAACGTTTTGTTGTCAATCACAAGCAATTATGTTGGAAATAGTGATGGAGAAACTGTTCCATATTCTATTACAGATGGTACAGATGCAATGAAATGTTTGAACCATGACACTCATAATATTAGTTGGGACTTTGTTAAAACAATGTTTACTTCTGCAAGTAAAATGTTAGCTAAATATAAATATTTTAAAAGTGATGATTAAGTTAAATTATTATCTTCTCGGTAACTTTTATTCCAATGCATTAATAAAATAAAAACTTGCATTAGATTTTAATTCTTATTAAAGTCTGACTTTTTCTAATAAATTATAAATTATTGTGCTTGTAAAAGATTTTTTTTTTCAGATTTGTATCTTGTTTGTTTAATCAAATTTCAGAAAAAATTAAGTTTTGGCGTTTTTTTTAAGTGAATTTTACATTTTTTCTTATGCATTTTTAAAAATGTTAGTGTCTTTTAAAAAATAACTAAATATTTTCTGAGAAGAGGTACGTTTGCTGTTTTTAATAAAATTTTATCCTACGAATTCCATCTTTTTGTATTTCATTACATTGTTTTTTATTTTTATTGTTTTAAAAATTTTTGGTATTTTTTAAAAAAATACTTTTGAAAAAAAAATATGACTATACCAATAGCAACAAACGAAAATATTTTCCAGTACCACCAAGTCAAAACGAAACTTAATATTTGTAAAGGCAATTTTCAGTTTCCTATTATCGAACACGAAAGAAGACCCGCTGCTGACGTGGATTTTATAAAACAATTAAATGAAGATGACGGTTTGAAAGAGACACGAATACAATTAATGTATAACGTTGTTAAAGGTAAACACGACCCGGCTTTAATGCATAATGTTCTTTTAAGGTCGGGACCTGAGTTGAGAAAAATAATTAAAGCTGCTTTTACTCTACCTACAGGAATACCATCTGCATATATACGAATTGCGAAAGCACTACCTTACGAAGTATCTGTGTATTGTGACGTAATTAATATTCTTCTTTTAAGTGCGGCCGGACTTCCAGGTCTTAATCAAACAATATGTTTTATTCAAACTACCATGTTGTTCGTTCACCAAATTAAATTTTCACTATTTGATATGTATAGTTTTAAGTATCAAATTCCAGTGTTAGAGTTGCCTGATATTCAAAATGAAATTCCATTGTTAGAATTGCCTAATATTCAAAATGAAATTCCTGCACCAGAGTTGCCTAATATTCAAAATGAAATTCCTGCACCAGAGTTAAATAGTTTTTTATCTCAAATTAATTGGAATGTTGTTTTTAAACGAACATTAAGCGCAGGTGTAATATTGCTTCTTGCGTCAAGTGGAGTAGCTTTGTCGTCAATATATTCATAACAAAAAATTCTTTTGGAAATATTGTTGAGGGGCTGTTTAAAATTCTATTATAAAAAGTACTGTGCAATAAGAAGTTTGAATAAATGACACTCATAATATTGGTTGGAACTTCGTTAAAATAATTTTTAACTCTGCAATTAAAATTTTATCTAAATCTTTTAAAAGTGGTTAGTAAATTTAAAATATTATTTTCTTGGTAATTTTATTTAATGTATTAATAAAATAAAAAGTTGTGGTAGATTTTAATGTCAATTCTCATTAAAGTCTGGTTTTTTTCTAATAAATCATATAAATTATCGTGTTTATAAAGATATTTTTTTATTTTTGCAGATTTATTCTGTTTATTAAATAAAATTTCAGAAATTTTTTTTAATTGACGATTTTTGTTGTTGTCAAAATTTCGCGTTTTATAAACTTTTTAAATATTGCAAGTTATTTTGAGAAATTGTTTTGTTTAAAATAAAATTGTATCTTTATAGAGATTACGTTTCTGTTTTTTTGTCGTTAAAAAACAAATTAACATCTTTAAATTAATTATATGTATTTAATTATAGTCTTTTTACCGTTTTTTAGTTTTGTATCCGCAGGATTATTTGGCCGATTTTTGGGGCCAATTGGTTCTTCTTTAATTACCGTTGGTTGTTTGTTTTTAACGTTATTATGTTCTTTATTTAGTTTTTACGAAGTTGGTTTTTGTAAAAGTCAAGTGTATATCAAATTAATGCCTTGGATTGATAGTGAGTATTTAAACATTGATTGGGGGTTTTTGTTCGATTCTTTAACTGTAATTATGTGTTGCGTTGTTACGTTTATTTCTTTTTTAGTGCATGTATATTCTACCGAGTATATGTCTCACGATCCGCATTTACCAAGATTTTTATCTTATTTATCTTTATTCACGTTTTTTATGCTCATTTTAGTAACTGCTGATAATTACGTGCAAATGTTTGTAGGATGGGAAGGCGTAGGGTTGTGTTCTTATTTGTTAATAAATTTTTGGTTTACTAGAATTCAAGCCAACAAAGCCGCTATAAAAGCGATGATTATTAATAGAATAGGTGACTTTGGACTTGCTCTTGGTATTTTAACTATTTTTAAGTTATATAAAGCCGTAGATTATTGCACAGTTTTTTCAGTATCACCTTTTTTTGTCCATGAAACTTTTTTTTTTTTTACAGAAATTAACTGTTTAACAATAATAGGTATTTTACTTTTTATAGGCGCTGTAGGTAAATCCGCACAATTGGGTTTACATTCTTGGCTTCCTGATGCAATGGAAGGCCCAACACCTGTTTCGGCATTAATTCATGCAGCCACTATGGTTACTGCAGGAGTTTTTTTGATTACAAGAAGTTCGCCTGTATTTGAATACAGTCCTGTATCTTTAAATATTGTAGCTATTCTTGGAGCATGTACTGCGTTTTTTGCTGCGACAACAGGTTTGCTGCAAAACGATTTAAAAAGAGTAATCGCATACTCAACTTGTAGTCAATTAGGATACATGATATTTGCCTGTGGTTTGTCCAATTACTCCGTTGGAATATTTCATTTAGCTAATCACGCTTTTTTTAAAGCTTTATTGTTTTTAAGTGCAGGGGCAGTTATACATGCAGTGTCTGATGAACAAGATATGAGAAAAATGGGAGGTTTAAAATTGCTGATACCTTTTACTTATTCAGTAATGTTAATAGGTTCTTTAGCTTTAATAGGATTCCCCTTTTTAACAGGATTTTATTCAAAAGACGTTATTTTAGAAATTGCTTACGGAAAATATAACGTTACGGGGCACTTTTGTTATTTTTTAGGCACTTTGAGTGCACTTTTTACAGCCTTTTATTCTACAAGGCTTCTTTATTTAACGTTTTTATCTAAACCTAATATTTACAAACCTGTTATATTTTTTGCCAAAGAATCTTCTTACCCAATAAGTTTTACATTGTTTATTTTAACTTTGCCTAGTATTTTTATAGGATTTTATTGTAAAGACATGTTTATAGGACTGGGCTCGAATTTTTGGGGAAATGCTATTTTTGTATTACCGGAAAATATGAATCGATTAGATTCAGAATTTATTCCACAAACATTTAAAACATTACCAGTGTTTTTTAGTTTAACAGGTGCTGTATTAGCCTTTTTACTTTATACTTTTTTTAACAATTTTTTATTTAAATTGAAAATATCTGTTTTAGGAAAAAAACTTTACAATTTTTTAAATAGAAAATGGTTTTTTGACAAATTTTACAATGAATACATAGCTCAAAACCTGTTAAAGTTTAGTTATCGAATTTGTTATAAAATTATTGATAGAGGTATCGTTGAAGTTTTAGGGCCTATGGGGTTATCTAAAATAATAACTAAAAAATCAAAATATTTATATAGTTTTCAATCAAATCACGTGTATCATTACACATTGATGTTTTTAATTTCAAGCACAATTTTGTTGGGAGCAAGGCAATTTTGCATCTTTTTTAATTTTGATTTTAAAATTTTCTTTCTTTTTTTTTTTTTTTTTTTTATAATGTATTGGAACAAAAAATAATTATTTTTTAATTTTCAACTAATTTATTAACATGATCATTTTTTATAATTTATGGACATCAAACAATAAAACTGAATTTTTTTTTTTTAGCCTTCCAAACAAAACTTTATTAGGGGAAGAGTATTTTTATATTTTTATCTTTATTATTATCGCTATAATTTTAGCATGCTTTATAGTAATTTTATCTTACATTTTGTCTATTCAAAATCCAGAAACAGAAAAACTATCAACTTACGAATGCGGTTTTGAACCTTACGACGATACACGGCATCAATTTGATGTTAAATTTTATTTAGTCGCGATTTTATTTCTTATTTTTGACATAGAAGCTGTTTACTTGTACCCTTGGTGCGTGTCCATCAGTCAATTAAATATAACAGGGTTTTGGTCTATGATAGATTTTGTTATCGAATTAGGTATAGGGTTTGCATACATTTGGATTGTAGGAGCACTTAATTGGGATTAATTTTATTAAAATGAATATGTGTTTTTGTCAAGGTTGTAAGGCGAATATAACTCAGTTGGTTAGAGTGTTAGGTTGTGGTTCTAAAAGTCACGGGTTCAAATCCCGCTATTCTCCTAAATGAATAATACATTAAATTACTTTTATGTAAACAATACCAAAATTTTAAATATTGAAAAAAATAGGAATATTATAGATTATTTAGAAAATTTAAACGTTAAAATACCTCATTATTGTTATCATCCCAAATTATCCATTTCTGGAAATTGCCGAATGTGTTTAATAGAACTAAAAAATTCTCCAAAACCTTTGATTTCTTGTGCGATGACAATTACCAATAAAATGGAACTTTTTACAAACAGTCCTTTGGTTAAAAAAGCTAGAGAAAATATTTTAGAGTTTTTACTATTAAATCACCCTTTAGATTGTCCTGTTTGCGACCAAGGAGGTGAGTGTGATTTACAAGATCAATCTATGGTTTTTGGTGCAAGTAAAAAACGTTTTTATAATTACAAACGTAGCGTAAAAAACAAGAATTTAGGTCCTATTGTTAAAACAGTTATGACTAGATGTATACACTGTACTCGATGCGTAAGATTTGCATGTGAGGTTGCAGGTGTATCAGATTTAGGAACATTTGGCAGAGGGTACCACTCAGAAATAGGTACTTACATAAATAAAATTTTTAATTCTGAATTATCAGGAAACATTATTGATATTTGTCCTGTAGGGGCATTAACAACTAAACCTTATTCATTTGTAGACAGAAATTGGGAGCTTAGCCAAACAAAATCTTTAGATTTTACTGATAGTTTTGGTCATAGTGTAATACTTTCAATAAAAAATCATTTAAATGTTACAAAAATACAACCTTTTCACAATGAAAAACATTCATTCAATTATTGGATAACAAACAAAACACGGTTTTCTTTCGATGGCATGTTTTCTCCTGAAAGATTTTCCAACACTTTTTTTACAAATACGGTTACCAAAAAATCACAAAATACACATTGGAAATTAATTTTTAAAGAAATTTTAAAAATATTATATTTTCAAAATCATTTAAATAAAACTTTAAAAATTGAAAATAAATTATCTTTTATTGTAGGAGGTAGTACTAATCTTGAAGTGTTGAATATTTTAAATATTTTAGCTAAAAAATTTAAATTTATTTCAATCAAAAAATTGGAAAAAACAATTTCATCTTTAGATTTAGAGGAAAACATATTTACTGATAATGTGAATTCAGAACTTCAATTAAACAAATCTTCCTTTTGTTTATTAATAGGAATAGACACTCGATTTGAAAGTTCGTCATTAAACATTAAATTACGTCAAAGATACTTGCAAGGAAACTTTCAAGTATACAGTATCAGTTCTATTTTAGATTTAACTTTTAAAGTCAACAATTTAGGCTCTAATTTTAACATATTAAAACAAATTACGGAAGGAAATCATTTAATATGTCAAAAATTAATTAATGCTAAAAACCCTCAAATAATTTACAATGTTAATTTATTTAAACAAAGCTGTATTTTAAATTTATTAATAAACTTAAAAAACGTTTTTAAAGCAAAAAACATTAAATGGAGTGGGTTTAATTATATTAACACTAGTTTGTTAGAATCTACAAATAATTATATTAGTTCATTATCATTGCTAAAAAAAAAAGATTTGTGTCATTCATTTGGTTTATATTTAATTAATGAAAACTTAGAAAATAGATTGTTAAAAAAAATTGTGTTTTTAAAAACTATGGGTTTGTTTATTACAAACAATTTAAACTTAAGATACGCAATAAATCAAAGTAATTTTCTTTGGTCTGAAAAAAAAACTTTGAAAAATATAACTTTAGTTTTAAATTTGCCTACCACTACATTTTTTGAAGAGCAAAATAGTTATATTACTACAGAAGGTTTTTATAAAAAAGTTTCAAAAGTCATCTCAGTAAAAACAAAATCAAAAAACAGTTGGGAAATTTTAAGGAAACTTTTTTCAGAAATTTCAAAAACAAATTTAAATTGCGACTCAAAAACTATTCAAATTTTAAACACCTCAAAAAATTTTCTGTTTTTGAAATTTGTTAATTTAAATCACTTACCGATACAAACATTAAAAAAATCAAATTTTCCAATACTGCATAAAAAAAAACTTATTAATTTAAATTTGGCGTTAAATAAACGAAAGGTAACTCAAAAATTAAACAAAACTAAAATTTTTTTTTGGTTAGACGACTTTTATTTAAATGGCAAAGATAATTACAGTAAATATTCAAAAATTATGATTGAATGCTCTAAAATTTCTAGACTTCAAACTGTAAATTTTAAATTTCTTAATTAAAAATATTTTATTTAAATGCCAATTAATTCTTCTTTTAAAAAATCTAAATTTTCTAAAAATTATATTATAATTTTTGTTATATTGTTTACTATATATTTTTTAAATCACAATTTCTTTACAATCTGCGACGCAAGTATTTCGTGGCAAACAGATTTTCAAGAAGCTGCCACACCTTCTATGGAAGGTATTGTAAATTTTAATCATACTTTATCGTTTGTAATAATTTTTATTATTACTTTTGTTAGTTGGTTAATTTTAAATACCATTTATTTTTATTTAGAAAGTGTAAACACAGTACCCACTAAATTTACTCATTCTAATGAGCTTGAAATTGTTTGGACCTCTATTCCTGCAATTATTTTATTATTTTTAGCAACACCCTCTTTTAGTTTATTATACTCAATGGATGAAATTTCAGATCCTACAATAACTTTAAAAGTTATTGGGCATCAATGGTATTGGAGCTATGAATTTTCAGATTATAATTATTTTTTGTGTGGTACAAATAATGAAAGTACTCAATTAAAATACGATTGTTATATGACTAATTTAGAAACCATGCCAGAAAAACAAGGGTATTTTCGTTTATTAGAAACAAATAAACGAATACTTCTTCCTATAAAAACTCATATTAGACTTTTAGTCAGCTCTGCAGATGTGCTTCATAGTTGGACTGTACCTTCTTTTGGAGTAAAAGTAGATGCTTGCCCTGGAAGATTAAATCAGTTAAATTTATTTTTAAAACGAACGGGACTTTTTTTTGGTCAATGCAGTGAAATTTGTGGTGTAAATCATGCTTTTATGCCTATAGCTGTAGTAGGTGTTGAACAAAAAATTTACAGCATGTTTTTATACGAACAAATGGTAAAATTTTTAAATTAAAAAAAGTGCTCGACTTTAAATACTACATTTTAAAAACTTAAAATTTAGTACAATCGTTGAAGATATTATTTCTAAAAACCTACGCTTGAATTTTTAAAAAAATAAAATATACGTATTTTTCATTTACAATATAAAAGCCCATTAATTCTATCTACAGCAGCATTAACAGCGTCAGAGGAGTAGTTGGGGTCAGCTGGACTATCAGTTTGCAGAGTAATTCTATCTATAGTTTTTATAAATATAGTTGAAGATTTAAACACTGTTTCAGTATTATTTAAATCTTTAAGTGTAATAAACATCGGCATTTTTTTGTAAATTTGACACGCATTCAAACGCTGGCACTGTTGAGTTAGTTTCTAAAGGTGTAGTTAACGATTCAGATGTATTTTCAGTATTGTTTGAATTTTTTGTTCAACACCTACTACAGTTATAGGCATAAAGCATAATTTACACCACAAATTTCACTGCGTTGACCAAAAAAAAGTCCCGTTCGTTTTAAAAAACAAATTTAACTGATTTAATCTTACAGTACAAAATATTTACAAAAATAAACGATTTCTTTTTAAATTATATCTTTTAATTGACATTCAGTTAAAAAATTATTATTTATATTTTTTATCTATATTAGATGAATTGGAGTGTTCAAAATATTTTTTGTCTAACATTTTAGCTGCACTATCAACATGAGATTTTTTATCCCAAATAACTCCTTCAAAAAAAGATTTAAAAACTACACCTACAGAATTTCCTGCTTCAAAAGACAATTTCCCTATATTGTTTTTTAAACTTTGAAAAAACAAATTCTCAAAACCTCCTCGTTCTTGCGGTAAAGATTTTGCTATAGTAGTAAAAGGTCCCGATGAAGATGAAGTAATTCTAGGGATATTAAGTGTATTTAGATAACATATCGCTCCAAATATCAACCCAGGTTGACTCACCAAGTAAAAACCAAATTTTATAACTGAAACATACGCTTTTTTAGATTTAACTTGAACCAAGAGTTACGTGCATACTGAAACTTAGCACGCAATTTTTCTTGACATTTATCAACAGCTTTTATATAATTATGAAACATACCTTCAAAATGCAAAGGTACAAATATAGCAAAAAATATTTGACCTCCAACTAAAGCATAAATATAAGGTTCTAAAATAACTAAAGAGTATTTTTCAAAATGTTCACTGTAATATAACAAAATTTCAACCTGATCAGGAGCCCACTTCGCCACTTCGCTCGCTAATAAGTTTACGGCAGAATCTAAATCTTCGTTGATCTCAAAGCTTTTTGCTGACCAATAACCTTTTAAATTTTGTCTAAAACATTCACCAACTTCATTCTCTACGGACAAAAAATAATCTTTTAAATAGCTTAACTCTTCAGCTGGATCCCCAAATTGAGCTAAAATTTGTTTAAATTTTGAAATTTTAGGTAAACAAATATGATCAGGCTGTATTTCCGTCAACAAATTATTTCGTAGTTCCAACTGCCTATCATAAGGTGTAACCAACTGTCTTAAATCGCTTACTACAAAACCTTTTCTTTCAGCAACACTTATTAAATTACTTTTGTCAAAAGTTTTAATTTCATCTAAACAAGGTTTAAATTTTGTATAATGCTCTTCAAATAACTGTTCCACACTAAGACCTTTTTCATTTTTATAATATGATTTAAAAACATCAGGTGATTCATATTTTGATGTTGTAAGTTCCAATTTTAATTTTTCTTTAATAATATTTTCCGGTAATTTATTAAGCATCATAACTATCTTTTAGTTGTAAAAGATTTTTAAAATCAAAAAACAGTTAGTTTAACACACACTACATTTTATTTACAGTAAAGACGCTATCCGATCAACAGCTGCATTTACAGCGTCATATGAGTAGTTGGGATCAGCTGGACTATCAGTTTGCATAGGAACTCTATCTATAGTTTTTATAGATGTAGTTGAAAATTTAAACACTGTTTCAGTATTGTTTAAATCTTTAAGTGTAATAACATCGGCATTTTTTTGTAAATTTGACACGCATTCAAACTCTGACACTGTTGAGTGAGTTTCTAAAGGTGTAGTTAACGATTCAAACGCAGTTTCAGTAGTGTTTAAATTTTTAAGTACAATAAGATCATCATTTTTTTGTAAATTTGACACTGTTAAATCAATTTCTAAAGGTGTAGTTAACGATTCAGATGTATTTTCAGTATTGTTTGAATTTTTTGTTAAAGATGGCATAGAGTCTACATCTTTTTGTAAATTTGATATATATTCAAATACAGGCACATAACCCGAAAATCCTTTTGTTTTTATTAATATTTCTACATATTTTTTATTTAAAACATTTACAACCCAGTTAAAATTATTAGCATTATAATGTAAAGCATAAAATTCTTTTGTTTGCAAAAAAGGAGTATAATCTTGTATTACATGTTTAAACGATGCCGGTAATTAAAAAAGAAAAATTAAAATAAGATTTTATACCAGTTATTACTATTACACCTAATCCTACAACACAAACCAATCCTGCAGTTTTTTATATATAAAAAACTGTATCATTTCGTTTTGTGCAGTTACTTCTGAAATTTTTGAATTTTTTAAATTAACTGCTGATAATTGATTTACAATCTCTGGTACTTCTTTTTGTATAATTGCGTTTTTTTAAATCAAAAACTTCTTCTTGCAATGTTGAAGTAAGTTGTGATTGCTGCTCCATTTTTGAGATTTGTTCTTTTATTAAATTGTTTAAATTATTAACTGCATATATTATTGTTGAAAGTCCTAATAAAGGCAGCATTTTGTTCGAATGTCTTTTTAAAGAAACTTTATACTCTAATCTGTTAGTAAGCATTGAAAAAGGATATTGGGGGTTATTCCAGAAAAAAATTATTTTATTTAAAAAATGTAAAAGAGTTTAATGTATACTTAAAAATTATTTTTTAAGAACACAAACACTTATTTTTATATTTTATAAAAAAAATTTGTTTATAACTTCTAAACTAAAAATTTTTTAAACTTAAAATTATAAGGTAAATTTTTATTTATAATTACAGTTTGTTTAATTAAACTATCTTCAAATGTTTTTTTATTTCTTAACTTTTTTACTTCAACAAATAAAGGTATTAAAATTAAAATAAAAAAAAAATATAAAATTAGCAAACTAAACATTAAAGACCATACTAAAACCCCAAAACACAAGAAATCAAATTGCGGAATTTACACAAGTTATACTTTTGTATGATTTATATTTTCGATTAAAATTGTATTTTTGATTTTATAGTAAGCCATTAAAATAGCGAGTCCTATTGCAGACTCAGCTGCGGCAACTGTCAGTATAAATAGTACAAACAGTTGACCTAAAATATCATCCAAATAAACAGAAAAAATAATAAAATTTAAGTTTACAGATAAAAGCGTCAATTCTATAGAAATTATTATCATTAAAATATTTTTTCTATTTAAAACTAAACCTAAAATCCCTATAACAAATAAACACGAGGATACTCCTAAAATAAAATTTAAGTTTGTAATTAACATTTCGAATTAAATTAATAAATAAAAAAAGTTATAAAGCAAATAAAATTAAAAAACCCATCATTAACGAAAATAACGCAATAGCTTCTGTTAAAGCGAATCCTAAGATAGCCATTTTAAACAATTCATCTTTTAAAGAAGGGTTTCTTGACATACCTATAACTAAAGCTCCAAAAACAGTACCAATGCCTACACCTGCTCCTGCTAAACCAATGGTAGCTAAACCTGCACCTATAAATTTTGCTGATTGTAATAATATCATAATATAAAAAAATAGATTAAAAATTTAATCATGAACAATAATCTTTTTTGAAAAAAACTTTACAAAATTTATAAAGTCAATTTAAACAAAAATTGAAAAATATATGAGTTTGTTAAAACTAAATATTAATAAAACTAAATTAAGTATTTAAAATTTTTAGGAATTTAACCTAAAAATTTTCAAAAGAATATTATAATTAATTCCCTAATTCAGTATTTAAATAAAACTCTTTTAAAACTACTTGAATGCAAACTTTCAGAGTTTTCGAAAAAGACGGGATTTGAACTCGCAATATTCAGCGTGACAGGCTGATGTTTTAACCGTTAAACTACATTTTCACAACGCATAAAATTGGCAAAGGTAGGATTTGAACCTACGTTCTTCGGGGCATGAGCCCAATAAGCTAACCATTGCTCTACTTTACCTAAAAATATAAACTTTAAAAACACATTCTGTAACAACTTAAATAAAAAAGATTTGGACTTGCAAATAAAAAAACTAAAAAGAAAAAACAAAAAGCAACAATAAACGAATAAAAATAAGTTAAAGGAAAATACAAATTTCCTGCCAAATTATTTTCAAAAAATAAAACTTTAATAATTCTAATGTAATAAAAAGTAGAAATTACACTGCATAAAATCGCAAAAACAGCTGCTAAATATTGAGTTTCTTCTACGATTATAGCAAAAACTTTAACTTTAACGTAGAAACCTATTAAAGGTGGAAAACCTGCTAAAGAAAACAACGCTATTGAAAAAAAAACAGATAAAGTTAAATTTGATTTGTTTAACGAACTAAAATCAGATAAATCCATGTTGCTTTTTTTAAAATTGTTTTTCTTTAACTTTAAAATTAAAAAAATACACCAAACACAAACATTTGTAAACATATAAATCAACAAATAACTTATCATAGATTGAACACTTTCACAAGAAAATGCGCTAAAAGCTAATACGACATAACCCATGTGACTTACAGAACTATATGCTAATAACGTTTTAATTTTTCGAATTTCTAGTCCAACAAAAGAACCCACAAAAATTGATATTAAAGCTATAAAGATAAAATAAAATTTCCAACTTTCAAGGATTCCAGTAAAATTAAATTGAAAGAATCTAATAAAAAATACGAATAAACTTAATTTAGGTAATACAGCAAAAAAAACAGTAGAACTTGTCAACGAACTTTCATAAACGTCTGGAGACCAAACATGAAACGGGGCTAACGCTAATTTAAAAAGCAAGCTTATAAAAATAAAACTTAAACCTACATTTAAAACATCAGTATATGAGATATTATGTAGTATATGAAAATTTATTGTCATAAAACCTTCATCAAAAATATAAAAAAATAAATCTTTTAAATCTTCAAAATTAGTAGTACCCGTAATACCATAAACAATAGAAGAACCGAACAAAAACATACTCGAAGAAAAAGAACCTAATATAAAATATTTTAATCCAGCTTCAGTTGAAAATGCAGAATTTTTTTTATACGCAGCTAACAAATAAAAAGCTAAACTTTGTATTTCAATGCACAAATAAGCGGTAATTAAATCATTAGATGAACACAGAAGAATCAAACCAAAGATAGAGAATAAAACTAATAACAAATATTCAAAAGAGTTTATTTGCTGATATTTTAAATAAGGTTTCACTAAAAAAATTAAAACTATAGACACAACTAACAAATATTGTTTAGAGTAAACACTTAGCATGTCTAAAATAATAGTATTGTTAAATAATGAAGATTTTAAAGAAAAACTAAAGTTACAAGCCAAAACCAATGTCAAAAATAACATATAAGAAGCTATATTAACAATTGCAGACTGCATTAAAGGATAATTTTTTTCACCACTACTTGAAATTAATAAGCAATGCAAAAATAAAAAAAAGATAGAAAGGCCTAAAAAAAGTTCAGGAAAAATTCCTATAACTTCCTCAAGCTCACAAAAAGAACTGGCTATTGAAAAATCAAGTATAAAAAATGGAAAATAATAAACGAAAAAATCCGTAAAATCAATGAATGGCATTATATAATACATGTGCTTATTTTTGTAAAAAAAAGTATTATTATCTAGAAGTTTGTTTAAAACTATCTTGTTTTTTTAAATTAACTTTGTTGTAACTTAAAGTTAAAATTACAGCACCCAATATTGAAATTAATAAAATAAAACCTGCTATCAAAAACTGTAAAACATAATAAGTGTAAATTATTTGACCAATAGATTGAATGTCGCTAACACTATCAATTTTATCCAACCAATTTATGTGCACATTAAACAAAAAACTCTCAAAATAAGGATTAAATTTAAAATAATTAATAAAAAAAATTAATATTTCTAATAAAATAAAAAAACCTATAAAATTACTTATAGGAAAATATTTTAAGACATCTTTTATAGAATCTACTATTTTAATATTCAGCAACATAACAACAAACAAAAATAAAACAGCAATCGCTCCAATATAAATTACAATAAAAATAAAAGCCATGAATTCACTTTCTAAAAGAATTAAAATCCCAGTGGCTGAGACAAAAGACAATATCAGAAACAAAATTGAGTATATCGGATTATTTATTAAAATAGTAAAGAAAGAACTAAAAATTAAAGAAATAGAAAAAAAAAGGGCAATTTTATAATGTAACATATTTAATAGCATGTGTTTTTTAAAATAAAAAGATAAATTTTTTTAATATAAGAAAGGATGGGATTTGAACCCATGGTATAAAAAATGTATACGTAAGTTTAGCAAACTTATACTTTAAACCACTCAGTCACCTTTCCTTCTTAAATAATATTAGATTTGAACTAATAACCTTTTCGTTGTAAGCGAAACACTCTACCATTGAGTTAATTATTTTATTTAAGCTAAATATAATGAAAGAGGGATTTGAACCCACGACACTTAGATTATGATTCTAACATTCTAACCAACTGAATTATTTCATTTTTAAAATTCATGACGTTATTATTTAATTCCAGCTACACGTTCCCGTACAGCTACCTTGTTACGACTTCATCCAAGTTATTAACTTATTAATAAAATTTAACAATAATATCTATAATATTAGATAAAAATTAAACTTTTCAAAAAAAATTAATTTCCTGCATGTGACGGGCGGTGTGTACAAGGCCAATTCACAGTTCACCGCAACGTTCTGATTTGCGATTACTAGCGATTCCAACTTTATGTAAGTGAGTTGCAACTTACAATCTGAACTTCGAAAATTTTTTAAGATTTACTTTTAAATTGCTGTAACTTTTTGTCATTTTCATTGTAGCACATGTATAGCCCAATTTATAAGGGCCACAGGGACTTGACGTGATTCTTATTCTTTTAACTTATCGTTAGTAATTTTTTTAAAGCCAGTTTTAAAAATATAAAATTTAGTATTTTAAAAAATAAGAGTTGCGCTCGTTAAAGGAGTTAACCAAACATCTCACGACACGAGCTGACGACAGTCGTGCAACACCTGTATAAAAATTATCAACATAAAATTGTTAAAATTTAGTAAAAAATTATTAATAAATTTTTTATATAACAAAAATTGGTAAGATTTCGCGCGTATTATCGCATTAAACCACATGCTCCACCGCTAGGATAGGCCCCCGTCAATTCCTTTGAGTTCCAATCTTGCGAACGTACTCTTCAGGCGGAATGCTTATTGCGTTAGCTTATAAAATCTAAAAACATATTTAAATTTTAGCATTCAGTGTTTACAGTGTAGACTACCAGGGTATCTAATCCTGTTTGCTACCTACACTTTCGTTCCTCAACGTCAGTTTTTTACTAAAAAATTGCTTTCGCTATTGGCATTCCTTTATGTATTTATAAATTTTATCTTTACTCATAAAATTCTATTTTTTTGTAAAAAACTCAAGTATAATAGTTTTAAATATTTTATTAAAATTTTATTTAAAATTTAATATTTAACTTATAATACAATCTACGAACCCTTTACGCCTAATTATTTGAATAACGCTAGCCCCTCCCGTATTACCGCGGCTGCTGGCACGAGATTTGCCGGGACTTTTTTAAAATAATGTCATTTTCATTTTAAATTAATAAAATTTACAACCAATTAGCCGTCATCATTTACATAACATTGCTGGATCAAACTTTCGTTCAGTGTCCAATATTCCTCACTGCTGGCCAAAAAAGGCTTGGACCTTGTTTCAGTTCCAATGTGGTTGTACATTCTTTCAAATCAACTAAAGATCAAAGGCTTGGTAAGCTGACTCTTTACCAACTACCTAATCTTTTATAAAATTATTTTTTAGCAAATTGTTGAAAATTTTTTAAATAGTTTTAATATTTCATTACAAATTTTTTGTATAATCTATATACAAATATATTTTATTCTAAACTAAAAAGTAAATTTTTATAAATACTCACCCGTTCGCCACAAATTTTTTGTTAGACTTGCATGTGTAAAGCATGTTATAAGCGTTTATTCTGAGCCAGGATCAAACTCAATTATTAATAAAAGAAATTATTTATATAATTAATTTTCTTTTTGAACAAAATCTGCAAATAAAAGTTATAAAAAAAATTAGTACTTTTAAGCTTAAAACTTCACAGTTCTTACACTTAAAGCCTATCAAGTAATAATAAATTACTTTTTAAAAAATGTATCTTAAGGTTAGTTTCTTGCGTAAAATGTTTTCAGCAATTATCTATTATAAATGTAGCTACTCGACTTACAGTTAATACAATAATCGATTCACCATAGATTTATTATTTTCGGTCCTCTCGTACTAGAATATAATCCTTTTAATTTTTAGTTTGCGGTAGATAGGGACCAAACTGTCTCACGACGTTCTGAACTCAGATCACGTACCACTTTATTTGGCGAACAGCCAAACCCTTGGAACCTTCTTCAGTTCCAGGATGTGATGATCCAACATCGAGGTGCCAAACCACTCCATCGATAGGGTCTCTAAAGAGTGATTAGCCTGTTATCCCCGGCGTACCTTTTATTCGTTAAGCGATAACTTTTCCACAAAAAATTATCGGATCACTATAATCGACTTACGTCCCTGCTCGATTTGTAAATCTAACAGTCAAGCAAGTTTTTGCTATTACACTTTAAAATAAAAAAATTTTATTTAAACTTACTTTTATACGCCTCCGTTACTTTTTAGGAGGCGACCGCCCCAGTCAAACTACCAATTATACAATATTTTTTAAATTATCAATAAAAAAATTTTAAAAATGGTATCTCAACTTTTGTTTAAATTTTTTACTTTTGTAAAAATTTTGTAACAACTTGCCATTTATTCTGCATAAAAAATTTATTATTGTAATATATAATTATAGTAAAGGTGCACGGGGTCTTTCCGTCTAGCCGCAAATATTCTGCATCTTCACAGAAATTTCAATTTCACTGAGTCTATATTGGAGACAGTAGGAGAGTCATTACGCCATTCATGCAGGACACCAATCAAATGCCAAGGAATTTCGCTACCTTAGGACCGTCAGAGTTACAGCCGCCGTTTACTGGGACTTATATTACAAGCCTGAACTTATAAATTTAACCTTACAGCACTGGGCAGGCGTCAGCCTCTATACATCTTTTTACAAATTAGCAGAGACCTGTGTTTTTGTTAAACAGTTGCTCTCCTCGATTTTGTGACAGTTTATATTTTAAATAAACTACTTCTTGTTCCGAAGTTACGAAGTCATTTTGCCGAGTTCCTTCAATATAGTTACCTCAAACGCTTTAATTTTCTTAATGTGTCTACCTGTGTCGGTTTAGGGTACGGTTGCTCATATTTAAAATTAACTCTTTCTTGAAAACGATAGGAAAAATTAAAATTTTTTTAAATTTTTATCTACTTGTTCGTTTTGTCATTAATTTTTTTAAATCCCATCTAAAAAAACTTTCGTTTTAATTATTAGGGGCCGCATAACTTAAGTTAGTTTATCTTTTCTTAAAAACCTTAGACTTAAAGCGATAATGTTTTATACATTATTTTTCGTTACTCATATCAACATTTTCAATTCTGATACCTTCAATTTATGTAGCCATAAATCTTTTTTAGCTTACAGAACGTTCTGCTACCATTTAAAATTATATTTTAAATTAATTGCGTCGGTAAATAGTTTTAGCCCCAATACATTTTTGATATAAAAAAATTAAACTAGTGAGCTGTTACGCTTTCTTTAAAGGATGGCTGCTTCCAAGCCTACCTACAAGTTATCATTATTTTTTTACTTTCTTTTTCACTTAACTATTTTTAAGGACCTTAACAAAGAATTTGGGCTGTTTCCCTTTTGACTTAAGAATCTTAGCACTCTTAGTCTGACTGCTTAAAATCCTTTTTTTAGTATTTGGAGTTTTATTAAAATTGGTAAAACTTTACATCCCCCTCATTTAGTAAGTAGCTCTACCCCTAAAAAAGTTTTTAAACGCTCTACTTAAATAGATTTCGCAGAAAACCAGCTATCTCTAAGTTTGATTGGCCTTTCACCCCTAATCACAAATCGTCTCAGTATTTTTCTACATACACGAGTTCGGTCCTTCTTTAAGCGTTACCGCATTAAATTCAACCTGTTCATAATTAGATCACTTAGTTTCGGGTCTTATTTCAGAGACTAAAATAATTTTTTAGAATCAGTTTCTTTATGCCTACATTTACTAATTTAAGCTTGCCACTGAAATAAACTCGTTGATCCGTTATACAAAAAGTACGCTGTAACTTTAAAAAGCTTCAACAGATTGTCAGCATTAAGTTTCAGTTTTAAAGGGTCGTAACCATTTCACCTTTCCTTTACAGTACTATTTCACTATCAAACATCAAAAAGGTTATTGACTTTAAGGGTGGTTCCTTAATATTCAAACAGTACTAAAAAACTATTCTACTGTGTGTAATTAAATTTAACTATTTTTTTACAGGGCTTTTACCTTCTTTGGCTTTAATAAAATTAAAAAATCGTTAAAATTGTTTTGTCTATAAATTCATTTTCGCTCGCCACTACTAACAAATTCTCGGTTGATTTTTTTTTTAGTTAATAAGATGATTCAATTCACTAAATTTAAATATATAATAAATATATTGTTTTATTTATTTAAAACAAAGTTTACTTTTTGGAAAAAAAAAGCTCTCAGCGGTACGCTCGCTTTATTATTTCATTAAAAAATGTCCAATTTTTTGATGTTAAGGCATTCACTTAATGCTTTTTAAAATAACTTTTATTATAGGAAGAAAATATATATATTAAAAAAAGAAAAAATATAATCTTTTTATGGAGTAAATTTTTTCTTTTTAATTCAAATATACGTTTTTTTCAATAAACTATTTTTTAAAAAATTGTTTTTCTAAAATTCCTATGACAGGAATCAATATAATAAAGAATACAAAATAAAAAACAGTTGCTATTTGACCTATAACAACAAATACGTCTTTAACAGGTTTTTGACCTACCCATCCTAAAATAACAAAATCTGCGACTAATAACCAATAAAAAATTTTAAATATAGGCCTAAAAGTAGTACTTCTAATCTCAGACGTGTTAATAAATGGTATTAACAATAAAATTATTAAAGCACTTCCCATTGCAATAACGCCACCTAATTTATCAGGAATAGATCGTAACACAGCATAAAAAGGAAGAAAATACCATTCAGGTACAATATGTGCAGGGGTATGCAAACAATCTGCAGGGATATAATTGTCAGGATGCCCTAGGGTGTTTGGAAAATAAAATAAAAACACGCAAAAAAAAAGAAGAAAAGCAAAAAAAGCGAACAAATCTTTTACAAAAAAATAAGGATAAAAAGGTATTTTATCTACTGACGTATCTACACCAAGTGGATTGTTCGACCCATCTTTGTGCAATAATGCTAAATGTATTAAAGTAAACCCTACTATAACAAAAGGTAAAAAAAAATGCAAGCTAAAAAATCGATTTAAAGTAGCATTATCCACAGTAAAACCCCCCCATAACCATTCTACAATTGAATTACCTACAACAGGAACTGCAGTAACTAAACTAGTAATAACAGTGGCACCCCAAAAACTCATTTGACCCCAGGGTAAAACGTAGCCCATAAAAGCAGTTCCCATCATTAATATAAAAATAATAACACCAGAGCACCATAATAACTGTCTAGGGTGCATATAGGACCCGTAATAAAGTCCTCTAAAAATATGTGAATACACTACAATAAAAAACATAGATGCTCCGTTGGCATGCATGTATCTTATAAACCAACCATTATGCACATCTCGCATAATGTGTTCAACACTGCTAAACGCTAAATCTACGTGAGGAGTGTAATGCATTGCCAAAAACAACCCAGTTAATATTTGAATCACCAAACAAATTCCGGCTAAAGAACCAAAACTCCAAGCATAAGACAAATTAATGGGAGAAGGGTAGTGCACAATGTGACTATCAATAAAAGCTAACATATAATTTTTATTTAATCTGGTAGGCAATTTTATAAAACGTGATAAATAATTGGTATTAAAATTGAATTTATTTAAATGTAAATTAAGTTGTTTCATTGTTTTTATAAAATAAAAAGGAGTTCAACCTTTTTAAAAAGTTAAAATTATATTATTTTTAATATTAAAAACAAAAATAATCAACTTTTAATATTTTTACTTACGAAAAAGATAATACTTGTTTAACAACCCCACCAATAAACCATTATAAACAAAAATAACCACACAACATCAACAAAATGCCAGTACCAAATTGCAGATTCTAAACCAAAATGATGTGTACTTGTAAAATGATTTATAACAACTCTAAATAAAGAAACGAACAAACAGCAAGTTCCAATGAAAACATGAAAACCATGAAATCCTGTAGTCATATAAAAACATGATCCAAAAACGCTATCGCTAATGTTAAAAGTCGCGTTAAAATATTCGTACACCTGTAGTACAGTAAAAATAATAGCCAGTATCACAGTAAAAATTAAGCCCAAAATAGTATGTTTTTTTGATCTAGCTCTTATTGCATGATGTGACCATGTAACTGTCGCACCAGAACTTAACAAAAATATGGTGTTAGTTAACGGTATACCTGAAGAAGATATCGTTATAATAGCTTCAGGTGGCCAAACACCTCCAATATTAAAAACAGGAGAAAGACTAGAATGAAAAAAAGCCCAAAAAAATGCGAAAAAAAACATAATTTCAGAAACTATAAATAATATCATACCTAATCTTAATCCTCTTTGCACGGCAACATTGTGATGTTCTTCAAATGTAGCTTCTCTAACAACGTCTCTCCACCAAGTGTACATCACAAAAAGTAACATAAACAAACCGATTTTAAAAAGACTACTTCCTAATATATAATTATGCATGTAAAGAACACCACCAGTAGTTAAACTGAAAGCTGCTACGGAAGCCATTAAAGGCCAAGGGCTTGGATCCACTAAATGCCAATGATGCTTTGTTTTAATTTGCTTTAAAAGGCTAATTTGCATTAAAAAAAAATTTGATTTATTGATTATTTTTTTTTTTAGAATCATAAATTTAAAATTAAGTATTTTTTTTTTTCATTATAACTTTTTTTTTGAAGTTTTTGCATTACTGCGTGTTCTTTGTCCTCTTACAGGATAACCTTTTAACTTTCTCAACCCTTTATATGTTTTTAAAATCACCTGTTGTTTGTTTATTATTGTTAATTGTTGTTTTAAACTATAACCTAAAACAAAATTTGAATTTTCAAAAAATTGGACAAGTTTTTGATTTTGGTGGCTTGACATTTTTTTTACTTTAAAATTTAACGCAAAACCTAATTTTTTGCATATTTTTACTGATAAAAACGTATTAACCCCGTAAATTTTAGTTAGTGCAGTCTTAATGTCAAGATTGTTTGACAATTTAGTGTCCATTAAATAAATCATAAGTATAAATTGAAAAATTTGCGTATTTTTTTAGATTATATAATTTTTACATTTAAAAAAGAATTGAATTAATTTTGTAATAAAAATAAATTTAATTCTATTTAATATTTTTATACTTTTTTGTTAGTTTTTAGTTTTGCTTAAAAATAAAAACAAACAAAAAAATATTAATTTAAAAAATCGTTATTATTTTTTATACCGAGGTTTTTTACTTAAGTATTTTTTCTAAAAAAAACTCTCTATATATTTTATTAAACAATAAAAGTTATGATTAAGGAACCAAAGAACTTTAACTAATAACTAAGTATACTCAAAAGTATCATCTCCAAAAATACAATACAGTAAAAAAATATTACCGGCAGTAACAACAACATAATACATAAACAATAAAAGACGTAAATTTACTAAATCCCAATGATACTTTGTTTTAATTTTCTTTAAAAAATGTCAATTTGCCTTGAAACAACAGTTAATTTTCTGATTTTTTTTTTAGAATCATAAATTTAAAATTAAATGTTTTTACGTTACTACTTATTATTTATATTTTTATAAGGTATATATAAAGTAACTTTTCAATTTTTTTATCGTTTTTAAAGTATAATCTAAAATAAAATGAATTTTCAAAAACTTGTTCAAGTTTTTGATTTTAATGGCTTGACATTTTTTTACTTTTAAATTTTACGTAAAATTTAATTTTTTGCACATTTTTTAAAAATAAAAAATTGTTGAATAAGTAAACTTTAATTTATAGCGTGTTTTAAATGTTAAATCTTTGACAATTTGGTCATTATTAAACAAATAAAAGTGTAAATTAAAAAGTTTGCTTAATTTAATATTATATAATTTTAACCTTTTTAATATTATTGTTTGTTGTTCAAATTAAATAAACTTAATTCAATTTTTAATATTAATAGCTTTATTATTTTTTTATGGGTTTTACTTAACTTTTCTAAAAAATAAACTATCTTTTAGATTAAATTATATAAGTTAACCTTAACCCCTCCCTTTAAAGATTAAAATAACAAAAAAATAAAAAATAACCCAAAAAAAATTGTTTTGATTTGTTTCTTTCTTTTTTTTCGATATTTTAGAAAAATTAAAATTAATAATTTTTTCTTTTGGTTACCACAAACGCTTACTTTCCATAATCTTTCTTATGTTTGATGGCTTTACTTAATTCTTTAGAAAACAAACTTATCTGTCTATTAAACTATATAAGTTGACCTTAACCCCTCCCTTTAAAGATTAAAATAACAAAAAAATAAAAAATAACCCAAAAAAAATTGTTTTGATTTGTTTCTTTCTTTTTTTTCGATATTTTAGAAAAATTAAAATTAATAATTTTTTCTTTTGGTTACCACAAACGCTTACTTTCCATAATCTTTCTTATGTTTGATGGCTTTACTTAATTCTTTAGAAAACAAACTTATCTGTCTATTAAACTATATAAGTTGACCTTAACCCCTCCCTTTAAAGATTAAAATAACAAAAAAATAAAAAATAACCCAAAAAAAATTGTTTTGATTTGTTTCTTTCTTTTTTTTCGATATTTTAGAAAAATTAAAATTAATAATTTTTTCT
>Ga0209175_10000293_pt1 | contig 33596 bp, 31 predicted proteins | sample JI91814C2DNA_FD_187506 | JGI IMG/M metagenome (GOLD analysis project Ga0209175, IMG submission 187506) | Wastewater effluent complex algal communities from Wisconsin, to seasonally profile nutrient transformation and Carbon sequestration -... | ecosystem: Engineered > WWTP > Effluent > Algae...
CCGCCCATCGTGCCGCCTTCGTAGTCCGATTCCTGCACCGTGGCCAGCACCTGCACGCGTCCGCGTGGATTGGCGCGGTAGTTGTACAGCTCGTCGGTGACCGTCCACGCCGCGGGCGCACCCGGCTGCACACCTTCGAACAGCACCCGTGACGTCTGCAGTCCCGGTGGATGGCTCTGGAACCACGCGCCCACCAGTTCGCCGTACCACGGCCAGTCGTATTCCGTGTCCGCCGCGGCATGGATGCCCATGAAGCCGCCACCGTTGCGCACGAAGCGTTCCATGGCTGCCTGCTGCGTTGCATCCAGCACGTCGCCCGTGGTGCTGGCGAAGACCACGGCGCGGTAGCGCGACAGGTTTGCGGTGTTGAATTCGGTCGCGTCCTCGGTGGCGTCAACGGCCATGCCTTCCTGCGCGCCCAGCCGTTGCAACGCAGCAATCGTGGTGGGAAGTGACTCGTGGTGCCAGCCTGCGGTCTTGGTGAAGACCAGCACGCGAGGGGCTTCGGTGGCATGCATGTGGCCGCTCCAGAGCAGGGAGGTCATCAGGATCAGTGTCGGCAGGAAGCTTGATAGAGGTCGCATGCACGGATTCTGCCACGCGAGGGTCGTGGGAGCGCCGTCCCGGCGTGAGCTCTTCTCTTAGGCAAGAAGGCGTTTCCCCCAAACGCTCGCGCCGGGACGGCGCTCCCACTGATAACTGATAATGGGGCATGCAGACATCTGGACACTGACATGACCGATCCACGCCACGCCTCCGACAGGCACGATCCCTCCCGCGTCATCCACGCCCCGCGCGGCACGCGGCTCAGCTGCAAGTCGTGGCTCAGCGAAGCGCCGTACCGCATGTTGCAGAACAACCTGGATGCGGAAGTCGCGGAGAACCCCGCGGCCCTCGTCGTCTATGGCGGCATCGGCCGCGCGGCGCGTGACTGGGCCTGCTACGACGCCATCCTCGATTCGCTGCGCCACCTGGAAGACAACGAGACCCTGCTGATCCAGTCCGGCAAGCCGGTCGGCGTGTTCCCCACGCATGCGGACGCGCCGCGCGTGCTGATCGCCAACTCCAACCTGGTGCCGCACTGGGCCACGTGGGAGCACTTCAACGAACTCGATAAGAAGGGTTTGATGATGTATGGGCAGATGACCGCCGGCAGCTGGATCTACATCGGCAGCCAGGGCATCGTGCAGGGCACCTACGAAACCTTCGTGGAAATGGGCCGCCAGCATTACAACGGTTCATTGCAAGGCAAGTGGATCCTCACCGCCGGCCTCGGCGGCATGGGCGGCGCGCAGCCGCTGGCAGCCACGCTGGCCGGTGCGTGCAGCCTCAACATCGAATGCCAGCAGAAGAGCATCGACATGCGCCTGCGCACGCGTTACGTGGACGAGCAGGCCACCGACCTTGACGACGCACTTGCTCGCATCCGTGCCTACACCAAGGCGGGCGAAGCCAAGTCCATCGCCCTGCTGGGTAACGCGGCGGAAATCCTGCCGCAACTGGTGCGCATGGGCGTGCGCCCGGACGCGGTGACCGACCAGACCAGCGCGCACGATCCGGTGTACGGCTACCTGCCCATCGGCTGGACGGTGGAGCAGTGGTTGGCGGAACAGCAGGCGAATCCGGACAAGGTGCGCGATGCCGCCAAGCAGTCGATGCGCGTGCACGTGGAGGCGATGCTGGCGTTCGAGAAGCAGGGCATCCCCACCTTCGACTACGGCAACAACATCCGGCAGATGGCCTTCGATGAGGGCCTGGAAAATGCCTTTGATTTCCCCGGTTTCGTGCCAGCCTATGTGCGGCCGCTGTTCTGTCGCGGCGTCGGCCCGTTCCGCTGGGTGGCGTTGAGTGGTGATCCGGAAGACATCTACAAGACGGATGCGAAGGTGAAGGAACTCATCCCGGACGACGCGCATTTGCATCGCTGGCTGGACATGGCGCGTGAGCGCATCAGTTTCCAGGGTTTGCCGGCGCGTATCTGCTGGGTGGGCCTGGGCCTGCGCCACAAGTTGGGCTTGGCGTTCAACGAGATGGTGCGCAATGGTGAGTTGAGTGCGCCGGTAGTGATTGGCCGCGATCACCTGGACAGTGGCAGCGTGGCGTCGCCCAACCGGGAGACGGAGGCGATGAAGGACGGCAGCGATGCGGTGAGTGACTGGCCGCTGTTGAATGCGATGTTGAACGTGGCCGGCGGCGCGACGTGGGTGTCGCTACACCACGGCGGCGGGGTAGGGATGGGCTACTCGCAGCACTCGGGCGTAGTGATCGTGTGCGATGGCACCGAAGAAGCCGACAAGCGCATCGCCCGCGTGTTGTGGAACGATCCGGGAACCGGCGTCATGCGGCATGCGGATGCGGGATATGAGATTGCGAAGCAGTGTGCGCGGGAGCACGGCCTCAAGTTGCCGATGCTGTAGGCCCATGCGACGCCTGCTCGGATTGCTGCTGGTGGTGCTCGCATGGCCTGCATTCGTGCAGGCGCAGGACATACGCGTGCCTGCGGGCCTGCAGGGTGATGGCATCGATCGCGCGATGCCGCTGCTGGCGCGCGAAGCGATTGCGCTGTACCGCGACGAGGATCGTGGCCGCTACCTGGATACGCTGTTCCGGCTGCAGTTGGCTGCCGGCCAGTATGCGCAGGCGGTCGAAAGCATCGAGGCGATGCGCGCGTTGCGCAACGACCCCCCCACACAGGCGCCTTTGTTCCTGCAATACGAAATCCATGCGCGGGCCAAGGTCTTGCAGGCGACGAGCGGCTTGCCATATGCGAAAGGGTGGCGCCAGGTGTTCGTCGAGCGTTTCGGCGCATTGGACGACAGGGTGGCGTTGCGTGCCGAATTCCCTTTTGGCGGCAGCCTGCCGCGCTGGTACAGCAGCCTGGAGACTGAGTTGGCGAAGGCCAGTGGCCAGACGCACCTCCCGTTGGCGGATGCCATCGCGCTGGTGCGAGCCTGGCAGGTGCATGATGCCTATTCTGCGTTCCTGCCGCTGTTCGATGCCGCGCTGGAGGAGGAAGATGCGCGCCGCTATGTCATCGACCGTGACGTGCTGGTGCGCACCCCGGACGGTACAGGCATTGCCGTGATGGTGGTGCGCCCGGCGAAGGCTGCACCACTCCCGGCCTTGCTGCAGTTCACCATCTACGCCAACGACGACGTGTACCGGCATGATGCCAAGATGATGGCGGCGAACGGGTACGTGGGTGTTGCGGCTTACAGCAGGGGCAAGGGCCGAAGCGCGGATACCATCGCCCCGTTCGAACGCGACGGAGCCGATGCCGCTGCGGTAATCGATTGGGTCGCGGCGCAGCCTTGGAGCGATGGACAAGTGGGCATGTTCGGCGGCAGTTACAACAGTTTCGCCCAATGGGCGGCGCTGAAGCACCGGCCGAAGGCACTGCGGGCCATCGCCACCTCTGCCTCGACGGCGCCGGGTGTCGACATTCCGATGGAAGGCGGCATCTTCCTCAATTTCATGTACCCGTGGCCGCTCTACGTGGCCAGCAGCCGCTGGCTGGACGATGTGCGCTACGACGATACCAAGCGCTGGGCCAAGCTTGACCGGGAGTGGTATGTCGGTGGGCGATCCTATCGCGAGCGTCCGGTCATCGATGGGGATGCGAATCCCGTGTTCGCGAAATGGCTGCAGCACCCGGACTACGATGCGTATTGGCAGGCGATGATCCCGCAAGGTCACGAATTCGCGGGGATAGACATCCCGGTGCTTGCCACGACCGGTTATTTCGATGGTGCGCAGATTGGCGTGCTGCACTATTTTCGCGAGCACCTGCGGCATCGGCCGGATGCCGACCACACCCTGCTGATCGGCCCCTACGAGCACGTCACCATGCAGGTCGGGGTCCCGCCGCAGGTGCAAGGCTATGCGCCCGATGCGTCCGCCCGGATCGACCTGCAGGCACTGCGCCTGGCGTGGTTCGACCATGTGCTGAAGGGTGCGCCGAAGCCGGAGTTGCTAGCCGACCGCGTGAACTGGCAAGTGATGGGCGCGGATGCGTGGCGGCACGCGCCTACGCTGGACGCGATGGCGACACGGACGCAGCGGCTGTATCTGGTGCCGGGCGCATCGGCGGATGCAAATGCCCTCTCCATGCAACCGCAACCATGGGCGACTTCCACCCAGCGGGTGGATTTCAACAATCGCAGCGATGCCGACTGGACGCCATCGCCTAACGTGGTCAACGCCGCGCTGGGTCCGCATGCCGGGCTGGTGTTCGTTGGCGATGTGTTGGCACAGGACACAGAACTTGCCGGTGCCTTCAATGGCGTGCTCGACTTCATGGTGAACAAGCGCGATGTCGATGTCGCGATCAGCGTGCAAGAACTCAATGCAAAAGGTGAGTACATGGAGTTGGCGTACTGGCTGCAACGCGCCAGTTACAACGCCGACCGCCGCCAGCGTCGCCTGCTGAAGCAGGGCGTGCCGCAGCGGTTGGTGGTGAAGGACACGCGATTGATGGGACGCATGCTGGCCGCTGGCAGCCGCCTCGTGGTAACGCTTGGTGTGATCAAGCAGCCCGACCGCCAACTCAACCTGGGCAGCGGCAAGGAGCCGTCCGATGAAACCATCGCTGATGCCGGCGCACCGCTGGAGATCCATTGGCAGGGCAGCAGCTACCTGGAGTTCCCGGTGCGCTAACGTGGGTGATCGTGTGTAATGCTTCAGCGGGAGCAGACAAGCGCATCGCGCGGGTGTTGTGGAACGACCCGTGCACCGGCGTCATGCGGCATGCGGATGCGGGGTATGAGATTGCGAAGCAGTGTGCAAGGGAGATGGGGTTGAAGTTGCCGATGGTGTGAACATTAGCTATTACGGGGCGAAATCCACCCTGCGGCGTTCAGTGATGCGTTCGTCAGCGGATATTCCCTCAACTAATTCGTAGCCAAGCAGCGCAAATACTCGCTCGCCGATGAATATGGGTCGTGCATTTCCATACCAGTCGACGCAACTTGCCTTGCATCCATCGTCGACGCCTGGCTCTGCATGCGATTCCAACGAACCCATGCGCTTCAACTTCAATGCGTGATTGCGTAAATAAAGTACTGCCGCCGCTGTGGCATCTTCCCCTTCACTTCCGAAGCGCATAACCGGAAGCCCGACTCTGCCCGTATCCTTCTCGTCAGATTTGTAGAAGAAGCCATGAGTGCGATCGTCACCTTGATCGGCATTTGGTTGTATGTAACGGCTGGCAAGAACCGGTTTGGAATCCAAGCGCAGCGATGAGAAGTGCAGATCCTCGCCATACGAACCGATAAGGATAGCGTCCTCGCCCAAGGCATCGATGCGGTCGACATAATAGCCGGGATGCAGCGTCGTGATAGCTTCGTTGGTCGCGTACTTCAATGCATGTGCAACGGGAGCGTGCGAGCTGCTACGCCAAGGTTCACCAGCGCCATAGACTAGCCAGTCCCCGATGAAACGACTTTGTACGAACATATCTTCATCGCTGGCACTGGGTAGAGGACGATAGTCCGAGCCAGCAGCGATGCTGTTTCCATCGCCAAGTTCATCAAGATGTATGCGGAGGAGCGCGAGTTCACCGGCCCTACTTGCCGATGCCCACATGCCTTCTCCGTCCGCCTCGCTTCCCACCAGTACGTTCAGATAACCATCGCGTTCTAGAAACGACATCTGGTCAATGGGGCTGCCACTAGTACGCAGTCCACTGGGGGCCGTGCCATCCAAAGGCATGCGGAACACAGCAGAAGAATTCGGCTTTCTTGGGTCCAGCGACCATGGTGTAGTCCAAACGTAGACCGAGTCGTGCGACACATAGAACACACGCCCTTCGGGACCAAGGATGGCATTTGACTGACAATCGAGCACAGGTGTTTCCAGATCGCATACGGATACTGAGTGCAGGACCAAGTCCTCTTGTGGATCCAGTTCGGTGCCGCCCCGGTAAATTCGCGTGGCAGGCAGTATGCGCTTGAAGTCGGCAGGCGTGCCGGCATGACGCCAATGCCGCAGGGCGGGCAGGAATTCCAGAGTTTCCATGCGTTGCTCGTCGATGTCGATCGGCGCGTAGAAAATAAGTTTTTGGCCGATCAGCCGGCTGGCGTAGTTGCCCGCTGAGTAATAGTCGTTGCTGCGCATCTGGTAGGTGTCGCGATAGTGCAGCTTGCCGTTCGGGTCCAGGTCAAAAATCCCGATCTCGGTGCCGCCACGATCGTAGCTGTAGCCTATGACAACGACTTTGTCATCAGTGACAAGTATTTCGTCGTACCAAGTGTCGTCAGGATTCGCGTCGGGGGCATAGGAGTTCACCGCCGATACGGCTTGCAGTTGGTCATCACCAATGCGTATAGAGAACAGACGTCCTCGCCTGAGGACGATCAAGAATTCGCCAGTGGACTTGACGATGTCACCCTCATCCACGCCCGAAGACTGGTTGTTTGTGATCGAAACCACATCAGCAGGAGCGATACGCGACCCCGTGACCATTACGCGATCGAGACTCGCGGACTCGTTTGCGAGGCCGGACGCATAAGATTGTGCAGGCGGCGCGGGTGCAACCGAAGCCACTGGTCGTTCTTGCTCGCCGGCCTGTTTCCATTTCTTAAGCGCACCTACAACTTCTTCGTCGCTCGCGTAGGCAGCAAGCGTCCTTTCCGTTGCGACCGCCACGTCAGCGATCAATGGAACTGAAGCCATGAAGCAAATTAGCGCAATTTTCCCTGTCGACATTTTAAGGCCTAGGTTGCGATTAAGTGCCAAGCATGCGGCAAGTACTTCATTGAGGGAATGGGTGTGCGCAGTGACGTAGCCCCGTAGCTCGCAGGCCGTGCAACATGCGGCGGGCTTGAGCCCGCCCTATGTCCTCTTATTACTCCTGCGCAGCACACACCAGCTGCACGCCATCGCCGTAGTCGGTCATCGCGGTGAACGTGTCTGCCGGCACCACGCCGTCCTCGTTCACCAGGTCCACCACCACGCCCTTGCCTGCGGCCCAGCCCACGAACACCGCGACCAGATGGCCGCGTGCATCGAAGAGGGTGCGCTGGAACAGCGGCTTGGATGCCACCGCGTTGAACTCCGGCGCCACTGCCACACCGTAACGGCCGGGAAGATCGGGTGGCGTGTTGGGCCGCACCAGCGTGTTGATCTCACCGAGTTCCCCCACATCGAACTGGCGCTGCACCGTCGCCTTCAACTGCTCGCGGTATGCCGCATCGGAAAGCGCTTTACCCGCCGCCGCGCAATCGGGATCTTCCCGCGAACAACCCGCGAGTGCAGCGGTCAGCAGGACGGCGCAGGCCAGGGGGGCGTTCCTGTGTCGCATGGAGTTCCTCGCACGTGGGGTAAGAAGGGGAAGCAGACACTAACGCGCCTGGGGCAGGTTGGTGAAGCGATTCCGTCGAAAAGGGGGCCTCGACCCACCACATCCTGTGCGGATGCCAGGTCATCGCACGCGCTGGTTGCCTACCGTCACCAGCGCATCACGCGTGCGACTACGGCGGGCCAGCAGCCGCCCTCCGGTTCATGAACGCGTCGCCGGGGACCATCGGCTTGCTTTGGTCCCGCCGCGTTTTTAGTCCACTATGCACCCCTCACAAATATCCGGATACCCTTGATGAAGCTCACCCGCACCCTGACCCTTACCGTGGCCGCCGCCTCGTGCGCCCTCGTGCTGGCCGCCTGCAACCCGCCCGACAAGGCCGCGGCTGGCGCCGACGCTGCCGCCAAGCCTGGCGAAGCCGGCAAGATCGCCGGACTCAAGACCGAAAAGGAACAGGTCAGCTACGTGATCGGCATGGACATCGGCAAATCGATCAAGCCGATCAAGGACGAAGTGGACCTGGACACCCTCAGGCGCGCGATCGATGACGTCGTCAACGACAAGAAGCTGCTGATGACGGACGAGCAGATGGCGACCGTGATGCAGACCTTCGCGCAGAAGATGCAGGCCAAGCAGCAGGAAGAGGCAGTGCAGAAGCAGGCCGAAATGGAAGCGCAGGGCAAGAAGAACCTGCAGCTCGAGGCGGCATTCCTGGCCGCGAACAGCAAGAAGCCCGGCGTGGTCACCACCGCTTCCGGCCTGCAGTACCAGGTCATCACCGAAGGCACTGGTCCCAAGCCGAAGGCGACGGACCGCGTCAGCGTCAACTACGCCGGTACGCTGCTGGATGGCACCGAGTTCGACAGCTCGTACAAGCGCGGCGAGCCCGCCCAGTTCGTGCTGGGTTCGGTGGTACCGGGCTGGTCCGAGGCGTTGCAGCTGATGCCCAAGGGCAGCAAGTACAAGTTGTGGATCCCGGCCAAGCTGGGCTACGGCGAAGCCGGCACCCCGGGCGGCCCGATCCCGCCCAACAGCACCCTGGTGTTCGATCTCGAACTGCTGGATATCGCCAAGCCCTGACAGGCGAAGACGGTAGGCCGGGTTGGATTCATCAACCCGGCACGTGCCGGCAAATGCGCGGGGTTGATGGAACCAACCCAGCCTGCAGGTTCGATCCCATTGCTCCGGAAGGACGCACGCTGGCGGCGTAACGCCATCAGCGTTTTCGTTACCTGTTCAACTCCACCACGTTGGCAAACCCGCCGAAGATCATGCGCTTGCCGTCGAAGGGCATCGGCATGGACGGATCCATGCGCGGGTCTTCCATCATCTTCTGCATGCCGGCATCGCGCGTGGCCTTGTCCGGCCACTCGATCCACGAGAACACCACGGTCTCCTCGCCGGTGGCCTGCACCGCGCGGCGGAAATCGGTGACCTTGCCATCAGGCACGTCATCGCCCCAGGCTTCGACCACACGGATCGCGCCGAACTCGATGAACATCGGGTCGAACTGGCGCGCGTGGTCGATGAAGGCCTGCTTGTTGGCGTTTGGAACTGCAATCACGAAACCATCGATATAGGACATGGAACTGACTCCTCTGGGTGGATGGGTGGTCGGCGCCGGGGGTGCCTCCTGCCTGTCGACGAACCAGCGGGGCACGGATCGACATCCCGCGTTCTCGACAATGGCAGTGTGCACTTGGCCTGTTCAAACAGTGTCGATGGGCTATATTCGGGTCGACGCCTTGGGGGACGCAAGCCGTCACTCTCCCATTGCGCCAGCCCAGGCCAGCCCGTAAAGGATTTCCATGATGCATTGCCGCATTGCCGCGCTGATGTTGCTGCTATCGATGGTTTCATGCCCGGGACTGGCGCTTGCACAAGCACCCGTGTTGACGGAAACAGGCGCGAATCAGGCCGCTGGCAACTACCAGCGCTATTGCGCGCTGTGCCATGGCAAGAATCGCGAAGGCCACGTCAACGACCATGCGCCTTCGCTGCGTTCCAGGTCGCTGCTCGAATCCGACTTCCGCACCTTGGGCGAAGCCATTGCCTACGGCCGCCAAGGCACGCCAATGGGTGGCTACATCGAAGAAGTGGGTGGCCCGATGACACGCCAGGACATTGGCCAGATGATCAGTTGGCTGCGCAAGGAAGCGGCAGTGGAGCCGCTGGGCGCGGAAGAACGCCGCAGCTTCGAACGGGTTGCAGGCGATGCCGGCATAGGTGCGGCCGTCTACCAGCAGAAATGCGCGACCTGCCACGGACCCAAGGGCGAGGGCGGCACCGGCACCGCGTTGGGCAATGCGGCGATGCTGGCGCTGACCCCGGACCACTTCCTGCGCCACGCCATCGTCAACGGACGCCAGGACACGCCGATGCCTGCCTTTGGCGGCACGCTCAGCGAAGCAGACATCGACAACGTCACTGCCTTCGTACGCAGCCGCAGCACCGGCTGGACCGCTAACAAACAGGAACTGCGCAAGCCACCGCCACTGGGGGGCTATGTCATCAATCCGCAAGGCAACGCACCTGACTTCGGTGAACTGAAGGACGGCCGCTACGTCAGCGCCGCCGTGCTGGCGCGGGAATTGAAGAAGAAGCCGCGCATGATCCTGCTGGATACGCGCGTGACTTCCATGTGGCAGATGGCCCACATCGAAGGCGCGGTGCCGGTACCGTATTACGCGAACCGCGACGAGGCGATTGCCAGCCTGCCGCGCGACGGTACGTGGATCGTTGCCTACTGCGAATGCCCGCGCGCCGCTGCCGATTCGGTAGTGAAGTGGTTGCGCGAGGAAGGAAAATTCGCGAACACCGCCGTGTTGTACGAAGGCATCCAGGGCTGGGTAAGCCTGGGCCATCCGGTGGTCGCGGGGGATGCGTCCAAGCCGGAGTAGCGACGCCGCCCATCACGCCGTGACGCGTGCAACCACGCGACGCACCCACGGCGCGATCAGGGTCACCGCGACAAAAGCCACCGGCCAGGTCATCGCACAGCTGCGCAACCACTTCATCACGAAGTCCGGATGCAGGCCCTGGGTGGTGAGCAGCACGAAGGCCGAGACGATGGCCACCATGATGGCCGAGAGCAGGGCACCGAAAACAATCGGGGCGAAACGAACGGGGATACGCATGACATGCTCCAGTGTTGAGTGTCGTGTTGAATAAATTTGCGGCGGACCGTGGCTACACGAAGAACAGCACATGGCTGATCCAGCCGCCGATGTAGAGGCCGATACCGAACAGCGTGTGGGTGACAAGGCTTTGCATCCGTGCCGCATGCGGGCGCGGCGTGTGGCGTGCCGCAATGCCCGCGCCCATCCCTGGCTGCATCACCAGGAACGGCGCCGCCACGGTGCCGATGCCGACGACGAGTGCGGGCATCAGCGTGGGATGCTGCACCCACTCCAATCCCCAGGTGCAAAGCAGCAGCGCCGCGAAGGCGATGCCGACCAGGTAGTGCGACGTCCAGCCGATGAGGCGTTCGCCACGTACCTCAGGCGCGGCTGCGATGGCGTGGTGGTGGAAGCGGCCCGACGGCATATGTCCCAGCCAGCGACCGAGCAGGGCGTAGTTGGGAGCAGGCGTGCCCAGCAGGCGCTTGCGCGCGATGCTCCAGATATCGATCAGCGCCGTTGCCACCAGGCCCATGGCCAGCGCGTGTTTCCAGAACTCCATAGTGGCCTCCAATTGCTTGTATTCCCGCGATCGAGGCAGCACAGTGCCACTTCAAGTCGACTTGAGGTCAAGAGGTATTTCGCCATGGACATTGCCGAGGTAGCAAAGCGTTCAGGCGTGCCTGCGTCCACGCTGCGTTTCTACGACGAGAAAGGCTTGATCACGTCGATCGGGCGGCAGGGCCTGCGCCGGGTGTTCGATGCAGGCGTGCTGGAGCGACTCGCGTTGATCGCGTTGGGACGCGCCGCCGGTTTTTCGCTGGACGAAATCGCGGACATGTTCGCGTCGAATGGACGGCTGCAGATAAGACGCGACAAGCTTGCAAGCAAGGCCAGGCAGCTGGACCAGACCATCCGCCAACTGACCGCCATGCGCGATGGCCTGCGGCATGCGGCGGTGTGCCCGGCGCCGAGTCATTTCGAATGCCCGACATTTCGACGCTTGCTGGCGGCAGCGGGCAAGGTCGAGCATGGCAAGAACAAAGCCAAGACCGTCACTCCACGCGCCGTGCGGCGGGCGTGAGCAGTTACTGCCGGATTCGCGGCACGCCGCCGCAGATGTGATGCGGCGCACGCTTCCATGACGGGAATGCGCCGTCGATGCGCGCGCAGGCCCTGGCAGTGTCAAGCTTCGCCGGCAACACCGTAAGACTGCGCCGTCGGGCAGGTCGTCGGTTTCCAGCCACACTGGGGAGTGTGATGAACAACGTGATTGAAATGCGGGCCGCTGGCCGAGCGGTCGGCTGATGCGCCTTGCCTTGCCCATGATGCTGGTCGCACTGGCGGGCGCGGCATTGCCTGCGGCTGCGCAATCGGTCAGTGACAACTTCGATCGTGGCAGCGGAGAGCGCACGATCGAGTACACCGCGGACGGCAGCCGTGATAGCCGCAGGCCCGTGCTCACGTTCAATGCGCATTTCGCCGGCGACGATGCCTGGAGTGGCGTGACCCTGGCGTTTGTTTCCGCCGGTGATGGAAACGGAACGCCCGCCGCGCGTTTCGCAGCTTGCCACGAGGTTGCATGGATGGTGGATGGCCAGCCACTTGCCGCGTCGCGCGCTTCGCACCAGGGCAATGTGATCGATGGCGAGTTGGTCGAACTGGTGGTGCAGGAGGTCAGTCCGGAATGGGTGGCCGCCATCAGCACCGCGCAGTCGGTGCGCTACCGCGTGTGCCGCGACGAGTACGCGTTGACCGCCGGCGATATCCAGGCCTTCGGCATGGTCGCGGCCAAGATCAAGAGCGCCACGCGCGCTGCGTACAAGCCGAATGCGGAAAGACCTGCCACTACCACCACGGTGCAGCAAGTCGAATACCAGGGCATGAAATGGCGGCCCACCAGCAAGGATTCGCTGTTCAAGTGAGGCCACGCCCGCCGCCGGGTTTCCCGTGGCGGGATTGAGGTCGCCCAAGATCTCTTCGGTGTGGCCGTGCGGCAGGGTGGCCTGCGTTCGCATGGCCATGGCACTGCGGCATGGGGATCAGGCATGGTGACGACGAAACTGCAGGCCCGGACGCCAGGCATCTGGGGGCTGCATGCCTGGCCGTGGATCCTGCTGTTGCTGGCGGTGTCGGTGCTCGGCTTCTGGAAACCGTATTTCAGCAGGCTGACTGCAGCGCAGGGCATGGCCCACGTGCATGCGCTGATGATGCTGGCGTGGATCGGCATGCTGGTCGTGCAACCGATGCTGGTCCGTGCACGGCAACTGGCATGGCACCGGCGCGTGGGCAGGGCGTCCTATGTTGTCGTGCCGCTGATGGTCATCAGTGCACTGGCCTTGGCGCAGTTGCGCATGCGCACCGTGCCCCCGCAGATGCTCCACGTGCAGCAGTTCATCCTGTACCTGGGCGTGTCGGCTTCGCTGTTGTTCGTGGTCATCTGGGGGCTGGGCATCCGCTACCGCCGCGACACCGCGCTGCATGCGCGCTTCATGGTGGCCACGGCGTTGACCCTGGTCGATCCATCGCTGGCGCGGGTGATGATCTTCTGGGTGCCGGCGGTGCCGCCGCCCTTGTACCAGTGGATCAGCTTCGGCGTGGTGTATGCGGTGCTGCTGTTGCTGATCGCGCGTGATCCCGTGCCGCGTGGCCGCAAGGCCTTCATGGTCGTGCTGGGCCTGTTCATCGCCGTGCACGTGTCGATCCTGCTGGTCCCCGGCATGGCGGCATGGCAGCGCTTCGCGAGCTGGTATGCAGGAATTGGCTGAGCCGTCGTCCGCGTGCGTCGCGGTCAGTTCCGCTCAGCGCACCAGGCAACGCTGGTAACGCTCATCCACGCGCGTGGCGAACCAGGCGGTGGTCAGTTCGCGGGTGATCTTCGGGCTTTCCAGCTTGATGCCGGGAACCATCGCGCGTGGCAGCGGCTTGCGTGCACGTGCTTCCGCCAATGCGAATACGCGGTTGTACAAAGTGGTGTCGTCGAAATCCAGTCGATCACCGCGTTCCAGCGCCTTGCGGATGGCGCGATCATCCATCTCCAGTTCGCCAGACAGCTTTCGGAGCGCGCGTTCGGTTTCGCCGGGTTCGTCCAATGATGCGCCCGGGTTGAGCACATCGCCATCCAGTGCCAGCCTGGTTCCACTGGCAATGGCAACCGCGTTCTGGAAGGCCGCATTGCGGCTGGCATACCAGCCCGCGTTGTAGTCGGCGAAACGATGCAGCTTGCGTGTGTACGGCGTCTGGTAGCCGAGCAAATGCGCGATGCCGAAATGCATGCCGCCGCGACGGGTGAATACTTCATCGCGGATCGTGCCTTCGATGGCGTACGGATAGCCGGCTGCCTTCGATTCGGCGAATGCAATGCCCACCTGCATCGGCCCGCCGGTCTGCACCGGGTTGTAGTTGGCGAACATGCGCTTCCCCAGCGGTACGCTGCCAATCATGTCCTCGTAGATGGCGCTCAAATCGCGTTCAGTGCGCACCTTTTCCAGGCGTGCGCTGTAGGTGTCCCCGTCGTGCGAACGGATGGCCAGTGCGGCATCGACGAGGAACTTCGGCACATGCAGTTCCGCGGCGCGACGGTCGATTTCGCCGCGCGCGATCTTCGGCAGGTTGGCTACCGCGGGATTGGCGACGTAGCCGGATTCCTGTTCGGTCACGGCAAGCACGGCGCAGATGTTCTCAAGGTTCGGCTCGATGCCTTGCGCCGTGAAAGCCGCCTGGATATCGGCCGCCCAGCCTTCGCGGTCGGCGACCTTGGCGGGCATTCGCTGCACGATGTCTTCGCGTACGTCGGAGGCGGGGCGTGAGGGCGAGGGTGGAGCGGTGGCGCAGCCGGTCAGTGCGAGGGCAGCAAGCATGAATGCGGCCAGGCGGGCATGCGTGGAATGGGGCGTGGTCATGCCGGCAGCATACGGAGCAGCGCTGTCCGTCGCCAGCCCGCGTGCCCGTTGCCATGCAGGTCGGTACTGTTGCATGGAGAATGGCTCGACTCAGTCAGTCCAATGCCTTGTTGCGCTGCGTCCAGCCGCTGCCTCGACTTTGTGAGACGCTGTGCCGGATTGCTTGATCCGCACACATGGAGCCTACATGGACTGCAAGACCCGACGCATGCGACTCCTGTTCAAGGGGATCATCCTGCTGCTGGCCATGCAGGCGATGGTCTGCTTCGCGCAGCAGCAGGAAACCGTGGAGCTCCCCTTGCCACGAGTTGCCGTGGGCAACGCCGAATTCGGTGCTACGCCGATCTGGCAGGACGAATTCGATTACAGCGGTCTGCCCGATCCGGCCAAGTGGAATTTCCAGACCGGTGGCCACGGTTGGGGCAACAACGAACTGCAGTACTACACCGATCGCATCGACAACGCCTCTGTCGCTGACGGCGTGCTCATCATCACCGCCAGGAAAGAACGCAAGGGCGGCAAGGATTTCACCTCGGCACGCCTCACGTCCAAGGGCCTAGGTGATTTCCGCTACGGCCGCTTCGAGATCCGTGCAAAGCTTCCCACTGGCCGTGGCACCTGGCCTGCGCTGTGGATGCTGCCCACCGGCAAGGCCTATGGCGATTGGCCGAAGTCGGGCGAGATCGACATCATGGAACACGTGGGGTTTGATCCGGGCCGGGTGCACATCACTGTGCATACCGAGGCATACAACCATCGCATCGCGACCCAACGAGGTCGCTCCCGCATGGTGGACGACGTGGCCCAGTTCCACCTGTACCGTATGGACTGGACGCCATCGTCGATCCGCGGCTACATCGACGACGAGCTGCTGTTCGATTTTCCCAACGAAGGCACGAACAGTGCGGCCTGGCCGTTCGACCAGCCCTTCCATTTCCTGATGAACATCGCCGTGGGTGGCGACTGGGGCGGAAAGGAGGGCGTGGACAAGACAGTATTCCCCGCTAGCATGGAAGTTGATTACGTGCGTGCGTATCCGCTGATTGGAAAATGATCGGAATTTCGCGGTGTACAAGTCCAGGAAGGATCGGAACAGTGCGGTATAGACTTGGCCTGATTTTTAAAATCCCGTAAAAAAAACCCCGGTCATGGTGAGTTTGTATAAATCCCCGTTCGTGGTGAGCCTGTCGAACCACGCTTTTCGCGGAAACTCGCAGCTGACTTGATCTGACGATCTATCGCAAGAGCGTGGTTCGACAGGCTCACCACGAACGGTTTTTGGCGGCCAACTATCAGTGGCACTCCTCGAAATTCCAACAACAAACGCAATTAATCATTCGGACCTTCCCGTCGGTATTGAAATCGCCACGCAGTTTCACTGCGGCGGCTGCATCACCGGATGCGAATGCAAAGGCAGCGGCGTCGCGAATTTAGTTCCGGCGAAGACCGCGTCGAACTTGTCCTGCCGTGCGCGTCGCTCCGGTGAAACCGGAAGCGCGACGACGTCTACCAAGCGATCGTCAGATGCAAGCAGCCGTGCATGCAATACATCGTCCTTCACTTCCACTTCCAGCGTGTCGCCAGTGGAAGCCTTGAAGGCATGCATGGGGAACGGCGACACATCCAGTTGCAAGGTCGCATCCTGGCCGTCGAGGCGATAGAGGTAGCGCCGGTTGCCATCCGCCTTGTCGAAACTTGCGGCGAGTGTCCCTTTCCCTGCGTTGACGCTGAAATCAACGGCGGCCAGCGCATCCGGCAGCCGCGGCGCCAGGACCACCACGTTGTTGAGCATGTCCGGCCTGACGCCGAGTATGTACTGGTACCAGATGCGCAACTGCTCCGCGTTCGACCATGCCTGCAGGAACGTGCCGGTCAAGCGTGGTTCGGCTTCGCCCGGATGCGGATACGCATCCATCGTTTCCGCCAGGCCGCCGACCACGCCGCGTTCCAATGCGTGTGCATTCATGCGCTGGAACAGTGGCCACGCCAGTTCCATCTGTCCGTGTTCGATCATGCGTTGCATGGCAATGCCGTTGAGCCAGGGCCACACCGTACCGTTATGGTAGGCCGCGTCCTTGTGGTACAGGCCCGGAGCGAGGTGGTAAGGATGGAAGCGCGGGTCGCCCTGTTCCAGGGTCGCCACGCCCCACGGATAAGCCAGCCCTTCCCATGCCTTGCGCAAGGTACGGGCGGACGCTGCTTCGTCCTCGATCATGTCGAGCGCGAAGAACAGGTTGGGTCGCAGGGTGAAATCCGGAGTGCCGTCGGCAGTCAGGTGGTCGGCCAGCCGGTCCGATTTTGTATCGAGATAGTCGCGCTCGAAGTTCAAGCGCACCCGATCCGCTGCCTGTTGCCAGCGTGAGGCGTTGGCAGTGTCACCCATGCTGCGCGCGAACTGCACGCCCGCTTCCAGTTGCTGGTGCCACAGCCACTGGATGTCGTTGGCACGCGTGCTGCGTGGAGAATACGAGACCTTGTCGGGTTCGCGGCGCGCATCCATCCAGGTTTCGTTGTCCTTGTGCAGCAGGTAGCCGAACGCATCCGTCCAGTGCGCCAGCGCGCCGTCGATGCTGGCGACGATGTTCGGGTACAACGCCTTCACCAGCGACTGGTCGCCGCTGTAGCGAACGTAATCGCGCAAGGCCACGATGAAGCGCGGCGTTCCATCAGTGGTGTGGTAGTCGATGCTGCCCGGCTTCACGATGTTCGGCACGCGTCCAAAAAATTCCGACGCCGGGTCCATCTGCTGGAACTGTGCGAACGAAGACAGCACCGCACGCGCGGTATCGAACTGGCCGGTGACGAGCAGGGCGCCGGGCAGAGAAATGAAGCTGTCGCGGCCCCAGTATTCGTTGAACCACGGCAACCCGGCGTAGATGCCATCGCCGCGCTGTCGGGTGACCAGTTCGTCGGTGGTCAGCGTGATCCAGCGCAGCGCTTCGGTCAGGCGCGCATCATCCGTGTCCAGCGCATGCGCGCCATTGATGAGGCCTTCGAGCCGTGCGACGCGTTGGGACTGCCATGTCGCGAGATGGGTGTCGGCTTCCGCGAGCAATTGGCTGGCTGCTTCGCGCGTAGCACCCACTGCAATGAGGAAGCCTTCGTCGTTGCGAGCCACGGCTACGTGGTCGGCCACTGCCTGGTCGTTGTCTGCAGAGAGATACCAGTCCACGCCCTCGGTCCGGCCTTGTGGTTTCAGTTGGTCACCGGTCAGTTGCAGTTCTGTGTTTCCAGTAGCGCCCTGCACGGCGACCTGGATGAGGTCATGGCCATCGAACAGGCGGATGGTCTCGGTGACGCCGCCCGGATACTTTCTTACCAGGGCATCCGGACGCGCGCTGGCCTCGGCGGTGGCTGGATCCAACGCAACGCCGTCGACCAGCACTTGATGGTCGTTGAAGGTGCGTCGACCGGCGATATTCAGTCCGCGGAACCAGGCATGTTCCGCATGGTCATTGCGGTGCGTCTGCGTGTAGTAGTACGCGGATGCCTTGTTGGTGAAGGACACGGCACGGTTTTCAGCGGCGCTGACGTTGATCGCGAGGTCGTCAATCTGCACCTGTGGCGGGGAGGCGGGCGTGGAGGTTTGCGCGGATGCAAGCAAGCTCGCGAACAGAAGCAGGAGGCCCGATATCGCGCCAATGCCGCGTGCCGCCGGGTGCGCGTCCACTGGGCGGCAAGGCCGCGTGGAATCCATCGCTTGCATAGGATGATTGTTCATGAGTCCGGATAAGCAGGGCGGGCAACCTGCCGCCATGCCAACACTATAGAAGATGGCTGGACTCCAAGCATCGCGATGCTGCGGAGGATTGCTGGGAAGCCGTCGTGTTCATCACGCATTCTGTTCACCAGCAGACACCCGCACTAGACTGGCCCGCACCCCCCACGCCCACGGACCTGCATGCCCTCCCTGTTGCTGAAAGCACTACTGACGATGCTGTGCGCCGGGCTGGTCGCCTGCCAGCGCAACGAGCCGGTAGAAGCGCCCAAGACCATCGTCGACGTGCCTGCCAATACCGGCGAAGGCGGCGCGCTCAGCGGTGGCGTGCCGCCGCCTGCGCCGCGCCGCGCCGATGTGGACGTACTGGAAGGCACCGATTGGCCCAAGGCCTTGCTCACGTCTGGTCAAGCATCGATCCGTTGCGACGTCGACCATGATCCTGCGATGGAAGATGGCAGCGTGCCGGTGACGGATCTGTCCTACAGCAGTGTCATGGAAGCCGTGAAGCCCTGCGAGAAGCCGGGCGTGGTGCGGCTGCGTTATACCGGCAAGATCGGCACGGACTTCACCGCGCTGGTCGAACGCGTAGCCAATATCGCCAAGCGCCTGGAGATCAAGCGGCGCGTCCTGGACCTGGATTCCAGTGGTGGGCATGTCGAAGACGCCATGAAGGCCGGTGACGCCATCGGGGCGTCGCACTGGATGTTGCGGGTACGCGACAACGCCATCTGCCACAGCGCCTGCGTGTTGATCCTGGCGGCCGGCGATGACCGCGTGATCACCGGCAAGGTCGGCATCCACCGCATGATCCGCATCGGCTCTGAAGCCACTACGCGTGCCGAATTGAACCAGGAGCTGCGCGAGGTCTACGCGAAGATGAAGGACTACCTGGAGCGCAATGGCGCCTCGGTGGCGGTGGCCGACCTGATGATGACCGTGCCCAATCGCAAGCTGCGCCTGCTGACCGAAGACGAATTGCAGGAGTACGGGCTGGACGGCACCAACGCCGTGCAGGACGACCTGGAGCGCATACGGCTGACGCGTGAGTGCGGCGAGGATTTCGTGCGCCGCAAGGATGACTTCGATCGTGCCTTCGAGCGTTCCTGCGCGAAGGTGGAGCCGGGACAGGGGCTGGAAGCGGCGTACGAGTGTGGCTTGGCGCTGCGCGCAGGATTCGGTTTTCCGGATGAAACCTGCCCCAAGGACAGCCCGCTGTCGGATTACGAAGGGGCTGTCGCGCCTGGTCCGATCCAGGCAGGTGCGCAATAGTCCTGCGCAATTGGGAGCTGCATGCTTTCGGCTGGGTGTCGACTGAATTAAAGTAGTCCGCACTGCCGGCGCCTGGGTATTGCCATGGACTTGATGCGATTGCTCCGCTCGTTGGAGGAATTCCTGTACGAGCTTGTCGGCTGGCTGGTCTTCTATCCGCGTACGTTCTGGAGGATCCTGCGGCACCCGGGCGCAATCGCGCGCTACACGCGGATCGAACTCACGCAGGAAAGTGAACGGCAATTCGAAGAAACCATCAGCCCGGTGCTGATGCTGGTCCTGTCGGTGATCCTCGTGCATGCGTTCGAATTGGCGATGAAGATCCCCTTGCCTCCGAATCCTTCGGCAGTGGGTCAAATTTTATTCGGCAGCGAACAAGGATTGCTGCTTACGCGGTCGGCCGCATTCAGCGTGTTCGCACTAGGCGCCGCGCTGGGCACGTTGCACCAGAATCGCCGGGCGATCACGCGCACCACGTTGCGGGAACCATTTTCAATCCAGGCCTTCCTTGTCTGCCCATTCCTCGTACTGTTCTCGGCAGGGGAGATGCTGGCCCGGCCAACAGGCGCATGGGTAGGCCATGTCCTTGCGGGTGGTGCAGTCGCCTGGTACGTGATGGCCCGGGTAATCGCATACCGTGCGCTCAACCAGGCCGGTTGGCTGAGGTCCATTGGGCTGGTGCTGGTTTCGTTCCTGACTACGGTAGTGCTTTTGCTGCTCACGCTTTATTTCCTGTTGATGTAACGCTGGCGTGTTTCCGCATCAGCGGCGCTGTGAATCGCCGTGGCGTATGCAGCAAGAGAAACATCGAGCTGGACCGGCCATCGGTAGTGTTCTTGGGCCCGACATCGGCTAGCCTAGCCACTCCATTCGCCACGAGTGAAACGCCGATGACCATTGAACTCCAGATGCTGGCCTGGTCCATTGCCCTGGGTCTGGTGCATGTATTGCTGGGCGCCACGCTGATGACCGCGCAGCGCGGTCTGAAATGGAACACCGGCGCACGCGATGGCGAACCGAAACCGCTAACCGGCGTCGCCGCACGCGTGGACCGCGCGTTGCGCAACTTCCTGGAAACCTTCCCATTCTTTGCGGCGGCCGTGCTCGCAGTCGTGCTGACCCAGCGCACCAGCCCCGAAACCGCACTCGGCGCACAGGTCTATTTCTGGGCGCGGCTCGCCTATGTGCCGCTATACGCCGCGGGTGTTCCGTATGTGCGCACGCTGGTGTGGACCGCTTCGCTATGGGGACTGCTGCAACTGCTGTGGGCACTGCTCTGAACGGCTGATGCTGTCTGGTTTTGCATTCCACAGATTAGATGGCTGGGATAATACGCGTCGCAAATGGACTGCTCACTTCTTCGCACTAAGCATTCCTCGTTGTAGAGCCGAGCTTGCTCGGCTCTACAACGAAGTAGAAGACAGATATCGCTTCCGGATTCCTTGGGGGGGCTCGCATCTTTCGAGCACATCCAAAAAATAGGTGCGTCATCCCGGCGGAAGCCGGGGCCCAACTATCCGTGCGCATGGAGTTGGGTCCCGGCTTTCGCCGGGATGACGACCTCATCATGCAGCGGTGATTCTTGCCCCTACATTTTCTGGCTCCGAACAGCGCGTGCGGCACATCATGGCACTCGATCCGGGAAATAACTTTTACCGCTACCTTGCTATGCCTGCGACTTCCAGGAATCGCATAACGCACGTTTCTCGTTTGGCTTCAACTGCTTGATCGCATGTTCCGCACGACTGGCTTGCGAGCGATCCGGATAGGTACAGTGTCCCAGCAGGCGTGATGGCGGATGCGAGCGCGTATAACGCGCGCCGGTTCCCGCGAGATGCTGGGCGAAGCGGCGCGCCACGTCGGTGGTGATGCCGGTGTAGAGGCTGCCGTCACGGCACTCAATTACGTAGACGTACCAACATGCCGCTGCGTTCAACGTCCACCGCCGCCGCCACCACCGCCACCGCCTCCCGATGATCCGCCACCGCCACCACCCGAGGAGCTGCCGGGTGCATGCGAGGACGAGGCGATCTGCGAGGTGAGGCTGCTGCCCATTGCCTTGCTGAAGCTGCCGAGGTCGCCGATGTGGCTGCCGCGGTACCAGGCGATGCCCGCGGTTGCTGCTGCAACGGCGGCGGCACCGGCGGCGAGGGTGAACTTCTTCGTCCATGCATCCTCGACTTCCAGCGCGACCGCATACGGCAACAGCATTTCGTAGCGCCCGGCATCCAGCGCCGGTGGCGCATCCGGTCCGGGAAGCTGCTTCAACTCGTCGCGCTCGGCAACGCTGAGGTAGCGCTTCAGTCCTTCGATTTCGTCCAACAGCTTGCGTCCTTCCGCGGAGGGCGCCTGTACCAGGAAGGCGAAGGTGATCAGTGCCGCCACCATCATCGCCAGGACGACCAGGATCAACGGCACGCCAGCACCACCGGCAAACAGGAATGCCAGCGCCGCACTCACCATGACGATCAACAACGCGATGACGATGCTGCTGCCGTTGCGCTTGAACAGTGCAGGCTTGAATCGCTTCTCCAGCAGGCTGGAGTGCGCCAGCTGCGCAGCGGACACGTTGGCTGCATTGGTATTCTTCAATTCCAGCGTGCGCGTGTTGCCGGGGAACAGTTTCGACAGCAATGCCTGCTGCTCAGCGCTGCCAAGTTGGCCAGCATCGACCTTTTCCAGTTCCCACGCGTCCTTGAGTATTCCGTTCTCGCGGTGGATGCGCAGGCCGCCGGCCACCGCAAGTGACAACAGATCGGCCGAGAAGCAGCGCGTGTCGTAGTGCATGCGCTTCATGTAACGCAGTCCTGCAGGCGAGTAGCCAGCAGGTGGATCGTAGCGGGTGATGATGATGCCGGGCTTGGGATCGCGACCCACGCGGTGCCAGCGGCGGACGCAGAACAACAGCAGCGCCACCAGTCCGGCCAGCGCGATCAACACGCCGCGATTGTCCTTCAGCAGCCACGTCCAGCGCTGCATTGCGGTGGGTTCAACGACCAGCCCTTTCGGGAAGCCCAGTACGACGGTGAATCCTTCACGCGGTGCAAGCGGCCTGGTCAACAGCCAGCGCGCCGTGCCGGGTCCGGTGATGCGCGCGTCGTAGTCCTGCCCCTGTTGACCTTGCGCGCCGGTATAGCCTTCGGCCTGCATGCGGTCCGCGGACACGGCCTGTGGGAGTCGTACTTCCACGCTGCCGGTTTCCACCGGGAAGTCCCATCCGGTGCCAATGGCGTTCCAGTACAGCTCGTCATGCGTGTCGAAGAAGCCGAGCTGGCGGGTGGTGCGATAGCGCAACGTGTAAGTGAACTGCGCGGGCGTGGGCAGGAAGTCATCGTTGCCGGTGTTGATGCGGATGCCGTTGCCCTTGCGTTCGGTGAACCACGGCTCCGTCGCTCCGTCACGCAGCACTTCGATCATCTGGAAGCCGACCACCACGCGGTTGCCGGCGCGATCCTTGTAGCGCGTGGGAAAATCGCGGTAGATGCCACGGCGGATGGCATTGCCTTCCGCACGCACGACGATGCGCTCGGTGACGTCCAGGCTGCCATCGGCATTGACGTCCACCTGGCTGTCATAGGACAGGATGCGTTCCTGCGCGTGCAGCGAAGCAAATGCGAACAGGCAGCACAGTGCAAGCAGCAGGCGTTTCATCGGCCCAACTCCACTTTCACTGCCGCGCGGCCGCCGTCGTCGGCCTGGAAGAATTCCGCTTCATGGAAACCGAAGCTGCTCGCCACCAGCACGTCGGGCACGCGTTGCACGCCGTCGTTGAGGTCGCGCACGGCGCCGTTGTAGAAGCGGCGGGCGTACTGCAGCTGTTCTTCCACGTTGACCAGGTCGCGCTGCAGTTGGGCGAAGTTCTCGTTGGCCTTCAAATCGGGATAGGCCTCGCGCAGTGCCAGCAGGCGTCCGAGGCCATCCTGCAGCGCGGACTCGATGCCGCCCAGCGCGCCCGGCTCCTGCGCCTGCATCGCCTGCGTGCGCAACTCGGTCACGGCCGTCAGCACGGCCTGCTCATGGCCGGCATACGCCTGCACCGCGGTCACCAGCGAAGGCACAAGATCATGGCGGCGGATCAACTGCACGTCCACGTCGGCCCAGGCCGTGCGCACCTGGTTGCGCAGGCGGACCAGGCGATTGAAGGCGAAGACGGCCCACAGGCCGATGGCCAGCAGGATGCCCAGGGTAACGGCGGCGAACAGGCTCATGCATTACGTCCTTGCGAAGGCGGAACGGGCGGGCCGGATCCACCTGCGTGGAGCCGCTGCATCCCGGGACGGATTATGTACGAGGAGGTGGTCGATGGCTCGCCTGGCGCTTGCAAGCAGTGGCCGTGCTCGTCTCGTCAGCCTTCGACCTGGATGACGTGGATCTCGATGTCATCCAGCGTGACCCGGCTTCCCGCGCGGATCTTGCAGGTCTTGCGCAGTTCGACGGCACCATCCACCGATACCGCGCCACTGGCCACCAGTGCCTTGCCGGCACCGCCGCTGTCGCAGAGGCCAACCAGCTTGAGCAGCTGGTTGAGTTCGACGTAGTCGGCTTCCAGTTCGAATTCGAGGGCAGGCATGGTCCGGCTGTTCCGCATGGTGGAGTCGCGACTAGGGTACCGCGTGCGCCGCGTTTCGAGCCTGTTGATGTGGTCTCCGGTGCGTCGCCCGATACAGATCGAGCGATCAGTGCGGGATCCATCGGCCAGCGCCGCCGCTCACTCCGTCTCGAACTGTTTCACTTCGTCCAGTACGCGCTGCGCCCTGCGCAGGCTGCCGCCGCTGAGGGCTTCCGCATAACGCTGGCCGAACTTCGGACGGCGCGGACTGCTCGCCCAGCGATGGAAACCCCACATGGCCAGCAGCCCGGCAATGCCAATGCCGACGCTGATCCCGATGAATCCGGGTGCAACCGTGACAATGTCGACGCCCAGGTAATCGAACACGACCACGGCAAACGGAATCCACATCAACCACCACGAGTGGCCCACGACAACGCCGCTGCCCACGTACACGCGGCGCACCGAAGCGACCTGCTTCTGGATGCTCAGCACCGGTGCGGAATAGTCGATGCTGCGGATCTTGCCCAGCGTCATGCCGGCCGTGATGATGGCAAGGACGCCGTAGACATGCAGGATCAGCCCGGTGACGAACAGATGCGCGACGTCGACATGCCTGGACCAGAACGCTACGCCAATCAGGATGGTCAGGATGCCGAACAGGATCTGCACGATCTGTCCCCAGAACAGCGGTCGCAGCCCGGCGCGCATGTTCTTGAATCGTCCGTCCTTGAACAGTTGCAGTTGGATCGCATTGCTCTGTTGCATCCTGCGATCCAGTGCTTGCCAGGTGGCTTTCAGTTCGTCGAGTTCCATGATGGTTTCCATAAGTGTCTTGTCGGGTCAGATTTCGTTGCGGATGCGTTGCTTGAGTCGGCTGATCTTGGTGGCCACGTTGGTTTCGCTGATGCCCAGGATGTCGGCGATCTCGCGATAACCCTGGTCTTCGAGATACAGCAACAGCAGGGCACGGTTGAGCGCGTCCAGCTGCGCGATGAAGCGGTGCAGGGCGCGTACCTGCTGGTCGGCTTCGTGGTCGACGCCGTTCTCATCGGCGATGTCGTGCAGGTCTTCGTCCAGCGGCACCGCATGCCGGTTGATGTGGGTGGTGCTGCGCACGTGCGAGATAGCCACGTTCAAGGCGATGCGGTACATCCAGGTGGAGAACGACCGTTGTGGGTCGTAACCGGGGAAGGCGCGCCACAGCTGGGTGGTGATGTCCTGGGCCAGGTCGGCGCGGTCATCGGCATGGAAGCTGTAGGTGTTGGTGACCTTGAAGACGATCCCGCGATGGCGTTCGATCAGCGCGCGGAACTGCTCCTGCCGGGTGGTATCGCTTGCCATGGTTGCGCTGTGGTGCCCCATTCCAATGCCTGAGTCCGAATGCCTGTGTACCCCATGATTCGCACCGGCGGCCGAAAAATCACAGCGGCTGCGACCGCAGTCCGTAAAAAACTGGCCGGAATGAACGAAACAGGCCATACGCCGGCGCATGTCATTGCACTGACTTGGGCTGTCCCCGACAATCAGCGCATCTGACGGGAGATGTCTCTTGAGTTCCAGCCCCCAGGCGTCCGCACCGGCCGCCCAGCTCCGCAAGTTGTGCGCCGAGTTCGCCAAGCCCCGCCTGAGCCGCGCGGTCTGGCAATTGCTCAACACCCTGCCGCCGCTGCTGGCCTTGTGGGCCTTGATGGCCTGGAGCGTGGTCGGCGAGTGGGGCTATGGCTGGACGCTGCTGCTGGCCGTGCCCGCCGCCGGTTTCTACGTACGCCTCTTCATCATCCAGCACGACTGCGGCCACGGCTCGTTCTTCGCCAGCGAGCGTGCCAACCATATCGTCGGCGCCACGCTTGGCCTGATCACCCTGTTCCCGTTCGGTTACTGGAAGAAGACCCACGCCATCCACCATGGCACCTCCGGCAACCTGGATCGCCGCGAGATGGGCGACATCGAAACCCTGACCGTGGCGGAATACGAGGCGCGTTCGTGGTTCGGGCGTTTCGCCTACCGTTTCTACCGCAGTACGCCGGTGCTGCTGGGCATCGGCCCGCTGTACCAGTTCGTGATCAAGCACCGTTTCCCGTTCGACCTGCCCTTCACCTGGAAGAAGGAATGGGCCAGCGTGATGCTCAACAACCTGATGCTGCTGGTCGTGGGTGGCGCACTCGGTTTCGCCATCGGTTGGCACACCGTGTTGCTGGTGCACCTGCCCATCGTGCTGCTGGCCGGCGCGATGGGCGTGTGGCTGTTCTACGTGCAGCACACCTTCGAAGGCGCGTACTGGGCGCGCAAGGAAAACTGGGACGCCGGCAAGGCGGCCGTGGTGGGCAGCTCGTATTTCGACCTGCCGCACGTGCTGCACTGGTTCACCGGCAATATCGGCTACCACCACATCCACCACCTGGCCAGCCGCATCCCCAACTACCGCCTGCGCGAGGCTTTCGAGTCCAGCGAGCTGCTGCAGTCGGCACCGCGCCTGACCCTGTGGTCCAGCTTCAAGTCGGCACGGCTGAAGCTGTGGGACGAACAGTCACAGCGCATGGTCGGCTTCGGCTACCGCAAAACGCTGGCGTAACCGCCTGGATCGATGCAAAAAGCGAGGTAGCGTGCGCCATGCGCACGATGGTCGGGGCCTCGGGTAGTACATCCCCCCGACAGTCCTCGGGCCGCCGAGACCGCGCTTCTTGCGCATGGCGCACGCTACCGCCGAGGGTCTGGGGGCGGGATTAGGGCGACAGCTCTTGTCGCAGGGCGCACAATACTCGGTCGCGCCCGTCCATCACGGTGGCGCCCGGAGTTTCCCGCATGTCCAACGAACCTGATTCCCCCCTTCTTTTCGCCGACTTGGCCTGTCCGCGCCGGTCATGGCCTCGGTCACCGAAGTCGGCTACGAGTCGCCTTCGCCCATCCAGGCCGCCACCATCCCGGCCCTGCTGGCCGGCAAGGACGTACTCGGCCAGGCCCAGACCGGCACCGGCAAGACCGCCGCGTTTGCCCTGCCGATCCTGTCCCGCCTGAAACTGGACCAGAAGAAGCCACAGGCGCTGGTGCTGGCGCCGACCCGTGAGCTGGCGATCCAGGTCGCCGAGGCCTTCCAGCGCTACGCCAACAAGATCCCCGGTTTCAACGTGCTGCCCATCTACGGCGGCCAGGGCTATGCGCCGCAACTCTCCGCGCTGAAGCGCGGCGTGCACGTGGTGGTGGGAACGCCCGGTCGCGTCATCGACCACCTGGATCGCGGCACCCTGGACCTGTCCGAGCTGACCACGCTGGTGCTGGACGAAGCCGACGAAATGTTGCGCATGGGCTTCATCGACGACGTCGAAGCGGTGCTGAAGAAGACCCCGCCGACGCGCCAGGTCGCGTTGTTCTCGGCCACCATGCCGCCGGTTATCCGTCGCATCGCCCAGACCTACCTGCGTGAGCCGCAGGAAGTCACCATCACCGCCAAGACCACCACCGCCACCAACATCCGCCAGCGTTACTGGTTCGTCAGCGGCATGCACAAGCTGGATGCGTTGACCCGGATCCTCGAAGCCGAGCCGTTCGAGGCCATGATCATCTTCGCCCGCACCAAGCTGGGTACCGAGGAACTGGCGCAGAAACTGCAGGCCCGTGGCCTGGCCGCCGCCGCCATCAACGGCGACGTGCAGCAGCAGCAGCGCGAACGCACCATCCAGCAGCTCAAGGACGGCAAGCTCGACATCCTGGTCGCCACCGACGTGGCCGCGCGCGGCCTGGACGTGGAGCGCATCAGCCACGTGCTGAACTACGACATCCCCTACGACACCGAAAGCTACGTGCATCGCATCGGCCGCACCGGACGCGCCGGCCGCAGTGGCGATGCGATCCTGTTCGTGACTCCGCGCGAGAAGGGCATGCTGCGCTCGATCGAGCGCGCCACCCGCCAGCCGATCGACGAAATGAAGCTGCCCAGCGTGGAAGCCGTCAACGACAAGCGGGTGGAAAAATTCCTCAGCCGCATCACCGATGCGCTGGCGTCCAACGAGGCGGGCGAGTACCGCTCGCTTGTGGAACGCTACGAGCAGGAACAGAACGTGCCGATGGTGGACATCGCCGCCGCGCTTGCGCGCATGGTGCAGGGCGATACGCCACTGCTGCTGCGCCCGGACCGCGCCGCGCCACCGCCCGCCAGCTTCGAGCGCAACGAACGCCACGAGCGTGCGGAACGACCGTCGCGTGGCGAGCGTCCGCAGCGCAGCGAACGTGCGTCCAGCGAACGTCCGGCGTACAGCGAGCGTCCTGCACGCGACGAGCGCCCGGCGCGACGCCATGAGGAGGCTCCGGCTTCGTTCGAACGTGCGCCTGCCGCACCGCGCAGTTTCGACAAGCCCGCACGCGAAACGTCACGGATCGAGCGTCCCGAGTTCGAGCGCGCACCGGCTGAGCGTCCGCGCATCGACAAGGCGCCGCGCGAGAAGCCCGACGTGGGCATGGAGTCCTTCCGCATCGAAGTGGGCCACGCGCACGGCGTGAAGCCGGCCAACATCGTCGGCGCCATCGCCAACGAGGCAGGCCTGGACAGCAAGTACATCGGCCGCATCGACATCCAGGACGACTACACCGTGCTGGACCTGCCGGAAGGCATGCCGAAAGAGCTGTTGATGCACCTGAAGAAGGTGTGGGTCTCCGGCCAGCAACTGCGCATCCACAAGGTGGGCGAGGGCGATGCTGGCGATGCACCGCCACGCAGCTTCAAGCCCGCGGGTGCGCGTACCGGCAAGCCGTCCGGCTTCAAGCCGGGTCCGCCGGGCAAGCTGCACCGCAAGGGACCGCCGAAGCCGCGCGAGTGATTGGGTTGCTTGCTGTCAGTTAGGCGCCCCTCGTAGTCAACCGTCGCAAGCAAAAAATGAAGCCGTCATCCCGGCGAAAGCCGGGACCCATCTAACAGAGGTCGCATAGTTGGGTCCCGGCTTTCGCCGGGATGACGGCTTCTTCGTTGTTGCGTGAATATCGCCTCCCAACATCCGAAAGTTTGCTGCCCCTGTTAACGCTCTGACGAACAACTCCCCATGACTGACGACACCACCCGCCTCAACAAACACATCGCCGAAACCGGCTTCTGCTCGCGTCGCGAAGCGGATCGGCTTATCGCGGCGCGCCGGGTCACGGTGAATGGGTTGCCTGCCGGCATGGGTGCCGTGGTCGGCGAGGGTGACGAAGTCAAGGTCGACGGCCAGGTGCTGCAGGTGCGGCAGAAGAAAGCCGGTGGCCGCAAGCACGTCTACATCATGCTCAACAAGCCGGTGGGCATTACCTGCACCACCGAACAGGCGGTGGAAGGCAACATCATCGATTTCATCGACCACCAGCAGCGCATCTTCCCGATCGGTCGCCTGGACAAGGACTCCGAAGGGCTGATCCTGCTGACCAGCAACGGCGACATCGTCAACGAGATCCTGCGCGCGGAAAACAAGCACGAGAAGGAATACCACGTAGCGGTGAACAAGCCGGTCACCGACGAGTTCCTGCGCGGCATGGCGCGCGGCGTGCGCATCCGCGACGAAGTGACCTTGCCGTGCAAGACCGGCAGGCTGGCCAAGTACGGGTTCCGCATCGTGCTGACCCAGGGCCTGAACCGGCAGATCCGCTTGATGTCGGCGGCGTTCGATTACCGCGTCAAGCAATTGCGCCGCGTGCGCATCGACAACCTGAAGCTGGGCGCCCTGAAGCCCGGCCAATGGCGCAACCTGACCGAAGTGGAACTGCGCGGCCTGCTGCCGCAACGCACCGAGTGGTGATGCATCATCGATGTATTGTGGGAGCGACGTAAGTCGCGAAGCTCTCAACGGTGTATCGGTACAGCCTCATCGCAACTTACGTCGCTCCCACGCAGGTCTCAGTCGAATGAGTAGTTCGACTCGCTCCTGATGCATCGTAGGAGCGACGTAAGTCGCGAAGGGTTTTGATCTTGGGTTTCGGTCGCGACTTACGTCGCTCCTACATCGCGCCTATGCCGATACCAGGCCTACTCGACCATGCCTTTGGCTTCCGACGTGCCGAGCATCTCGGGATGCCCGACAGGCTTGCTGCGATTGAGCAGCGGATGCAGGAACACCGCCGCCAGGATGATCGCCACGCTCTTGATGCATCGTAGGAGCGACGTAAGTCGCGAAGGGTTTTGATCTTGGGTTTCGGTCGCGACTTACGTCGCTCCTACGTTAAGCTTCAGGTTTACTCGACCATGCCTTTGGCTTCCGACGTGCCGAGCATCTCGGGATGCCCGACAGGTTTGCTGCGATTGAGCAGCGGATGCAGGAACACCGCGGCCAGGATGATCGCCACGCCCAGGTAGAACACCGGCGTGAGTTCGCGTTGTTCGCCCAGCAGCACCATGGCCAGCACGATGGCGTACACCGGCTCCAGGTTGGTGACCATCTGCACGCCATACGCACTCAGGTGGCGCAGCGCGACCAGTGACAGCGCGAACGGCAGCAGCGTGCACACAAGCGCCAATACCAGCAGCAAAGCGCCGTCATACAGGCCGGGAAGGACCAGCAGGTCACCCGCGAACGACGGGAAGATCATCGGCATCAAGGGTGCCAGCAAGGTCAATAGCAGGGTGCCTGCGCCCAGTTCAAGGCCGGTGACGGTCAGGGGATCGCCGCCGTCCACCAGGCGCTTGTTGAACGAGCCGAACAACGCGACCAGCAGCGCCGACAGCGCGCCCACCGCGATGCCCATGCGCATGCCATCCGGCACGCCACCCACGACCAGAGCGACGCCGGGCAACACGGCTAGGCCGAAGGCCAGTTCGCGCAGGGCGAACGGGCGGCGTGCAACCCAGGGTTCGACGATGGACGTGAACGCCGGCGCCAGCGCGATGCAGGTCGCCGCCACCGACGCATTGGACAACTTGATGGCGCCGTAGAAGGTCAGCCAATGCAAAGCAACCAGCGCGCCGATGCCGCTGTATGCAAGCATCAGGCGCGGCGACATCGCACGCAGGCCACGCCAGACGCTGGGCACGAAGGCGAGCGCGGCCACCACCAGCAACATGCGCCACCATACCAGCGGCAACGCGGGCAGGGTGATCAGCTTGCCCAGGATCGCGGTGAAGCCCCATAGCAGTACGCAGAAATGAATCTGCAGCTGGGCTTTGCTGGTGGGCGTCATCGGCATGGCACTATTGTCGCCGATGCCGGCGTGTGCTGGCCAACCCTGCCATGGAATCGTGATGGGCGAATCGTTCACCTCTTACTTGCGCGAGCTGTTTGCGCAGCTGGGTCCGGTCACGTTGCGCAAGATGTTCGGAGGGCAGGGGCTGTACCACGACGGCATCATCATAGGGTTGGTGATTGGCGACGAGCTCTTCCTCAAGACCGATGCCGTTACCCGCAACGCCTTCGAGCAAGCCGGTGGCCAGCCATTTACCTACCAAGGCAAGGACAAGCCGGTAGTGACCAGTTACCTGTCGCCACCGGCCGAGGCGATGGAATCGGCGCACGCCATGCAGCCGTGGGCGCGACTGGCCTGGGAAGCGGCTCTGCGCAAGCCGGCAGGCGTTAAACCGGCCAAGCCGATGAAGACTCCCCGCGCCAGGAAATCTTGAAGCCGCGTGGGCGCGCTGCCCGGACACTTCCATGTGTATCGACGCATCCGGCCCACAAACATTTCCACTGCGGGAGCGGCTTCAGCCGCGGCGGGTCGTGCAGTAGCGTCGCGGCTGAAGCCGCTCCCACAAGTCATGGGCTGGATCAACAGTGGACTGAGCCCAAGCGCTCCAGCAAAGCCATCGCGGCCGCCGGGTTGCGCTCCTTCGCGCTGCTGATGAAGTAGAGGAACACGTCGCGCGGTGCGGTTGCGGCGCGCACGCTTTCCACATGTGCAAGATCAGCGGGATCACCGCCCGCAGACCACTCGCGTGCACGCTTCGACCATGCATCAAGATCAGCTGCTGCGTAGCCGCTACCAATGTCCGCTTGCGAACGCATCAGCCGCGCGTACACGAAATCCGCGGTCAGGTCGGCAAACGAGGGGTACTCGCTGGAATCGGTGAACACCGTCGCCATGCCGTGCCGGCGCGCCAGGGCGAGATAGCCCGGCGTTATGAAAGCAGGATCACGCACGTCAAGCACGTGGCGCAACCTGCGGCCGTTGTGCTCGCTCGGCAGCAGTCCGGTGAATGCTTCGAATGCGGCCGCGTCGATCTGCTGGCCCTTGTCGAACTGCCACACCAGTGGCCCCAGCTTGTCGCCCAGTTCGCTGATGCCGCCGATGAAGTCTTCGATCTGCGGCCCGGTTTTCGACAGCGTGCGCGACTCCATGATGCGCTTGGGTGCCTTCGCCGAGAACACGAAGCTTTCTGGCGTCTCGTCACGCCATTTCGCATAGGTCGCCGGCTTCTGCGTGCCGTAATAGGTGCCGTTGATCTCGATGGAGGTGAGTTGCCGGCTCGCGTATTCCAGTTCACGCCGCTGCACCAGCCCCGCCGGATAGAACATGCCACCGCGCCATGGTGCGTAGGTCCAGCCGCCGATGCCGACGCGGATCATGGTGGAGCCCGTGGCTTCCGGGGCGGTCGTGCCCGCGAACAGGTCCATGGACGGGTCAGGTGTGCGCGCCATCGGTCAGGCCTTCCACGGATCGTAACTGCCAAACCACCACAGGTGTCCTTCCAGGTCGCGACACGAATAGCCGCGTCCACCGTAGTCCTGGTCGCTGATGTCCATCACGATGGTCGCGCCTGCAGCCTTCGCGCGTGCGTAATGCGCATCGGCATCGGTGACGATCACGCAGGGACTCTGGGTTTCGCGCAATCCGATGGCATCCGGCTGCACGACCTGCTTGCCCCATTCGCTGCTGTTGTCCGCCGAGCCCAGCATGACCATGCCGTTGCCGAAGGTCAGTTGCGCGTGGTGGACAAGGTCGCCGTCGGCATACACCGCATGCGCCTCGAAGCCGAATGCCCTGCACAGCCACTCGATGGCGGTGAGCGCGTCGCGGTAGCGCAGGCAGGGAATGATGGTGCTGGTGGTGTTGGCGGCAAGGGACATGGCGGGTTCCTCACGATGGATGGGTGGATGGTAGCGTGTAGGAGCTGCGTAAGCTGCGACCGTACATTTTGGCCTGCGGTGATCCCTTGATACGCACAGGTATCCGTCGCAGCTTACGCAGCTCCTGCGAGGGCTGCGGTGCGATAATGGACGCATGATATTCCGCTGGTTCGAATCCTTGATCGATGTGTTCGGCACCCCCGAACCCGGCATGCCGCCGCGTGGCGTGGTGCCGTTCTACCTGCATTACCTGCGCCAAGTGTGGCCGGTGATGGCGGTGATGGGCGTGCTGGGATTCGTGGTGGCGCTGGTGGAAGTGGCGATGTTCGATTTCCTGGGCCGGCTGGTCGATTTGACCGTCCAGGCGCCGACGCCGGACTTCTTTGCCGTGCATGGCCGCGAGCTGCTGTTCATGGCCTTCGTCGCAATGATCGCCCGCCCCGTGTTGATTGCCCTCAGCGACCTGTTGATGCACCAGGCGGTCACGCCGGGCCTGACCGCACGCGTTCGCTGGCAGCAACACCAGTACGTGGTGCGGCAGAGCCTGTCCTTCTTCCAGAACGACTACGCCGGGCGCATCGCCAACCGCATCATGCAGACCGGCGCGTCGCTGCGTGAATCGGCGGTGCAGATCATCGACGCGTTGTGGTACGTGACCATCTATACCGGTAGCGCCCTGTTCCTGTTCGCGCAGGCGGACAAGCGCCTGATGATTCCGCTGA
>Ga0209175_10000299_pt1 | contig 33001 bp, 44 predicted proteins | sample JI91814C2DNA_FD_187506 | JGI IMG/M metagenome (GOLD analysis project Ga0209175, IMG submission 187506) | Wastewater effluent complex algal communities from Wisconsin, to seasonally profile nutrient transformation and Carbon sequestration -... | ecosystem: Engineered > WWTP > Effluent > Algae...
CAGCATCCGGGGCTCGGACATGCAGGACGTGGTCAAGGTGATCCAGTGCGGCCCGGTCGAGGAGCGCGTAGAGACCTTCCGCGTGTGCGATGTATCGCGGGAGTGCCCAGGGTCAAGGACCCCCGACCAATGAGCAAGGACAACCCCCACTCGACAGCGCGGGCGGATGGGAGCTGCGACGACTGCGGGTCGTTTCATGGGCACATACCGAACGCCACCGAGCAAGCGCGCCGCCGCTGGCAGTTCTGTGTGACGCCCCAGATCGAGGCGCTAGCGCGCAGTGACTCGCATCTGCATGCGCTGCTCTACATATGGGACCATGAACCAGGACTCTCGTTTAGTTTCGTCGCTGTCGAGTACCTGAAGCGCGGCGATGACCTCGCTAAGCTCGTTTTGGAAATGGGCTGCGATGTCAAGCTCTGGCGTGCATGCTGGCCGAAGTGGCCCGAGGAGACCGGGCGCGCTCATCGCCCCGAGTTAGAAGACGTGCATCTGGCGAAATGCATCATCGTGGAGGCTGCAACGTGGGCAACGATTTTGCTCGGCCAGCACGCAACGTGGCGAGCGCTCCAGCCTCCGCCGCCGATAGTGGTGACGCGCGAGCAGGCCGAGGCGATGGGCTTGTTGATTCCCCGATCACCCGGCGGAGGCGGGGAGAGTGGGGCTAGTGGGTGCGGCGGAGCTGCTCGGCGGTCTGCTCGTAAACGAAGGTCGTGATCTCACTGGCCAGAGCCAGCAAGCCGATTAGGACTCGCCCGCGGTGGCCCTGGCGCGCGTCCTGCTGCATGGCCGTAAGTCGCACGCGGGCATCGGATAGGCGCGCCTCGAGCTCGGTCACTGGACCTTGGCTTGGTTCTCGCGGGCCCTCTCGAGTGCGGCCAGGCGGAGCTCCTCCAGGTGCTGCTGCGCGGCCAGCCAGCCCTCAAAGGCGGCCTTGAGGATGGCGGCGATGATGTCGGCGGCGCTTGTGCCTGGGCCCTCAGGGCTCATCGGTACTCCATGCAGGCCGTACTTGCGCTGTCGTAGCTGGCGGTGAGGTCGAGCGCCGCCACGGTTGCGTTTACGCACGCGGCCTCGGCTGGGCACTGACCGCGCGCGGCGCAGTGGTTCGCGGCGCTGGCGGACCACGCTGAGAGCTGGGCGATCTGCTGCGCGCTCAGCTGTCCGCAGGCGGCGAGTAGCAGCGCCAGGGCTGCGGCAGCCGCCTTCACTGGTCCCTCAGCACGGGATACCGCGGCCGCGCCGGGCACTTGGCAGCCGCCAGGGCCGAATCGGCGCCTACGAGCGCGGCCACGGCCGGGCACTCGGTCGCGCGTACCATCTCGCCCCCCCGCCCGCAGTTGTTGTTGAGCATCTCGGCGGCGGCGGGGCCCACGGCAGCTTCCGCGGTGCCGAGCAGGCCTTCGCATTCGATCGCCTTGTCGGGGGTCTCGTAGGGCTTGTATCGCGCGTAGTGGCCGGCGGCGGCAGAGGCCAGCGCGGCTTCGTTCGTCGCCTTGAAACTGGCCGCGCGCGCCTCGGGGTCATCTGGCGTTGCTGGCGGCGGGTCAGCCGCGTAGTCAGCATCGCCCTGGCCCTCGGCATTGCCGATCTTGCTGCTGGGAAGCTGCGCCAACGGCTGGCGAAACTGCGGCTGCTCGTCGGACTGCACCTGGGCGTCGGATGGGCAGCCCGCGAGCGCGCAGGCAAGCAAGGCGATGATCATGGTTCGCATGTGTCCTCCTCGGGGTCGGTCGTCTGCTGCGGCTCGGTGTCGGCGAGCTCGTCTACGGCGACCGTCTGGCAGACGCCGCCCTTGCAGACGGCTGGCTTGATGCAGTCAGCGTCGGTTTTGCACATCAGAAACGCGCCTGGTAGACGGGCAGTCCAGGTCCTCGCTGGTCGGTGCGGAAGTCTCCGATAGCCGGCACTTCCTGGCAGTCCGAGCAGATCCACCGCCTGGCGTATTGCAAGCGGTCGCGCAGCGCTCGGTCTGCCCGATCCCCTACCAGCCTGGGCAGCGTAACCAGAGTCAGCCCGACCGCAAGCAGCATCAGCAGTGCCCCGCCGCGGTCATACAGCGGCGACGGAACTGGCATCTTTTCCAGGGCCTCCCGCTGCTCCGGAGTCGCCGTCATCAGCGCCTTGCGGTGAAGATATCGATCGTAGGTGCGCAGGCCAGCCAGTACGATGCCGGCAAGCGCTACGAGCGCGGGAGACAGCGCGCGGGCGAATTCAAGCCAGGCGGTCATTTCGTGCACCCCGTCTCGATCGCTAGGTCGATAAAGTCGTTCTCGGTAAGTTGAACCGGCGGATACGGCACGAACTCGCTATAACGGCTGACTGATAGGTCGAGCTCGTAGTTTTGCAGCAGCGAGCAGCCGGATTCCTTGATGTACTGAAAGCGTCGATCTGTCGGAGAGATGCGGTAGATGAACCCATGGAAATCACCGCAGGTCTGCGGAAGGCCGGCGCGCGGCGCCGAGCTAAGTGCGAAGTTACTCCGGCCGTCGAGGCAGGGGTTGTTGTTGCGCTTCGCCCATTCGAAGAGGCGGTCGCACTCCGGTGTTGCCCACGCTGCGCCGACCTCTTCCCACATGCCGATGGGAAGACAGGCAGTCTTGCCGTTTAGCCGGCCGAGTTCGCATTCCGTCTGCAGCTTGGTGTCGTACAGGACGCCGCTGCGGTTCTGGATTCGGCATAGCGCCGGTGGCGTGTTCAGGATAGGAGGTGGATCCTGTGGCATATGCGGTGCTGGACTGCAGGCCATCGGAAGGCAGTTCAGCAGAGACGCAAGGAAACGTTTCATCATGGCACCGTCAGCAATTTTATAGTTCCAACGCTGCCGCCCGCACCGGCAACCCCGCTTCCGCCGCCCGAGGCACCAGCGCCGCCGCCCGCAACGCTCACAGTCCCAGCGACAGTGATGCTTGGGCTAACCAACGAAACCACTCCGCCGCCGCCGCCGCCGCCGCCGCCGCAATCGATGGCGGTGCCGGCCGCTCCAGCTCCGCCTGTTGCCGTTATGGATCCGCCAGCATCGACGGCAATGCTCTGCGCAGTCAATCCGACCCACCCAGCGCCGCCGCCTCCGCCGCCTCCCCGATTTACCCCATCTCCGCCGCCGCCGCTGCCGCCCTGGCCAGGGACTACATTTGTAGGGTTTGCACTGGCACCCGTAAATGTTCTTCCCGTTCGCCAAAATAAGGCACTTCGATCATAATTTGTAGGCGCCGTCAGGGCTCCGCATGTACCGCCAGCCCCTAGGGAGCCGGCGCCTCCATTGCCACCAGCTCCACCGATGGTATTTGTTGTGCTAGACGATTTACTACCCACCGTAAGGCCGCCACTGGCTCCTGCTATCGATACCTGAAAAAACGCCGCCGCCACCACGGAGCCGCCCGTGAATCCACTTGCATCATTACCGTTGCAGTGAACCAGGCCGCCGCTCTGAACGGTAATTGACCTTGCGGTGACCTGATAGTTTTTGACCGAAAGAATGCCGCCAGATTGAATGATCACGTCGCGGTAGTTCTTGTTCGATGCCAAAACAAGGCTGGTTGAAAGGGTGAGGTCGCCATCGCTTTCATCGCCATAGTCATTCAATGCTGCTAAGCCTGGAATGATCGACGTGGCTCTGCCTTCCGCATCCACAGTCACCCTGGACGGTGCCAAATACGTTCCGGCGGTTCCTATGCCGGGCAGTGCGTGGACGTGCCCCGCGTCGGATGCGCTGCCAGTCGCTCCTGCGGTCGCCGTCCCCACTGGCTGCGGCGCCGACGCGCTGATTGGCGTATTCGTCGCTCCGGCCTCGATGCCGGCCAGCTTGGTGAAATCCGCCGCGCTCATCGAGCCGGCCGCGGCGCCGCTTGCTGGGTCGATACCGACGATCGGATCGGTCGCTGTGCCGCCGACCGTGATCGGGACGGTGCCGGTTACGCTGGTTACGGTGCCGCTGCCGCCAGATGGAGGCCCATCACCCGTTGGGAAACTGGTCGTGCTCATCACTTCACCCGCAGCTTGACGACGATATCGAGGTCTTCGCCGTTGAAGTCGGGAGTGACCGAGATCGCGCCCACGGTGGTTCCCGCAAGGTTGGCGGTCTGCAGGATGGTTTTACCCGTAGCTGAAAACGTGTGCACCGCCTTGGTAATGACCGGCGAGACATCGTTCCGAAATGTCGCGACCGGCGTGAAGTCTGGCACGCTCAGCGTGGACGCTTCGCCGCTCTGCGCGACCAACGACAGATCGCACGAAGACCCGCCGTGCACATCGACCTCAACCTGCAAGTCAAACTCGCTGGCGCTTCCGACATGCACGAATGCCGACGAGATCAGGCTGCTCATCATGTTCGCGACAGCATCCGTCAGCAGTAGGGCCGTGCGTGTTTGGCCGAGGACATCAACATAGGTCGGCAACGGAACGGTGGTTGACCCATAGAAGATGATCCCGTAGTTGCCGCGGTCGAAATTGAAATCGCTGCTCATGCTCCACCCTTGGCGATTTGGCTTGACGCCGAGCGCCGGACGCGGTTAGTAACGGCAATGAGCCACTTCAAATCGCCGTTGTTGTCGCTGGTTTTGTTTGTCAACATGTGTGGAAGGCCAGCACTGCCCATGCCTGCCCTCGACGCGGGAACAGACCTTGCGGCTGGAAACGCCGCAGACTTCGCCGCTCCCTCGATGGGCTGCACTCGCTGCGACGCAGTGATAAACCCTTGCCCGGCGCTAGGCCTTACCTGCGATACGTCCACCGCTCCCGCTTGCTGCAAATAGCTCACTTGATCACGCCTAGAATCGTCATGACCAGGGAACTTCCCGTTCCGTTGGCATCACACGATATGGTCAGGCCCTTCGCCGCCACGCCGCCAGAATTAAGCGCATACGCTGCCTCCTGAGTGACGTTCGCCGACGCATCGGAGATAAACGCATTCCCCGTCATCGCTGCGACCGCAAGAGTAACAAATGGCGTCGCCCCGCCCCCTGTATCTTTGACTGCGCAGCTCGCCGTCGTAGCCCACGCCGTCGCCCCGTTCACCTTCGCATGCCAGCCCAGCAGGTAGGCCGACTTGCCCGCCGGCACATCGGCGTCCGCAAGGCAGGTGACCGGAGTTGCGGCCGCCGCGCTCGTGATCGTGCAGGTTCTCGAGAAGACCGCTTCGGCGGGAGCTCCGCCGATCGTGACCGAAGTAAAGCAGCCCGCAGCCGGCGTTCCTCCGCAGCCGATCGCGCCCGGGGCCGTCCCCTCGAAGCGCTGGCGGATGGCGCCGACATCCTCGAGGCACCAGAGCCGGTTACTATCCGTGCTGTCGAACCAGCAATCCCCAACGACCGCGCCCGGAGGCGCGCCGGCATAGGTGTAGATGTGTCGCGCTTCGCCGGCCGGGTACTCAACGCTGGTCGCGCTCACCAGGCGCGGGATGCCGTCAGAGGTCTTAGTGTAGAGCCCGCCGACCCCGCTCGGCGTCGGGTTGCTCGCCTGGGGCGTCATCTCGATCGAGCTCGACCGGAAGCCAAAAAAATGAAGGTCGGCCTTGCATGCCGGCAGCAGGACGAGCAGCGCCAGCGCGGCGGCGCCGTTCTTTGCGGGCGGACGCACCCACAGCGCCGCGAGCACCGCGAGCACGGCCGCCAAACTCGCCGAGTCGGCGCAGACGATGCAGCCAACGGCGAGAACGCAGAGGCCGACCGTCGCCCAGAGATAGACAATCTTTCGTGATCCGTTCATCACTAGTACACCTCCACGTCAACCCAGACGGTCTTACCGGCGGGCGGGATATCGGACAGGCGCAGCGTTGCGCTCGTCGAAGTCTTGCTCGCACGGTCCAGCACGACGGCATAGGTCCTCGTCGCGTCGTCGGTCTCTATGCCGAAGTTGCAGCGCCAGGTCGAGGAACCGAAGTCCGGCATTGTGATCGACGCCGTCGCGCTAGCCGAGGTGAAAGGCACCGTGACATAGCGCCGAGTGCCGACCGGGACCGCCTGATAGGTGACGCTGCCGACTTGCCAGGTGTCGGGCGACGCAAGCGTGATCAGCTGCTTGGTGGACTTAGTCGTGCTGACCACGGCCTGCTTGGTCTCACCATAGATAACCCGCACCCCCTTGACTGGGTTCGGGTCGATGATGTTCCAGAGCAGGCCAGGAACTGGGGAGCCTCCAGGCAGCCGGACTTCGCTCGTGCTGTCGGTCCAGGGTAGCGTGAACCCCCAATCGCCAGTTCCGTTCGTAACGGTAGAGACGCCGCCTGGGTAGGTCGCAGCAAGGTTCGGATCGCCCTCCCATGGCTGCCAGGTGGTGCCCGAGTCCAGCGAGAACTCAAAATCATCCCGCGACGGAACGATAATAATCTTCTTTCCCGACAGCGGGCTCGCCGTCCCGCTTGCCGCCGCGACAACCACCCGACCCGTTACGATGCAGCTCATATCACCCTCTCGGCTCGCAGATGCAGCGAGTCGATAAAAAAGCCCTCATTCGCAGGGCCGGCGTTTGTTCTTGAGATCTCGACGAGCTTCCGCGCGTTCAGCAGTCGGTCCGGGTAATAGACTCCCTCCAGCCCGTTCGTGAAGCGCGCAAGGGCCCCATTGACGAAGAACCGGACCGCGCCCGCCACCCGGGATATCTGCAGGCGATACCAGCGCCCCGCCACGCATGGGATCCCGGTGTCGTCCACGACCTGCGCCGAGCTCGGATCCGGCGAGTACAGCGCCTGCCAGTTCGCCTTATCTCCTCCACAGGCAATGCACGGAAATTGCCCCATTCCCACGAGGGGACCAAGGCCCACGACGAACCCTCGCAGTGCTGCAGAGTCCAGGCTTCCCGGGGCTACAATCTTGACCTTAGCAGTCAGCAGGAAGTCGCCATCGAGCGACATCCGCCCTCCCTCGGCGGTGTATGCAAACGGCAGTGCGTTGGCCTGATACTGCCAGACTCCATGCTCGCCAACCTCGACCGGTGCCACCGGGCCAATTGAATTAAGCCCGACTTCCCGCGTTACAAGCATGCGGCCGAAGTAGCCCGCTGTAACGTAGCTCTGTTCAAACTCTTCACTGTCGCTGCTTGCAGACCAGCCAAGAGATGATTGTGCCAGCCCGCCCAGGTGGTCCTGCGTCACATCGAACCACCCAAACGGCGGCGGACCAATCCCATCGACGAACGTGATCTCGCGCACGAACGGTCGCCGTGTCGGATAAGTGGTCCGCAGAAGGTTGAGATTCATCGCCGTCATCAGCGTTCGCAGATCATCCCGATGTTGTCGACCTGGACATAGTCCGTTGCCAAAGCGGTGTTATTTACCAAATATCGGAACGTCCGCTCTATGCTTGAAAATGTTCCGTGCGGCGCGGTCAGCAGATAGGTATCGGCTAGCACAGGGGACACATCGACGCCGTCCCGCATGTAGTAAAACCGGATGCGCAAGTCAGCATCCTTGCAGCCGATCCACAGCGTGATCCACTGGTCATCGACCGTAGGAAACGCCGCAGAGTTTGCCCCGTCCTGGGTGTAGTTCTGCCAGTCCCCTGAGCTGTCAGCAATCCAGACTGGATTGTTGCTGGAAAGAGTTCCGATCCCTAGGACAAGTCCGTTCGTCGCTAGATGAGAATATTTATTGACGCGCAGGCGCTGCCGAAAAAGCCACCGCATCTGGCCGACGTTCCGTGCTGCGTCTGCGACGCCAAACCCGGTACCGGCGCCTCGGTCTCCGTTGGCGATGCCGTTGATCTCGTATACGCCGTGCATGCCCGCAACGGACGCGCTGACGGTGCCGAAATCAAAGTTGCCGCCCTGATTGGTATAGACGGCGAGTTCTTGGCCGAACTGGTCACCGGCAGCCGGCGGAGTTCCGAAGGCGCGCGGCAGCACAAACTCGTCATTGACCAGAGAGGTCGAATAGCCGACCGCGGCCCCGTAGAAGCGGGCTAGCGCGTCCTGCGTTGGATTGAAAAACTCATCTGCCAGCACGGCTGGCGGATTCGGATCGACGTAGGTCTGCGCCCTCACAAAGGGAAACGCCAGCGGGTCAAAGCAAGTCGATAGCGCCATCTATGCCCCCGGAATGAATCTGCCGGCGCGCGTCGTCGTTGCGCCCGGGAGAGATGTTTTCGAGAAGACCGCGAAGCTCTGGCAGTAGCTCTGCGTGATCCGATCAAGGGTCGTGTCGATGTCGCGCCGGTCTACGAGTTGGTGCATGGCATCCAGATAGACCGACCAAATGAACTTTGACTGCGCCCGCCCGCCCCAATCGCGCCCGAGCGTATAGAGCTTCCACGAGTTCAGCGTAACCACTGGCGCTCCTGTGTCGCGGTAGACGTTCAGCGTCCAGTTTCCGTGAGTCGGGCCGCGTGCGGGAGCGGGTGAGCGCAGGGTGATCGAGGTCGCCAAGTCGGGGCCGCCATCCCACTGTGTCACCGAGAAGTCAGGAGCGGTCAGCTGAACATGCAGGCCGGAGCTGTTGGCGCTCGACAGGTTCAGAGTGACAAGCGCGCCGGCGTCCCACACGCGCCCGCCGTCAAGCAGGGTAGGCGTGATGCGGATGAGGTTCGTTCCATCAAAGCCCGTCCCGGTCGGGATTGCATTCGCGATGGAGTCCGTATATTCGTTGTGCGTACGCTCGGTCGTTGCATCGAGCTCCAGCACTTCCGGCGTGGTCCCCGGCGCGTAGCTCGCGAGCTGCCCAAAGATGGCCGCCAGTGCGAACAGGGTCAGCGGGCCGACCTCGCGCAGCCGGGCAATCACCACCTGGCGCCGCTGGTCAGCCGTCCGCGAGCGCATCGCCGCCGCGCTCAGCACGATCCCTAGCGCGCCCTCCCAGAATGGCAGGAGCTCGACCGTCAGCAGCGTGTTGACCTCGCGCACCAGGCGGTCCGACTGGTCAAAGCCATAGACTTTGACCACGTCGCCGAGCGCCTCCATGAACCCGTGCACAGCGGTCGTTGGATCGTCCCAATCGTAGAGAGTCTCCGAGAACGGCGGCCAGTGCTCTTTCAGGATGCGCACCGCCTCGGCGTGTGACACGCTGGCGGTCGGCTGCTCTCCGGGCTGCGGGAGGCTTAGCAGCAGTTCGACCGGTGCCTCCAGCACAGAGCCTGCGCTAGTTGTCGCAATATCATCGACCGTGATCGGCCCGCTCCCATCCGCGAAAAGCGAAGCCTGCGGGACAAGCGCGGCGGCGGCGTTGTTGACCTCCATTCCGATCTCAAGACAGAGAAAATCCCCGGTGCGCAGTTGAACGCCGAAGCCCGCAATAGACGCAAGGCACGTCCGCTCGGCCGTCACCGTCCGCCCGTTGGATCCGACTGCCGAGACATCAAAGATCGTCGCCCGCCGCTCGCCCGTAAGCCCATCGACAACGAAGAGAGAAGCGACGCCGCCCCATGCGAACATCGCGCCCGCGTTCGCAAGCTGCAGCGCAAAGCCGACAGACCAGTTCCCGGCCGGTATGGTCGCGGCGCGCAGGGGGTCCCCGAGCAGCTGCGCAATCATGATGACCTGCGCGGTCGCCATTGGGACAGCGGCGAATGCCGGCACCGCCTGTACTTGCGCGGCGCCCTGGAACGGGCCAATATAGCGCGCGCCCTGGCCGCTGTAGACCGGCGCCGTTTGATCCCACGCGCCAAACACCCCGGCCGGATGCCGAATAAATGACACCGCGGGAGTGTTCAGCCGGGGAAATATGCGCTGGACAGAGGCCATTTACGGATCGACGCCCTCCCTAATAAGCGCAGTCGCCGCGCCCATCGTCACCAGGGCCTCGGCTCGCTTTGCGTGCATTGGCCGGCTGGCCACCGCGGCGGCATACCCCACAACCTCGTTGAATCGATGCCGGCCGAGGCTCTGAAGGTGCGCCCGCGTCGCTTCATCCGCCGAGCCGCGGCGGAATAGCTCGCCGTCCCGCTCGCGCGCCGCGGTCGTCCTTGCTTCGCGCCTTGCTGACTTACTGCCCATCGTTTTGGCTCTCCTAGTCCGTCACAAGAATCCGCCCCGCGTAGAGCACCTCGGGGCCGTTTATGGTGTTGTCGCTGGCCGTCACGTCCTGCGCTGTAGGGGTCGCTCCACCACCTACCCCTATCAGTACCCCGCCGGCAACGCAACGAGACACCAAGCGAGTGATCCCATCGTCGCCCACGGTCGTTTCGGCCGCAGTGCTTAGCGTAGTCACGCCGACGGTGTCTTGCCATTGCTGCGCAGGGTCGGCGAGGCCAGACACCCGGGACGAAGCGATGTTGTCGATCGTCGCCAGGATGTTCGCCGCCACCGGGGCGACGACAGGGCCTCCCGAATAGACATCGTTGCCCGCGTTCACCTGGGCGGCGAAGTTTGGCACCGATGACACCTTTAGGCCAAGCGACGTGCGGCCAGCGGCATCCAGGAATGCCAGGCATGGCCACTGCTCAGGCACCACAGGGCCGAGGAGGTTCGCGCCGCTTTTGGTGTCGACCTGGATGTGTGGGCCCGTTCCAGAGCCTGCGGAGGCGCCTATGGCATCCTTCAGCGAAATCGGGGCGGTCTGCGCGAGCTCGAGCACGACGTTTGCCCCGGCGTTTGTGGCCCAGCTCGGGAGGCCGGATGTCGTGATGCTATTGACGGTATAGCTGACGGTGCCGCGCGCCCAATCGAATCGGCTGGCATCGAGTGCTACGACGGTCCGCACGCGGCACACAAGGGCCCGCGATGCCGGCATGTAGCCAGTCAGCACCGTGCAATCGTGCGATACGGGCCGCTGCCCTTCGGCACTCGTCGAGCCGTTGATAAACAGGGCAATGGCCGCGAGCAGCGATGCTGAGGCTTGGCGCCCCGTGCCAGTGCCAGCCACGAGCACGACGACGAGCGGAGAACCTACCCCGTAGTAGTTCGGGTAGACGTAGGCGAAGATCTGCGCGCTCGAGACCGGGTTACCGTTGGCGTCCGTGGCATCTTGCGCCCATGTCCGATAGTCGGTCCCGTTTCCACCATTGGGCGGGCGCTGCATCTTGTTCAGAATGCGCGTCAGCAGCGACGAATCACTTTCGACGTCGCGCCCCAGGATCGCCATGTTCGACGCCAGGATCATCGTACTTGTCGAGCCCGACGGAGGAGAGATCAGTGTGAGGACAGTTCCCGCGGGAAGGTTGCCGGCCAGGCCGATGGACTGCGGAGAGCTTGGATCGGCATCCCAGATGCCGTCCGCCTGCCCCGACCCTGGCAGTGTGACGTTGTTTCGCAGCCGCAGCGTCACCCCGCCCTGCGTGGCCTGCTGGCCTGCGGTGTAGGTCGTCGTCAGTGGCTCGCCGGTCAGCGTCCCGCTGGCTCCCTGCGCGAAGGTAGCGCCCCGCCGGCCGTATCCACCCGGGCCGGTCCCGTTGCTGATGCCTTCAGTAATCGCCCAATTATTCAGCCCGGTCTCGCTTGACTCGGTAGACGGAACGATATCTTTGCCGACGCGGTCGATGTTGCCGCCCAGGCTCTGGGTAAGCTGCGCGAGTGCGCCCGCTTCCTCTCCGGCGAAAGCAAGCGGTGACGGCGACAGCTCCGGCGCGCGGTTTGTAATGAACGCCGCGATCTGCTGATTGTCCGTCTCAAAATCTGCACTCGGTAGGCCCATAACTTCCTCTATCTGCCCAGCGGGACCTGAATCACGCGCGGCTGCTCGCCTGGAATATCGACGCGGATCGCAACGAACGTGCGCCCACCGACCACTGACACATCGACCGCCGCCACCGCTGTGATCTGGCCATCACGAATGAGAGCCGCCAATCGCGTCTGCGCGATGCGGGTCACTCGGTCTTTTGTGCCCTGCGTGCTTAACGTGACATCGTTCAGGCAGTCTCCGGTGCGCTCGCCGTTGTCGCCGAGCCAAGCGCCCTGAAGTAGCAGACGCATGATTGCCGGCCAAGGCTTCGTGGTACGCACGACATCGCCGTTGACGACGTTAAAGTCCCACTTGCCGGACGGTCTCTGCATGAGGTCAAGGTCAGCCATGGTTACGCCTTGAAGTGCTCCGCTCCCTCGACAAGAGGAATCAGGACAGTAAAATCAAGCGGCACCCCGGGCGGTGGGACGGTCGCAGTTCCGGCAAACGCAAACTGTAGCAGAACATTTTGTGTAAGCCCATCATCCGATAACCATCCTAGCGTCAGCGTCGTGAAGCCCATCACTGGCCCGGCCGCGGTAGCCCGAAACACCAGTTTTGCATGATCTCCGACGCGGGAGACCTTGGCAGTCCCCCCGTTGACCACAACATCTTTACTCGATGCTGCATCGACCAGCACCTGACCGTCTTTATCGATCAGCACGCGAGCGCCGTTTTTTTGCGTCAGCAGAATTGCACCAGGCTGCGCGCTCTTGGCCCCATACAGATGGATGCGCGTACCTTGCTGCGAACAATACAGCCCGCGGTCTCCCTGTTTGCCGTCCGTGGGCCGAGTCGACGGCTGGCCCAGCGCGACAGAGTAGCCGCCGTCCGACTTGCGAATGATCGCGGTGTCGAGGTCATTCACCGGAACGACCACGTCGCCAAACTGTTCCAAGCGCGTCAGGTCAATCTCGGCGGGGCCGCTTGTTCCGTCCTCATCGGCCATCGTGACGGAATCGAGCGTGCTTGTGCCCTCAGCCACGCGGGATAGGCGCGTCTGCATGATGGTCGTCGCCCACCAGCTGGAGGCCAGCCGGCGGAAGTCTGAAAACCTCATCGCTCACTCCTTGCGACCAATCCGCGGTCTGCCCAATACCAGCGCTCCCGCGTCAGCATGACCCAGCGCCCGTCGGCAAGCAGTGCCTGATAGCGCGCACCCGGGACCTCGTGGGGGTCGTTATATGTAGCGACGATTCGGATCACGCCGTGGGCCTCACTACCACCTGGCCGAATGGAATCAGCAGCGGTGTACGGATCTGGCGGTTCAGCCGCAGAATGAGACCTACCAGCGCCCGCATATCGGCCGGCGACTTCCCCGACCGCCCATAGTGCTGCTGGACGAACGCATAAATCGACTGCCCCGGGGAGCGCGAGATCTCGGACTCGATCGGGATTGGCTGCGCGGCGCGGATCGCCACGTCGAGCTGCGTTGAGACAAAAAGCATGACCTCCAGCGCCAGCACGGTCTCTTGGATGTCCGCGGCGGGACCGACCGCCTGAAGCCCCGCGGTCGCCGTCCGCACAAGCGGCGGCAGGCCGAGCAGTTGCCCTTGCACGATCGGGTCGTAGAGCCCCAGGGTGAACGCCTGCTGGGCAGCGGCGGCATACGCGCGAGTCGCCGACGTGGCTGCAGACACCATTGCAGAGGCGGCGACATACAGGGCTCTGGCCTTGAGGTTTGGCCGGGCAAAGATCGTCATCTTCAATGCCGCATTCTGACGGTCCGCCGTGTCCGCTTGCATCATCGCCTGCTGCGCAAAGGCCGACGGTCCCGAGGTGAAGCTATCCGCCTGCCCGATAACCGAGTCCTCGACGAACACGTCAACGATCGTCGCTTCGCCCATCTCGGTATAGCGGACGCGCTCGCGGAATCGGTCGATGATTGTCTTTCGAGTCCCCCGCCGTGGGTGCAGCAGTTCGCCGCGCCGGGTCTTGGTCATCGCCGCCATCACCGACGAGTAATCGGCCTTGTTCTTCCCGACAAACTGCAGCGTGAACGAGCTCTTTAGGTCGCCGTCTCCGAGGTCCTCCTTGAGGCTCCCCTGCTGTCCCGGGATAACGTGGCGCCCCCAGCGGCCGGCGATCTCGGACTCGATGCCCGGCGCATACTTGCCGAGATCAATCTGTGTGCCGCCGTCGGGCTTGTAGGCAAAGTTGGTCATCTATGCACCCAGGAGCCCCGGCAGGCGCAAGAGCACATCGCACTCGGTGCCCTGCGGCGCGTCTGCCTGGCGCTTGACAACCTGCTCGATGAGATATCGCCCCTTGCGCTTCAGCCGAGAGCTATTGAGCTCGCAGATATTGCCCTCGACTATCGGCCGCCACTTGCCATCGGGACCGGGCATGCTGTGGCCCTGGACCGTCAGCCGGATCCCGACCTCGCGGTACAGGCTCTGCTTGTGCCGCCAGATCGCGCGTGCTGCCGCAAACCCTCGCTTGTACTGCTCGGCATCGGCGAAGGTCAAAAGCCGGTTGAGCCGCCGATCGGGCGGGCCGATGTTCTCGCCCGCCGTCTGACCAAAGAAACGACCGGCGTTATAGTCAACAATCCGATCCTGCGGCAGTGACTGCGGCGGATAGATCACCGAGCCATAACATCGATACTCTGAATACAAATCCTCGCCGTCAAGAACAAGCGATGAACGCTTAACTCTGAAATTGCGCGTATCGTCGTGGTCCTCAAAAACATACTGTGGATAATCGTTAGCCGCTTCATCTGGATTGAATACTTGAATCCATCCGTCGGCAGACACATTGACAAACGCGCCAGATGAGTTAGTAATTCCGGTTAATCGCGCATATCTGCTGATTAGATCGTAGAATGTTTCTCCGACTTCCGTTTGAACGGGAGGCAGGATGGTCCCGTAGGCCTTATTATAGCCAGCTCGCAAAATTGCCACGCCGGTATTGATTTTCTCTCCTAGTTTCAGCGTCCTGTCTCCGTTAAGCCCTCGCACGCCCTGAATCCCCCAGATAAGCGACCCGCTATCGCTTATCGGAGCCTTCCACGTAGGGTCAATCAGTTTATTAATCATCCCTTCCAGGCTGAGCCCGCGAAAACGCACCCACGGCCGGACGCATGAATCAAGCAGTTTGCCGAGGTCGTACCCGGTCAATCGCAAAACACTAGGACCATCGCCGGTGATCAGCTCGCAGTGCGTGCAAACGCCCATCACGAGCGGAATCGGTTTGCCGTTATCGACTCGCGGATCAGCATGTTTGAAAACTATCGGCAGCCAGCGGTTAGGCTCTAAGTCCGGGATGTCATCGTTGAACCCTGGCGACACCGGCAAATCGAGCGTCCAGCCGTCGAAGATATTCGTCAGTGTCGATGTGACGGTAAACGACTGCGCGCCGTTATTGCCGTAATATTCGCGGCCGAGGAAGGAAACATGCAGCCGCGGGCTATCCGCTTCGCTGTCGCGCTGCTGAATCACTTCGGCTGCTCCTGGCCAAGCGGCGGCGCGGCCGGCGTAATGCTCTGAGTCCGCAGCGTCTTGCCCTCAAGATGCTTGGCCACCGCGACACCGATGGCATCGGCCTGGGCCTGCACCTCGCTGCCGCTCCCGCCCTGGAGCGCCGCGAGCTGCTTCTTGAGATCGTCCGTTGTGTTCCAGCCGGTGAAATCTCCCGGCGTTCCCCGGCTCGTCCCTGTCTTGCCGGCGGCCTCCCGGGTAGTGATTCGTCGCTGAAGGTTGTCGATCTGGTTTTGTCGCTCTACGCTCGGCGGCAAGTCTCCGGACATCGTGGCAACCGTAGCCAGTGCGAGCGGGGCAGCCAAGCGCGGCAACACGGCCTTGGCCGCGCTTGTCACGACAGAGCCGGCCGCCGTGCCGGTTGCCGCGGCTCCCGTGGTACCGGCGAGCGATGGCGCAGCCTTGCCCGCAAAGATGTTGACCGCGTCGGCAAAGACGCCGGTTGCCTTCTCGAAGATCTGGCCGGATGCCGCCAGTGCAACGCCGGCCGCCCCGCCGCCCATTCCGACGGCGGTGTCTTGCGCGCCGAGAAACTTCCCGCCAAAGCCGATATCCTTCGCCGCCTTCTGCGCATCGGCAAACTCGCGCTTGCCTGCGTCGCTCTGCTTCCAGGCGTCTAGGGCGGCCTCACCCTTCATGCCGGTCGCCGCCTCAGCGCGCTTCCGCAACTCGGGGACATTGAGTTTCATGATCCCGGCGAGGTCCTGCGCCGGCATGAATCCGCTTTCCTCGGAGCGGCCAAGAAGCTCCAGGCGGTCCTTGGTGTGATAGTGGCGCTGTACGTCTTTTTGGAAGACCTCCAGCATGTTGAGCATGTCGGAGCCTGACGAGCGCCCTTCCTCGTCATAGAAGTGCTTGCCCTTGCCGAGCTTGCCCATCGAGCGCGCGCGGCGCTCCAGATAACGCCTGTGCCCGGTCACCAGGGAGCCAATCGCGCCGACCCGGGACTCGCCCATTTCCGCGGTCGGGGCGCCGGACATTACCGCGCCAGTGAGCGCCATAGTGGCCCCGCCCTTGTCGCTCGACAGGCGTGACCACATGCCGGTAAATCCAAGGTACGTGCGCTCGAGCACCGTCGCACTGACGTTGGCCAGCCGCGCCTGCGTGTCGATCGTCCCAAAGAACCGCATCACGTCGTTGGTCGACGAGATCCCGAAGGTCTGCGCAAGGTGCGCCGCAGTCGGCACCATCTGCTCTAGCGTCCGGTCGGTCTGCAGTGCGCGCGCCTGGTAGGCGTCAAGCCCAGCCATTGCGCCTTGCCAGTCGCCAGTAAGCGAGCGAACGCCGCGGCCGTAGCTCTGGACCTGGCCCGGCATGAGCCCCAGGCGCGCGCTGGCGCCGAGGACCTGCTGATTGATGGCGCTGTAGCCCTGGCCCGTGCTGCTCACGATCCGCTGTGTCGTGTCGCGGTAGACGTTGGCCATCGCAATCGCGCCCGCGTAGCTTGTCTTGGCCGGCGCGGTGACAGCATCGGCGATAGAGCGCAGCTGCCCGCCCACGATCTCGGTCGCAGCCTTGCCCACGGAAGTAAGAACGCGCTCTGTCTGCGACCAGCCGCCGGACGCCTTGACCGGGTCTTCCCAGAGGTTCTTCCAGCCTTTCATTTTGGATGAAAGGCTGGTGACCCTGGCTTCGACGGCGCCGATCTTCTGTTCAATCTGATCGGCTGCCCCGGTTACCGTTGTCTCTCCGGCGCTTGTCCATTTTACGCCGGCCTCTACCTCGCTCATCGGCGCCCTCTTGGATTATCCCACGCCTGCCCAAGATCGCTTACCATCAGCCCTTTGAAAAACTCCATTAGCTCAGGCATGTTCGGCGGCGGAAGAAACTGGCGCTTGGGAGTCTTGCCGACGCCGACGTTGTGGATCGCGCCGACGATTCCCGCTCGGCTGTAGACGTAGAGCGTCCGGCCGTCGTCGATCAGCTTGCTGCGGATGGTTCCTGGGATGCGATTCAGCAACGGGTGATTAGCGGCCTGGCGCTTGCCAAGGCGGTCTTTCTTGGTGTCGGCCAGCGTTGCCTTGGCGCGGTCGGCGCGGCGCGATTCCTTGGCCGTGAGAGGCCCAGACCGCAGCGATTCGATCGTCTGCTCCGCCTTGGCTGCCCGCTCGCCCCGGCGCGCGGCGACTGCCTCGGCCTTTCGGTAGCTGCCGAGCCGCTTCCGCAGTTTGTCAACCTTCGTCGATAGGTCCGGCGTCCAGCCTGTCTTCTTGGCCTGCTTCTCGATGCGCCCGAGCTGCTTCAAGGTCCTCTTGACGCGGTCGGCGCGGATCGTGCCCTTGGCGCTTACCTGACTCGTGCCGGTGGACTCTAGGCGCTTGCGCGTGCTCTCGGCATATGGAGGCCAGCCGGTGCCACCGGCCTTGATATTCGCCCTGACATCAGCCGTGACCTTGCGCGCGAGCTCCCGCAGCACTGGCGCCGGATTGGCAAGCCGTTCCTTCAGCGCGCGGATGGAAGCGCGCACGTCGCCGCTCCGGAACTCGATGGACTCAAGCACGCGAGACCTCACGCGCTCCATACCGGAGACGGGTACCAAGCGACACCCGCGGCGCGGGCTTGCATGTAGTAGTGGTAGCCATCGCTCTTGATCCACTCTTCGCCCCAGAACTCTCGGCGGGCCGCTTCCACGAGCGCATCAAACCGCCAGGACTCCCAGGCCCTTACGCGCGAGCTCCTTTTGACAAACCATGCAGCAGCTGAATCAACGCCGAGTACCCGTGTCGAGAGACTAGGGTCTCTAGCGAGTGCTGCTTTCCCTCGGCGATTAAGGTCTCCCACTCCTTATGAGTAAGGGCTGCCGGCGTCTCGGTCTGGCGAAGGATGCTGTACTCGTCGCCCAGGCGGTCGAGCTGCCCATCGGCAAGGTCGTTCAGCGGAAGTTGCCAGACCGCAGGGATCGAGAGCTTGCCCTTTTCGTCGGCAAGTCCCGGCGGAATCGGGAACATCAGCGCCTGGGGCTTGCCATCCTGCGGTGGCTCGATCAGCGCGAAGTGCAGCTGAAAGAACATCGCCCAGCGGCTGAGCTGCCCCGGGATGAAGGTCCCATCGCCGCGCGCCGTCAGTAGCTGGCGTGCGTAGTCAAGCGAGGCGTTGCCGTCCCGCTCGCGCACAATGCGCAGCCACGCCGGCCGATTAACGAGGGTCCCGCCCTCCTCGATCCAGATGCCGCCCGGCACCTCGCGCCGCGGGTTGCACTTGCCGTGCTCCACCCCAGACAGGGTGGGGCTAGCCGACATCGGCCGCGCCCTTGCTGCCGGCCTGCGCTAGCTGCTCGTGCGCGGCGATGACCTTGGGCGTCCGCATGTCCTCGGCGTCCGTCATGTCGGCCGCCAGGCGCAGCGCGTCCGAGGTCAGCTGCTTCAGTCTCTGATCGATCGTCTTTTTCATGTGGCTCCTCCCGTGTTGGCTCTCCTAGTCGCAAGCACGGCGCGGCGGCGGAGAGCCACCCCAGACCGCCGCGCCGGCCTACGCCTATAAGGGGCGGAACATCGGCCCCTCTACCTTGCCGGCCTTCATCTGGCCGCTGATGATGTATTGGCCTTCCGGGTTGTTCACCTTGAAGGTCATTTTCACGAAGTGGCAGTCTATCGCCCGCCCGTTGTTCTGCCCGAGGGCCGGATCGCCAACGGGCCAGTCAAGCGTGAAAAAACCAAACAGGCCGCGCCTGATGGTGTCCTTGATGATCTCGCCGCTCTTATCCACGACGAAGTTGAAGCCGCCCGCAACATCCTGCGCGGTCCCAATGTCAGCGCCGATGTATCCAGACCCCTCGGACCCATCGCCCTGGCCGTACGCGTAGAACGCCGGAACGCCGATATCGACGTTCCACTCGCCCTGGAGCGTGATCGGCGGGCCGCTGTCGAACTTCGCAACCGCAGTTCCTTGAATCCGTGCCATCGTGTGTCCTTATGCCGCCGACGAGATGACGCCGACTCGCTCGTGATTCTCACGCGGTGCCCGCTCGCGGAACTCCAGCAGGATGCGGCTTGAATCGTTCTCATCCACTTCGGCCTGAATGTATTGCTTCAGGCTCGCGGACCCATCGACCAGGATCCCGTCTTGGCTGTCAAGGTACTCGCCCATCGCGTTCTTCACGTCGGCAATGGTGAATCCGTTTGGTACGCGCACCGTGCCGCCGCCGACGTAAAGCACCTTTTGGAAGAACCGCGCGTTTAGGAAGTTTCCCATTCCGAAGCGCAGCGCATCGAAGATGCGGCCGTAGGACCAATCGCCCCACTTGGAGTCAATGCCGTCCCAGGTGGTCTTCCCGCGAACGATCGTCACGTTGCCATTGACGCCGCGCAGCGGGGTGAGGTGGTACGGGTCAAGGGCCACGTCGATCGTCGTGGGCGAGAGCTCGGTGTCGGCGCGCGCGGGCAGCATTGGCGAGCCGCCGCCGATGGCCAGGATCTGGCCGTCCATGTTGTAGGGTAGGTTGGTCGCGCAGAGCCGCGCTGCGATCTGGGCCGCGTAGGCGCCACCTTGGCAGGGCGGATCCTGGTAGGTGACCACGGACTGCCGCCAGTAGTTGCCCAGCGTGGGCGTCGCTAGCGTCAGGATGGCTTTCACATCCTCTACGCCGCGCGTGTCGCACATCGTGGTCCGCTGGCCTTGCTGGTAGTAGCCATTGGCATACAGGTCGATATGCGCGGCGATGGCATTGACACTGCTCGTATCGGTGTAGTCAACCGCCCACTCGATGAACTCGCCGAGCTTGGCCTTGTTCGCCAGAAGCGCGGTCAGCGTGGGCGTTCCAGCCCCGGCCAGCCCCGTGAGGGTTGTTGATCCGGGAACCGTCGCAACCGTCGTGATGGCCGCCGGAAACGTCAGCGTGTAGGTCTGCGTCGGATCGGTTCCGCTCAGACTTGCCGACGTCGGGACGGTCCGCCACGTGCAAGGCACGGTCGCGCCCACACTCGCGGCGCAGTCGAGCGGAAACGAGGTGTTCGCATGGATGGCCGCCTGGATTGCGGTAGCCGACTGCGCCAGGGTGTTCGCCGCCGTGATGGTGACCGCCTGCGTGATGCCGCCCGAGATGACGTTTAGCGTGGTCCCGGTTGCGTTCGCACCGCTCACCGTGATCAGTGGCAGGCCGGCGTCGTGCCGGTCCGCCAGGGTGTAGACCTGGCCGAGGGTATCCTCAGTGCTACTCAGCTGGATGCGGTTGACGACCCAGCCCGAGCGATAGAACAGGGTCACGACGCCGGCCGACGAGGTAGCGGTCAGCGGGAAGGTCGCAGCATTCACAGCCGCAACGATGAGAGCCGCCGCCTGCGTCGGGGTGCTGCTCGCCGGGATGCTCACGACAATCGAGAGAGAGCCCACCTTCAGCGTGAATAGGCTGGCGCCGCCGCTGTGACCAATCGAGGTTGTCGTGATCGTGATCGTCCCGGGAGAGAACGTAAGCCCGGTGACCTCCGGTGGAACCGTGATCATCACCGGGAAGTCGTTTCCCTCCTCGCCGCGGACGATATAGGTCAGCGGTATCGTCGCGCCGATCAGGCCCGTGGCCACAACCGGCGCGTCGGGGATCTTGGTGTCGATCGCCCGCTTGCCGGATGCCGCAAACGTCGCTGCCGCATCTCCGTTGGCGACCGCCGGCCGGGCTTCATGGCCGCACAGCCGAATGGAAATCTCCCCGCTGCCGACTGCGGTACCGGCCACCGTGATCAATTTCGTCGCGACCCCAGCAAAACCCGTGTTGACCGGCTCTGCGATGCCGCCGAGGTAATCGTTGACCCCGAAAGGGATCTCCTGGATCGCACTGCGGAAGCGATTGGCGGCCGGACTGCGCCGCCCGAATACCTGATTGACCCGTACAACATCGGCGTATTGCTGGATGTCATCAGGTGCCACCGTGCCGGCCGTCAGGTTGTAGGGCTGGCCGCACAGAGCGCTGTTCTGCAGCAGGCCGGTTGACACGAGGAAAAGGTTCTTCTGCTCGGTCGTCCCGGTCGAGGTGGGCGCGGTTGAGATAAAAAGGAACGTCCCCGGCGTCTGCGCGGAGCTCGGGACGTTTGGATTAAGAAGCATCGTCAACCCCCTCCTCGATCGGCCTGGCGTTCTGCGCGGCGCGAACCTCGGCCATCCGCGCGAACTCTTGCGGGGTCAGCGCGCGGTCAAACGCGAGCAGCGCCCCACGAGCAACGCAGCCGTGGATATAGTCATCGACCAGCACGATCTGCCCGCCCGCATCGAGCGCGTCGAGTTTGCGCCCGCGTGGCATCTCGGCGTGCTGCGGCTCTACAAACACTTGCTGGCCAGCGCGTAGCTGGTGCGCTGGAATAAGTCGGCGCTCACGGTCCATCGGTTGGCCTCGGTAGCTGAATTGGCGGGCCGGCATTCACTCCCAGCTCGTCCTGCAGTTGGATCCACATGCGCCAGGGCGAAACGATCTCGCATGGCGTGTTCGGCGTATGGCTGTACGCGATGCAGCGCACGTCCATCGCATCAACAATCACCCGCTCGGCGTCCTTTTCGAACACGGGCCGGATGACTCCGAGAGAGATTTTCTCAACCCCGACGACGCCCATCATGGTGTTATCGTGGATGAGCAGCCGCCGGACATCGCCGAGCGTGCGCATCGTACCCGGGTCGCCGATCTGGTCATCAACGACTGGCGGAGTCATTCGCGCGGTCACGCCGCCACGCCAGTTCGCCGACAGCGCGCGAATCTGGTAGCGCAAGACGTGCCGGTGAAAGGCGTAGGTCTGGCTGTTTTCTTTGATCTCGTCTTCGCCCATCGGCGAGACAAAAACGGAAGGAGTCTTGCCCCGGCAGCGATTCCAGAGGTTTTTGCTGTCAACCTGCGCTGCGCAGTATTCGATATGCGGCAAGTACCGGTGCGTGGCGCAGCTGGCGGCCTCGGGTAGATGCTGACGCACCCACATGCCGGGCTGGCCTTGCTCCACTCCATTCGGCCGGATTTGCGTTGCTGACTCGGCTTCATTGAGGAACCGAAACCAAGCCCAGATGCGCCCCGCTTCCTGGCCTACCTGGGCCAGGCACGGCGCGGCGTCATCGGTCACGTCGAGTACCTCAGGGCGGATCTCTCGTAAGTCCGCTACCGTGGCCAGTGGCTCGCCATCGGGTCGCGTCGTAAACGCAATTCGGTGCGACAGCGCAATCACCTGCATCAGCGCGCGCCCCACGCGCTCGTGCAGGTCGCGGATGTCGCAGAACTCCGACCCCGGGTCTACGCGGTCGAGCTCGGGCAGGATGGCGGCCATTAGAAGCCGCTCCAGCGGTGCCGCGGCTCGCCGCATCGGTAGTGCCCAGCGCCCGGGCTGAATGGCACGATGTGCTGCGTCGAGCTCGCGGCCGGCGGGTCGTTGCCCGCCGTAGAGTGATGCTCGGCGATCTCAGTGCACCGCTTCTCGATCATGTCGAGCAGGTCCTTGGATGACTCCGGGACCTCCTCGACCTTCTGCCCGTAGGCGTGCGCGTAATATTGCGCCGCCCCTTCACAGAGGCGCTTCAGCTCCGCTTTGTCACGATCGGTCCACCGGTTGAACCACAGGTAATCGATGCTGTGCAGTTTCAGTGCGATCTGAATCTTGCCCAGCACAAACCCGACGCCGGCCGACAGGACCTTTTGAATCCATGCGGCGTCCACCTCGGACGTACCCTTACGGGATCCGAGTTCGCGCACCTTCTCTGCGGTCATCAGGATCTCAAGATCCCGCTGAGTCACAAGGTCCGCTTCGGGTATGGCCGGGGTCGCGGACATCTACGCCTTTTCCGCTTGCCCGGCCGGCCGCGTCAGGGCCTCCATCAGCTGGTTCACCTTGGCTTCCAGCTCCTCGATCTTCTTGTCCTTGGCCTCGTCCGGAGCGCGCAGGGCTGCCGCGGCTTCCCGCAGCTTGGCCTGGTCGCGCTCGGCAATCATCGCCGCCATGCGCTGAGATGCAGACGTACTCTGGTCGCTTTGCCGAAGCGTCGCCTCGAGCTCGTAGCGCGCAGCTTCATGCACGATGTACTTCCGCGCGATGCGCGCCTGGCGCGCCTGATGGTCGCTCTCCTTCTCCAGCACTAGCGGCGTGGCAGCGATCTGTGCCAGCGCCTCATCGTCCGGCATGTCGAGCACTTCGCCGGGCTGCCAGTTTCGGATCTTGCCGGTGTCCGCTTCCTTGTAGGCGAACGAGCCGCCGTTGATCAGGGGCTTGCCGGTGTGGGAGTTGACGAGCGGCACATCGTACAAAGACACCGGTTCCCCGGTGAGTTTGTCCGTGGCCGCATCGTCCAACCCCCCGTAACGCTGATGTATGACTCGAACTTTCATCGGTGGCTCTCCGGTGGCGCAGCGCGCCTAGAAGGTGAACAGGTCCTGATAGGTCGCGGTGTTGCTCGCGTCGAACGCGCTGTAAATCCCGAAGGCAGCGCGCTCCTGCTGGATGAACGGCGCCCAGGCGCTCAGGATCTGCTGCTGGGTACCATGACCAGCCATCTCGTACTCCGGGGCCTCGTAGACGCCGAAGCCTTCATTGCCCGTCACGATCTGGATTTCCGGATCGTTGGGGATGGCGCTGCGGACGATGTCCAGGTACTTGCCCAGACCGAATCCGTAATCGCTGCCGCCGCTGCCGCCCGGGGTCGCGCGGGCCACCAGGATCACCATGGGACCGCTCGGGTAGACCCACTTTTCCAGGTCGGCCGCGCTCGGCCGATCGTTGGTGTTGTTGAACACCATCTCAAAGGGCTTGACCGCGCCGGGGACGATCAGCGAGTCGTCGAGCAGGCGCTCGATCACGTTGGCGTTGATCGTGCTGCGGTCGGCGTTCAGGTTCAGCTTGTTGACAGCCTCCCGCATGATGTTGTCGTGCTCGCACATCCGCAGGTAGCCGGCCATCGGGATGTAGATGTCCGTGACCTTCAGGCCGGTCCGCTCTTTGATGCGGCGGCAGGCCACACGCAGCACGCCGATCGGGTTGCTGGTGCTGGAGTGGATGTCGTCGAACCGCGTCCCAGCTCCGAGCGTGATGTTCTGCGTCACCTGGCCGGGATCGCGCAGGAGCTGCCAGGCCGCGACCTCACGCTCGACGCGCAGCTTGTACCAGGCGGTTTCCTGGCGCCGCTGCTTGGGCGTGATGGCGGGATCGGTCGTCGCGTCCTCAATGTTCGGATTGAGGATCTTGAGCACACGCAGCGGGATGTCCCACTGGCGGGTGCCGCGCATGCGGAAGTTGACGATAGGGAAGGTCCCATCGGGGCCCTGAACCGCCTGCTGGCGCCGCATCTTGTGCAGCACATCCTCTTCCCACACGAGGTCGCTCTGCATCTGCGACGGGTCGGGCGGGAAAATCTCGACGCTGGCGCAGTGCGGATACTCCCAGCGGTTGCGGGAGATGACATACCGGGTGTCGGTCTTGCGAACGTGCCGGCTGTTGAAGTTGAGCATGGTCATCGCGGCACGTCCTTAGAGCTTGTCGACCGAGAGAAACAGCAGCGTGGAAGTGTCCGCGATGTTGTTCGGGGTGTTGGTGATGGTCACGACGTTGTCCACGGTGGTATCGATCGCAATCTGTCCCACCACCGCGCGCTTGGTCGCCGTCCCCGGCACTCCCGCGCAGACGCCGCCGGATTGGCTGATGTTGCCGCTCGCCCCGACAGCGGACACGTACCACTCCGATTCGTACTGGACCACGTCCGCGGCGGCAAAGGTCACCGCCGGAGCTGTAAACACAAGCGCGCCCGCGACGCCGTTGATGCGGCCCTTGACGGTATTCGCGCCGGCGGCGATGTTACCGGAGAGCACGCAGGCCACCGCACGCAGCCGGTCCCCGACTCGGAGCGTGTTCGCCTTGATCGTGCGCGTCGCTGCGGCCGGCAGGCCGTAGGCGGTCTCTACGGTGACTCCGGTAAGCGCTGCGGACGGTCCGACGGCGCTTACCTCGAAGCCCGAAGGATCGGACTCGAGTAGCAGGTCGGCGCTAATCAGCGCTCCCTCGGTGCCGCCGCTGTTGTCGTAATACTGGCGGGCAATCGCGGGGCCGGTCGGCGAAGTCCGCCACATGGCCCGGTTGGCACCGGTGGGAATCGGCTCCAGGTGCTGCCCGCGCTTCACGACCTCGCCCGGGGCGAGCAGGATCGGCGCATAGCCGCAGAAGATGCCGGTTGCGCAGTCGCTGTCACCGGTAGCCGCCGCAATGCTCATCGTGGGCGCGTTGCCGTCTTGCGCAATGACACCGCCGAGCTCGGGCCGCGCCAGAGCATCGCCGAACAGATAGATGCTCAGGCGGTCTGCGGGGTTGGTCGAGTCCTTGAAGCTGTACGCCTGGCCGATGACGACCGCGACCTGCTGACGCAGCGGATCGTGCATACCGTAGCGGCCAGAGGCCACGGGCTGCGCGACGGACCCATCGACCGGCGACTGCCCATCCAGAGTAGTGAAGGTTCCCATGATCTAGTTGCTCCCGTTGGCGGCCATAAAGCGCCGGTGCAGGCTTGGGTTGTTCTTGGCGATGCGCTGCATCGACATGCGGTGGAGGTCCTTTTTCTTGGGGTCCTCACCTGCGCCGATCAGCGCCTTGGTCTCGGCGGCGATGGCTGACGACATCTCGTCGTCCACCGTCAGGCCGCCCTCGCGAGGGTCCGGGGCCCCAGCCGGCGCGCCGTTCTCGATGATGCGGCGGCCCATCAGGAGCGCCTCGGGCTCGCCGAAGGTCCCGACATCGCACAGCACATCCTCGGCGCCGTCGCCTTCCTTGAGCCGCTTGGCCGCAAGCCAGGCCACGGTCTGTTCCTCAGTGCCGCAGCGGCTGGGCTTGACGCGCCGCATGCTCACTGCGTTCTGCGCCCAGACCTTGGCGTTGTCCGCCGCGATCTTCTCCTGCTGCGCCTTGAACTGCGCCCCGAAGCCGCGAACCTCTTTGAGCTCGTCGGCGAGCATGCGGTTCTTCTCTTCCGCGGCGCTCAGACGCCGGCTCATCGCCTGCATCTTCTCGGGCTCGTCGCCGTCCGGCTCTTTGTGCTCGGACTCAAACTTCGCCCGCTCGCCCGCGTCCATCTTGCGGCCCATGCGCTTCTCTTCGTCTTCCATCTTCTTGCGCATGGCGGCGCTCTTGGGATTGGCGGACTCCATCTCGCGGCGCATCTCTTCGGCGTCGCTCTCCATCTTCTTGCGCGCCGTCTCGGCGGCGTCCTTTTCGGACTCCATCGCCTTGCGCCCGTCCTCCATCTTGGAGGCGTACGCCGTCATCTTCGCGAGCTTGTCCTCGGCCTTGTCTTCGGCCTTGCAGCCGGCGGCCTCCATGATGGCCTTCATCATCTCGGGATCCATGAGTTCCTCTTTGCGCGGCGCGGCCGGCTTCGTTTCTTGCGTCACCCGCGACATCGCAATCGGCGCGCTCGTCCGGCTGAACGCCAGGGCGCACCCACGCATGCGGGGGTCATTGGTCACGGTGAGGTTCAGGAGGCGGTTTCCATCGCGCTCCGGAACGTAATAGGGGCTGGTCTGCCGGAAGTTCCCGAGACCCTCTACCGGGTCGGCACCGCGGGGGGTCACCTGAGAGCGCAGGCAGTACACGCCATCGCTGCGGCGCGTGCCATCGCTCTGGATGAGCACTTCATCGGGGTGCGGCGCAGCTGGAGGCGCGCCCGGGTGCGGCTCATAGCGCACGACTTGGCCACCAATGACCATGCACATCGCATTGGCCCAGGCGAGCGCGTGCCCATCTCCCTTGCCCCAATCAAGCATCTTTTCGCGGTCGAGCGCCGCAGCACCAAGCAGCGGTTCGATCTCGTGCTGCTTGTCGTAGAAGATATCGCAGTCCGGATGAGCGGCGAAGTCGTCAAGCATGACTTTGCACGTGGTCCCGTCATGAATCGACAGGACCGGATCGCCGTTCACCGTCTCGTGCTGGTACTGGCCGAACGCGACGACCTGATCCCAGACCCCTGTGAGCGCATCCGGTGTCTGCAGCGAGGAAAACATTACCTACGCGGCCCTCCACAACGTGAAGGTCACGGCAATCCGAAGCATGCCGGCGGTCTTGTTTTCAAACCGCAGAGCGCCGCCGCTCGCGTTCACATTTAACTTGTTCGCCGTGGTCAGGGTCGTCGAGAAGTCAGTGAACGTCTGGCCGCCAGTCGTGGTAACCGCGGCCGTCGATATTCCGATCGTCGCGACGATCGCGCCGGTGCTGTCGGCGATGACGGCCGACCCCCCCTGGGACCAGGTGAAATCCTTGGTTCCATTGGATGCGAGTTCAAAGCTGGCGGTGTATACGTTCGTCTGGGTCGTTGTGGTGCCACCCAGATCTCCGATGAACGTCTGCGCGCCACTCGTATTTCGGACCGCCAGGCCGGATGTAACTCCGCCTAGCCCCACCCCGGAAGTTGGGGTTGGAGCTGGAGCGGCATCGTCCAGGAGCGCCCCGGCCCCCGAGAACGTGCCGTTGCCAAGAATGGCGGCTTTCTCCGTTCCGGCTGAACGGAACGAGAGCAGCTTCGCGCCGGCGGTGGCCAGATCAATTATGTTGTCGATGGCGAATGCAACGGCGCTCACGCCGTCGGCGACCTTGTTGGTCAGCTTAGCCAGGGCCGAATTTACCGTGGTGGCCGACAGATCGGCGCCGCTTCCGCCATTGGCGAGGGGCAGTATGCCGGTCAGACCCGCAGCGGAGCCGACGATGTGCGGTACGCCGTCCGTGCCGCGCAGATAGAGAATGTTTCCCTTGCGGTAAATCAGGATGTCGGTGAACGTCGAATCCGGGTCCGCTACCGTATCAAGGAAACTCTGAATCCCGAACTGATCAAACGGCTGCCCATAAAGACCGCTCATGCTGCATCCCTCCGGGGCTCAAGGCTCCCGCTGTCTGATAGCGGCGTGACATCGACCGCCCCGTTTCCATTTGGCATAGGAGCAACCGCCCCCCTGCTTGCCTCGACCGACGGAATCACCGCGCCGCTGGACGGAATCGGCACGCCCTTGCCTAAGAGCGCGTCTTCCTTGTCCTTGGGCGCGTCGAGCTGCAGCTTGGCCCGGTACTGCGTCAGGCTCACCGGGCAGCCGTCCACCATTGCTTGGCTGAAGATCTTCTGCGACTTCTCAGGATCGGTCTCCCGGTCGATCTGCGGCTGATAGAACGGCTGCGCCGCAAGAACATCCTCGGGAGTCGCGTCGCCGAGATCCTCGGCAATCCGGTATTGATTGAGCTGCAGCGCTGGCCACCAGAGGTCATTGCGCAGCGTCGTGCAGAGGTTCTTGGCCCGCAGGACCTGGCCGTTATAGGCGCCCTCTGCGTGCACTTCGCCAAGGCCGTACGAGCCCCCGGTCTGCATCGTGAGCGGGCCAAGCGTGACCACCTTGGTCATCTGCGCGTCGAGCCAGTCGGCGGCTTGCGTATGAACGAGCGCCCCATCCGGCAGCGGCGTATCGCTGCGCAGTCGGAACTGGTCGATCGGCACCGTGGGCACGCCGCCCTGGCCGAGGTACTTCGCCACCTCGGCGGCGATGGCCTGCGCTTCCGGGTACTCGTACTGCTTCGGGTCATACTCCGCGGTCATCTGCGGGATGCCGTAGATGTGCAGATATTCAGCGAGGTCCCGCACGCACCACTGTTTGATGGCATGCAGAAACAGGCAGCTCCGCATGAAGCCGCGGCGCTCGCGGATTTGGCTGAACCCGTTGGCTACATGAAAGATGAACTTGGCCGGCGGCAGCGGCACATAGTCGCCGTCAATCCAGAGCAGCGGGCGATCCGTCTCGGTGTCGAACCGGAACGCGCGCCCCTCGACGATCTCCAACTTGACCGGGATGCAGTAATTTCGAGAGATCCGCTTCTTGTCGTGGCGGAACCACGTCACCCGGCGGATTCCCCAAACGATCTCAGCCGAGCTCCAGCCCTGCCCTTCGCCCCACAGGAGCGCGAACCGGGCCTGGTCATAGTCGGGAATCTGGTCGCGGACAGCTCGCTGCCAGGCGGCGATATTGATGGCGACCGTATCTGTCGCCAGGGCGGCCGGCGGGTCAATCGCGTCCGGCTTGGCCACGATGGGCGAGAACGCCTGATAGGTGACGCCGGCCAAATGGGCGTCGTTCTCGATGGCCCGTCGGAACATATCGCACAGGACAAACGGAATTCCCGCGTTTGCCTGGTCCATAGCCCCGATAATCGTCTCCGGCTTGAGGTCCCCGGAAAACGTAGACCAGCGCGGATTTGTCGGGCCAAGGCGCGTCGAGATCTTCCCGAACAGCGCCTCCCATGACCGCGTTACCGCGCCGATGTTCGTGAAGTTGGTCGGGGTCTGATACCGCGGCTCGAAGCCCGGCGCAGCCTTGGCCACCTGGGGGATCTGCTGAATCTTCGGCCCCGGCGTGAGTCCCTGTCGCGGGACGAGCGCGCCGCCGCCGACGAAATCCATGGCGTGCCGCTGGCCTGAGTAGGACCGCCCGACCTTGGCCATGGAAACGGCTTGCACGGCCCAACCAACTAGCCTACGCACCCACCCGCCGTCGCAATGTACGGACTCTGTACGTACACGAAACTTCTATTACTGCCGGTGAATCCGCGTCAGGTTAGCCCTAACCACGAGGTACGGATTAGCCAAGCATGGCAGGCAAACGCACAGAGAGAATGGAACTGCGGCTCAGCGACAGCGAGAAAGCCGAAGTGCAGCGGGCGGCGGACGAGCTCGGGGTGAACGCCTCGGAAGTAGCCCGTCGCGCAGTGCGCGAGCTACTGAACCGCCGGATCGCAATGCGCAGAGCAAATGCCGACCGCCAGCGCCACCAGCAAGATCCGTCAAAGTAGAGCGCGACTTGCCCCGGGAGCGCGCGGCCTGGAGCTCGGGCTTGAGGTCCACGCGCCGGATGGCAGCACGGTTCTCACGGCTGGCGGACTCTGGGACCGCGACGAGCTCGCGTATGAACCCAGCGGCGCGCCGCACATCATCACGCTGGTATCGAGCCAGGTCCGCGCCGCGCTCCAGCTCGCGCAGTGGTTTCTAGCCTACGAGCGCGACGACCCAGACCGGCAGGCGCTGGAGGTCTATGTCGACAACCGGCGCGGCGGCAAGACGTTTTTCTCCGTGCTGGCGATCCTGCTATTCGCCATCCGATACCCTGACTGTCACCTGGGCAAGACGATCTGCTGGCTGGTCGTGCCAACCTTCCCGCAGCAACGCGAGCTACACGAGGTCATCGCAAAGGTACTGCCGGCGGCCTGGTTCCGTGACCGCCGGATCGTTTATCACAAGAGCGAGAAGTATTACACCCTCGCCAACGGGGCCGAGATTTGGATCAAGAGCGCGGACCGCCCGCAGAGCCTGAAAGCTGGCGGCGTCGCAGCGGTCGCCGTCAACGAGGCCCAGCAGGTAGACAGCAAGGGCATCCTGAATGCGATGGGCGCCAATATCGATAACGGCGGCGTCTGCTGGCTGGCCATGAACCCGCCCGACTCGGTCAAGGCGCTGTGGGCCGAGAATCTGCATGCGGCCGTAAACGCGCTGGATGACGACGGGGCGCCGCTGCTCCCCTACGCGCGCGAGACTGCGTTCCCCTCGGACCAAAACGAAATCATCAACCAAGCGGCCAAGACGCGCTTCGGCAAGCTCGCCGCCATCCTTGACCCCGGCCAAGCCAAGCGCGACGACCTCGGCGTGTGGACTTCCATCGTAGACAGGGCCTACCCGTTCTACAAGCGCGAGCAGCACTTCCGCCCCGAGCCGGTCGGCTGGCGCGACATCACCGCGGACTGCAACAACTTCACAGGGCTCGGCGGGCGCCTGGCCGGCAATCGCCACCTCGGCGCCGGCATGGACTTCCAGCGCCGCCCCTACTGCGCCTTTATCGAGGCCAAGGCGTATGTCGCCCCCGATGGTGTCGCCTGGGTCAAGGCCGGCGTCCCCGTGTTCGTGGTCCGGCACGAGGTCTGCAACGATTTCGTTGCCGGCGACTGGTGGACCGAGGAACTCCTGTGCATGAAGATCGCCGCGTCCGCCAAGAAGCGCGGAACCAAGCCGACTGACTACCTCCTGGTTGCCGACATGACCGGCCATCACCAGGGCGCACAGGCCGAGCAGCGCGGCAGCGAGTCCGACCCGGCAACCTACTCCTGGGCGATCGTCGAGAACTTCGGCTGGGACCCGCATGCGCCGATCGAGGAGCGGCGGCTTACCGATAACCGGAAAGGCCCGGCGAGCAGCAAGACCTTCCGCGCCAACCCCCCGGTAGCCGTCCGCCTGAACGTCGTCAACGAGCTCCTGCGCGATAACCGCGTGATCATCTCGACGAACTGCAAGACGACCGCCGAGGCGTTCAGGACGTGTGGCATCCACAAGGAGAGTCGGAAGCCAAAAGGCGACGGCTCGCACCTCACGGACGCGGTCGGGTACTTGCTCTATGCGTGGGAGACGGCGCTACGAGAGGCGGGGATCTCGAAGATTAGCGGCGATGTCAGGTAGCTCAACCGGGGCGAGATCGGTCAACCACAGTTCGGACCCGCGGAAGCGAAGCACGCCACTGAACACCTTCCGCCCTTCCATCGTTACCGGAACCCTCACGCCTTCATGCTTGTCCCGAAACTCCGGCGTGAACTTTACCTCCGGCGTTACCCGCCCATACGCTTCGAACCGCGGCAACTCGCGCAAGATACAGTATTCTTCTTTCACTTCACGCACTCCAACCTCTTCCGCTCCTGCCCAGCCGCACACGTGCAATACACCTCCAGCACATCCGGGATCTCGTCGTTCTCGGTTCCTGGCCTAGTCTCCATTGTCCACCCTCTGCCATCGCAGCAATGGAAGGCTTCTGGCTCGCCCATGTAGCGGTGCATGATGTTGCGGCCTGGCAGTAGCTGGCTCACTTCATCGCCTCCAACTCGCGCGCGTAGATGGCGCAGAGCTCAGCATGTCCCACGATCCTGGCGATCGCCGGGGCGGCCGGTAGATGCTCGGCGATGAAGTCCCACGCCGCCCGAGCGCCTTCGCGGGTGCCGCGGTGAGCATAGACCGTATGCTGCGCCCACGTATCGGGCCTTACCGGGTCGCGCTCCTCCCAGCCAAACGCGCAGCAGAGGTATGTGAGCTCGGCGCAGGCGGCGGCGCGGTCGCACTCTCCAGTCATTAGCACCTCGCGCCCCACCCATGCCTCGGTATCTGCATCCGGCTTGCTCGCCAGCAGCCAGCCGAGGGCGAGGTCGGCGGGAGTTGCGGCCCGCCGATCTGGAATCCATAGTTTGCCAGGCACATCGACTCGCTCGGGGAACCACGTAACGGCGTGGCCGCTATCGTTCATCCACTCCAGCCCCGCCAGCAGCTCCAGCTCATTCGCCGTCTGCTCGGTGACGTGGACAGCCTTGCCGCTGGCGACAAGCTGGCGGGTGAGCACGGCCAGAGAGCGCAGGAAGGTGGGGATCGGGCTCATTTTTCAGTATCTCCTTCGGTCATTTTCTGCCGACACTCTACGCACGTATGCTTCGTCATCGCCATCTGAAGCGCCCGCTTTTTCACCTTGTGCTCGTCGATCCGGCGATTGTACTCCCGCTCGTGCTCCTCGGCCTCACGCTCACACTCGGCGTTAGCGGAGATCTTGGCCATCGCGTGCGCGGTGTCGTTCATCGCCTTTCGGCGGTCTTCCTCGCTCAAGCCAGGGTCGTTTTCGATGTCGCAGGCCTGCCGCTCGAGGCGCTCCAGCATGCGCAAGTGAGCCCTCTCGGGTGGTCCAGGGACGGCCGGCGCGCGTTTGATCTTCGCGGCGAAGTACCCGGCGCGCTGGCGGTCGGCTTCCTGCTGCTTGGCAAGGTTTGCCCGGCGCATCAGTTCGAACTGGTGGCCGCTGGGCTTCTTTGACGTTTTGGGCTCGCTCTCGCCCGGGGGTTCCTTCGTGCGTCGTCGGTTCCGATCTTCGCTCATCGTTCAATCCTGGGCCGTTCTGATGGGCGCATGCGCCCGGGCGCTACTAGAATACCTGGCGTGTCGCTCGAAAAAGCCGAGG
>Ga0209175_10000301_pt1 | contig 32772 bp, 39 predicted proteins | sample JI91814C2DNA_FD_187506 | JGI IMG/M metagenome (GOLD analysis project Ga0209175, IMG submission 187506) | Wastewater effluent complex algal communities from Wisconsin, to seasonally profile nutrient transformation and Carbon sequestration -... | ecosystem: Engineered > WWTP > Effluent > Algae...
GGATTTTATTTTTTAATTAAAATAAAAATAAATAAATTGAAAAAATCGTCCGACTGGACGATTTTTTTTTCTAGCTACGATGGGACAATACCTTGCAAAACAAGAAATCGATTTCTATGTAAACTCAGTGAAGCTAGAGGAAGGTGAAAAGACTTCCTGGAGAACGACCATAACATTGTGCACAGAATCACAAATATTTGGAAGAAAAGTGGTGAACCTGCCAAAGAGAGTAAGAGGAGATAACTTTGAAGAAACAAGGAAAGGGGTGAGAGAGGTGCTTGACGGACATGGATTCGAGAAAATACACGAAGAAGAGTATCTAGACAATCTTCAAACAGCATTCGAGGACGCGAGAAATCACATGTTGGCTTGGCGTGGATCACCAATTCTTAAAAAATGACGAGACGCACAGAGACGAGGAGTGGAGATACTCATGGAAAATCCTGATTTGTTTGACCCATTTAAATAAAAACATATAAAAGCAAATTTGTGTTCATTATTTTTTTAAACCATGGGACCATCAAAGCATCGACTTGTCAAGGATTCGCAGTATTCGTACGACTGGAAATGGGGCGACATGCGCTTTAAGGCAATGTTAAGAAGATCATATGAATATGGAAGAGAACGAAATTATGTCGAAACAGAGATAGTCACATGGATATGGGATCACGACTTGGAGAAGGGATTGAACGACGAAGAGATAATGGAGAAATTGCTCAACAAGATCGGGATGACACTGAACGACATGTACATGGACTCGTGTAACTCATGGAAACTCTTTGTTCCAGGGGAGAGCCATAAATTTGAAAACTACTAAATAAAAATCATTATTTTTTTAATACTCGCAAATGCAACACCACCCAGGAGAACTAAAACTCGCTTTTGAGGAATTCATTAAGGAAGACAATGCATTCGGGAGAGTATGCACTAGGATGGATAGACCCGTGAATGTTGAACTTATAGAGGTTCTTGGAACATCAGGCACGACATTCATGGTTGACCTTAGAGCAAAAGAGTTGAATACATGGGGCCTCGTTGATTTAATCAATGGCAAATTCGGTGCTGTTCCAACGTCTCGATATGACAAACTACATTTCCCCGTTGATGGGTGGACCCATGAATTTATAATTGAATAAATACAACTTGTAAGCACTTGTTCTCACAGTTTTTTAAAAATCCTGTCCTGGAGAAGACGACGACTTACAAGAAGGAAGGATGAACATTAACGAAGGAATGGAAATAGACACAGGAGAATTCATGTTATGGTCTCGGGAAGGGGTAATAGAGAAAGCCATAGAGAAAGTGAAGCCAAAGAGCAACAAAGTAAAGCACTTTTTCGTGAACAACAAGGACGACAGAAAGTATGCGATGGTGTTTGATAGTGGAGAAGTCGCGAGAGTGAACCTTGGAGACGCCCCGATAGAGGATCCTGAAGGGTCGATGTGGGTTAATTTTTAATATAAATAAATAAAAAAAAGGGACCCCCCTTTTCCCTTTTCTTCTTCTTCTTCTTCTTCTTTAAATCTTTGTGTTCCACTTTTTGATCCTCATTCTGTTTTTTCGCTTCGAGAAAGTGGCAGCTCCCCCATTATGGCATTTCGCGCTGGACCCCCTCTACAATCTTTACGTCTCACTGAGATCACAAACAATACTGGACCTGGACCGTACAACCTTCCTATGGCTGATTTCTGGGAGTGTAGAGACAATCCAACTGTGGGTAATATTGTATATAATGTACCTAATATGGCGAATTATAATGGTCGCGTTATTTACATCACCAAAACCATGGACACCACTGGAACTGGTAACAATATTAGCATATTACTTCCTGCTGGGAATGTTTTTCTCCCATCTGGTACAGATACTCTCACACTACCTGATCCTGCCTTCTCTGGAATCCTTACTTTCAACGGAACCACCGATGTTGGATTCTCCTTTGGACCACAAGGAGCAGTCAATTCCGTTGTGAACGACGCTGCAGGATTCATTGACTTGGTGGAAAATCCAGGATCTAATGCAAATATCATCATCAAGAATCTCAAACAAGGAACGGGAATCACTCTCAACGATGATGGAAACTCTGTGGAAATTGTCAATAGTGTACCTGCTCCATCCACTCAAAACACTTTCTCCGTGAGTAACAATGGTAACAATGGAGGAGTAATCAATTGGAATGGGGATGGAGTGGTTTCACAAGGGATCAGAAGTAATATGTTCAATTATGCCCCTCCCAATGAACCTGGTCATGTAGTAACAAATTCGACTGATCTTAGATTACTGATAGGCGCAGGAGGTCTCTCCGTGGCAAACCCAGGGGCTTATGATGTAACTGTCTACTTTCGATTCAATACTGCATTGGTTACTACTCCATATGACTTGCAGATGATCATGTACGACCCCACCTCGACAGATGAACTTGCCCAAGACTTTGTCCACGTCAACATAGGAGACACAGAGAAGGATCTCAAGATCATCAAAAGAGTAAACCTAGCCGTTGCGGGAACTTACCCGATTCTCATCTCTAAAACGGCGGGTGGTGGAGTTGGTTCCACGTGTGCACTTAATCTTCAAGGAGGTTCAATTACAGTGGTTGGACCCATTTTCTAATTTTCTTAATAAAACAAATGGCTTCTGATAACAACGGCGCACTTTTAATTCTCGTTATCGTGGGAGCTTATTACTTACTCAATAAGAATAAAACTTCTCCACCATCTATCTCATATCAACCTCCCCCACCCACGCCCCCTGCAATTCCACCCTTTACGATTCCCATTGTTTCCATACCACCTGTGACAATCCCCTCTCCTCCACAGAAACCGCCTCCACTGAGAAGCTGGTGGAACTCGACAGAGTGGATGTCGAACAAGGGCTCCATAAAGACGAATCCATGGGGATCAAAGTTTGGCAGAGTGGATTATTACTTCCCTTCGGGAACAGAGTTTCTTAGAACTTTCGCTGCGGAGATAAGATCTGGGTGGACACCAAAAGAGGCAGCAAAGGAATCCTGGCAAAAGGGTGGATCCCTCTCCCCCTCTACTATAAAAACAAATTTCTCAGAGTCTGTAGCGCACTTGAAAGAAGACATAGAATCAGGACACTGGAGCTAGAGCAATGGACCAAAAATACAAGGATCTCCTTCTTTACGCAGAGAAAATGAAAATGTGGGTACCAGGAACCCATAATGTATATATCTACAGACTCAAGGTACGATATGGCATTCCTTGTACGGTCGGGATATATAGACTTGACGTGGTATTAGCCGCAGAGACAGACACCTTCGCTGGACAGTTCGTGGTGCACGACATTGTATACAACGAGGACGGAGATTCTGCTTTCCATCACCCAGGGGGCAGTGACGCACAATATATGCTCGGTGTATATAGAGACGACGCGTATTGGTTTAGGGTTCATCAAACTATATAAATAAAATAGAGTAGTTTTTATTGAATTATGTTTTACATGCCCAAAAGTCACTTCCTCTAGAGTCTTGGAGTTTCTCCCAATTCGTTTTTCTGAGTGTTATAGATTTGTATATATTCGTCGGGGGACGACGTGTTTTGATGATCCAGAGGTGATTCTCCCCGGCTGGTTTTATTTTCACTTTTAATACTCCCATACCCTGGGCTCGAAGAATGCTCCTTTGATATAAATATACCCAAGCATCTATAGCATCAGGATCCCTGCTGTGATTAGAAGACATCCAAAGTATTGTGTCTGCGTGAATCTTTCACCCATATAGAATCCCATTGCCATGGTGAAGAGATTGGATATTCCGTCCCAATAAGAATTCACGAGGGTTAAGGGTTGTGTTTTAAGTATTCCAAAAAGTGTATAACAAAGTAAATTATAACCACCATAGGCAAGGAGAGGACTCTGAATCTTTGCTCCATAATCACCAATTGCCTCTACAGCAGATAAGATAATTCCCGCTTCCATTTTCCCCTTTTATGACAGAATTAGAAACAATAGATGTCATATTCCTCACGGCGTGCGTATTCCTCTCCATCCTCGCATTTGTTACTGCTGGTTTCGGTGTTACTGTTACTCGTCGTACTCGTATCCCTCAGAGAACTGTTCAAGATTATGGAAGTATTGTATGATTTAACAGCAAATAAATTTTATTGTCTTTATTTTCTTGCACATTTTGTTTGTGAACCTGGTTCACTATTGGATGGACATTCATCCAATACAACAAGTCCTACCGCTCTACCACGCATGTCGGGGTAGTCTTCCCACGTGGTTCTTTCCCTGACATCGCTACATCTCCATAACTCCGGGGGGGTTACCCTAAACCACATTCGGTTATAACAATATACTGAAGTGTATCCAATGGAATTAAAAGAGGAACCGATGACGTGATGATTATGTTTCTCCTTCCATTCTCCTTCATCGTTTTTTAGTAGTCTGAAATTGCATCCGTATTTCCCAGTTAGGTCTTCTATATACATTTGCCCATATAGAGACATTTCTCCCCCTCAAGATTAGTTGAAAATGAGTTGAGCTTCTCCTCCTTGGTGATTTACCCAATTGTGCTCGAATAGAGTAACGTTTAGTTGTAGATCCTCTGCAAGGGGGGCTTTAAACTCGATGTAGAGTTGAAAGTTATTGATATTGGCTGCATTGAAAGATCCAAGATTCACGTTCTTGAGATCTGCAATTTCCGTTGCCCAGTAACCACCAAGAGGTCCGTAGACACCCCATTGGGATCCACAGTGATGCTTTTGGTAGATGTCGGCGACGTCCGAGGTTCCATGGAAGGTTTGGAAGATTGCATTTGTTCCATCTCTAAAGGTGTAGTTGTCAATGTTATTAAACACTGCAAGGGGGAGTTCGAATTGTTTCTTTTGGTAAGGGATAGAGACATCTGCGTCTCTTTGAAGTGTAAAGTAGATAGAGGAGAAGGGAAGGACAAAGCCTTGGAGAGAGACAGGAATCTTTTGAGTTCCCGCTGGAATTTTAATGTACCCCGTAGAGTGAGTGTCTTCAATGAGATAGGAGATACCCTTGGCAGCGAATGTCATTGCAGAGAATTGATCTCTTTCATCTCCCACGGTATTGATTGTTTCATTGACAAAGTCAGCTTGTTGAATGGAGCAGTTCACAGAGGCATAATCGGTTTGGATAAAGTCTTGGAGATTCGCAAGTTGAAATTTGAATTTGTATCGATTTGCGAGTGCAGTGATGATTGGGTTATGTCCCTTGTTTCCGTACCAATAGGGTTTTACGTAGGTTCGGACTTTTTGGGGTGCAGTTGCTCGAGTGTTTCTCTGTGCAGGAGTAAGTCCACCAGCCAAGTTGGAGGTAAAGACTTGTCTGTGGGTGATGTCATGGTCTCGAACGTGTTTCAAGAATAACATGTTATTATCATAGGTTTGTATTGTGTTTTGTTGATAAGTCAATTGAACTTGGCGAATAAGTGCTAATCCAAGGAAATCACAGGCTCTAGCATAAGTACCTCCACCATTACCAGTGATTGCAGAGAGAGTGAGGTCAAGCTTAATATCCTCTGCAAGAGTACCAGTCTTGTCAATCTCAAAGGTAACAGTTTGTCCAAAGCTGAGATTCTGTGTTTGTGTTTGAATTTGCATATCTCTGATTTTATCAGAAATTACTTGCCATGCTTCTGGAGCAAAGTAAGAGTGTTGAATTCCTTGTGCAAAGAGTTCTCCATCAGGGGCTCCAGTGTTCAATCTTATCAAGTTTCGATTTGACATCTTCTTGTTTTTTTAGAGGGTTGGAAAGAATTCATTTTAGAAATGTACTGCTGGGTCATGAGGTTTCTTTTCCTCTGCCTTGACCCAGAATTGATCAAACACTGCATAGTGGGAGGGGTTCTCTCTATTTGTTACTTTCTTGTAATAGGGCAATTCAGATATTTCCTTATATGGGAGGCTGTAACGCGTAACAGGAGCATCTCTATAAGTTAAACACTTGAAGTTGGACTTGTTCATTTTTTTCTTTACCATTGTTCCTGTTAGATCTTGCCTAATGAATTTTCAAAAGAAAACTCCTATCAACGGATGGAGATTTGGTAAAACTTATAGACTTACAGTTAAATTCCTAGCAGGTACTGATACTGCCACTGTGGATATCTCTAGGGGTGATAGAATTGAAAATGTGCGGTCAATTAATCTTCTCGAGTACAATATTACTTTACCCCCGAATGCGGCGAATACCTTTCCTGCGACGCTTGATATATACTCTCAGCCTAATCTCTTTCTCTCAAATCTACAGAACACGGGCCCGATTGACTCTATTCCTATATGCCTACAAGAAGGCTACCAAACTCCCCTCAATAATACGAGGTTCTGTGCGCTTTATCCTTCAAACTATACTGTTTCCGATGTCCATTATCCCACTTCTAAGCTCTTCCCCACGAATCTCACCTTCACGCTTTCTTCCACTAGCACGCCTGCTCTCGGTGCCCCCTCCAATAACCCCAATTTCCTACCTGAGAATAGATTTACAGTTGCGGAGGAAAGTGCTCTCATCTTTGAAATAACCACGTGGGAACAGGCCCTTATAGATCAAACTCAATCAAAACTTAATATTGTAAGACCTTATCACTTATAAATAAAAATGCAGTTTGAAATAGAAGACGACGATGACATTGAAGATCTCGAGCGAGTACGGCGTATGGAAGCAGTCATTAATTCCATAAGAAATGACCCCAGCTCTCGTCACCTCGATTTGAGTATGTTTCACATACCAGACCCCGCAGACCCTCCCCCACCACCAAAGAAAAAAAGAGAAGAGGAGCCCTTTGATGTGAGGATGCATAGAAGAGCGCCAAGACTAGTGAGCAGTCTCACTAGAAGATATACACTCTATCCTACACACTATTACCATGACGAACAAGATGATGTATGGGGTAGACCCATAGAAGAAATTGATTAAAAATAAAAAGAAATTGGACCTATGGGAATCGAACCCATGTCTTCTACTTATAAGATAGATACTCTACCATTGAGATAAGGTCCTTTTTAAGCGCGCTCGCACGGACTCGAACCGTGAATCCCCTTAGAGAACCGTCGGGTATTTAACCGATTAAAATACAAGCGCTAAAAGAAAAGCGGTGAGTCCGTCGCTCTCTCAGCCTCACTCACTCCCTCACGGGTAACGTGTACACGCGCGGCGTCGAATCTTCCGCTCGTAAGAAAGTGAATTGCCAATCAAGCTCCAGTCCCAACGAGAAAGTGAAATGAGTTTTTTATTTATATGCGGTTATAACACCCCTTGTAAATATTTTGGGACACTCGATTTACTTGGTTCCCTTCATCGTATATCGTGATTCTTCCATTCTCATCCCATTTCGCGTATCCATCTTCGTGAAAGTATGCCTTGGGGTGATATCCCTCGGGTACATGATATTCTTGCTGAAAGAAGTCATCAAACTCCATGAGATAATCGGGCATCCAGAAATCACCATCGAGACATTTAGCAGGAGTGTAAGAGAAATCTGCTTGGTATATGACGGGTCCATCTTTCCCCAAAGTCTTGGATATCTGAACAAAAAAATCAGCACGCTTCCCCACAAAGTTCTCCTTCTCCCTCTCGTAGAGAAGTTCCATGGCTCTCCTTAGAACAGAGGACATTATTTTATGAGTGAGAGAAATGAAAATTCTTTATTTTTAAACAAAGGCATAGCCAGTAACATCACCAATCACTTGCACTCTTTGTGAGGGGAGGAAAACCAATCCGATTGTGGATCCAACGGTAACGGGGAAAGACATGGAGACGGTTGCGTAGGGGATAGCGGCACCTTGGTAAGCATATACAAAACCAACAGGGAGTTGAATTGCAACAGTTCGAGCACCTCCTGCATTGGTGGGAGAACAATTGATGGTGACAGTTCGTCCAATCATATTTCTTGCGCCTTGGAGGGTAAAAGCAACAATGGCATTTCCTGCAGCGAGATTTGCGCTAATATCAAGAGTATTTGAGCCGTCCACTACATCAGTAACAGTTCCATTCACGAGAGCAAGTGCTTGATGAGTGAGGGGAACTTGTCCTTCGAGAGGGATGTTTGTTCCAAACTTTGCTTTGAGAAATTGAGGGGCCCCAAGAAGGGAATCAACCTCAAGTTTTGAATTATTCGCCAAATCGTTGCTCATCTCTCCTCGCTAAAATCTAAAATGACTTTCCTCCAAAACAACAAGAAACAAGAATGGCTGGAGCACCTACAGTGCAAGAAACAGTCTCCTTTGGAGATAAAGTCAGAAACTCAATAAAGAGCCCCTATATGTGGGGTTCTATAGCCAAGGGGGAGACGAAGGAGGAAACACTCTTATTGAACTCAAATCTCTACCCCTATAGACCTCTTCCCTCTGATAAATTTGACTCGGAATGGGCTATTCGTCAAGATCTCGCAGAACAGGGTTCTGGTATGATTTCTCCATCTAGGCCTATGCCATGGACGGAACATGAAATCAACTACTTGAAGAAGAAAAGAGATGCGGAAGAGTACGCTTCCTTCCAAGATTGGATCTCTCACAAATTTCCTATGAATGATCCTGCCAATAGAGAGATTCTCAAAAGAGTCGTGCCCTCTTACTTCTCCACTAGGGCAGCTGTCCTAAATGAACAAATTGACGTGACTGCAAAGTACGCGAAACTTCGATTGACGGGACCAGAGAATGAAGATGACCTTATGTTTCAATATCTCGTAGAATCTGGAAGGATCCAACTCCCACGAGGACCTCTTTGGGATCCAATGGATTGGATGCATAATCAATATGGTATTCCCAGTGACGCAACCAATGAAGCGATTATGGAATCCGTCCAACTTGGAAACAAGAAAGCATATGAAAAGGGACTTTTCAACCCATTCAAACCAACCACTCCATCAAGTAATCCTCTTGCGGCCAATCCATATAACATGGTTGATATCATGGGAGACAGAAGAGTCAATTGGAGAGGTCCTCTCGGAACCATCCAACCCGTCAGTAAAAATTGGGCCAATACATATGGTGGATCAGATTTCGGATTTACAAACAGGATCAATGGACAGACGCCTGGAGCCAGAGAAGGAAATGTAGTTAAAGCGAACCAGGGAGTCCTACCATCAGTTGGAGCAAAAGCGCTATATAGCGCCAACTTTACTGAAGTCAATAGGGGAGAAGAAACATACTCCGCACGATGGAATAACCCCGACCGTAGATATGTTCCAAAAGGAAATCCATATTACGGAGCAGCAGGAGGAGGATTATAAATGATTGATTCTAAGTGAGTGAATGACTAAAGAAAAAAAATGGCACAGCAAGAAAAGAAGAAATATGCAGGGGGTGCTCCCACTGAAAGGGAAGTGGCAGACTTTGGACAACAAGTAGAGAAAGCGAATCAGAGCCCATATCTGCTTCCCAACCCCGTATTCACTGATAATAAAATGGAGACCCTTGCTATGAACTCTGGGAGGTTTCCTGTAAGACCCATCCCACAGGATCCGTATGACTCAATGTGGTCTCTCAAGGGTGATATGAGTAGACCAGTGATAGGCCCAAACAATGAGGTTATCGCTCCATCTATGGCATCCACCACAAGGCCTCTTCCTTTCACAAACGAGGATGTTCAATATCTCAAGAGAAAAAGGGACGCTGAGGAGTTTGCATCTTTCCTCACTTGGGAAGCCTCTAAGTATGATCTCTCTGACCCTGCTACAAGAGAGTGGTTCGAGAAGCGATGCCCCTCTTACTTTCAACAGAGGGAGTCTCTCATAGAGCAACAAATTGACCTCGCTGCGAGATACGCAAAGATGAGACTGAGAGGACCCAAGACGGAGGATGATCTCAAGATCGAGTATCTCATTGAGACGGACAGACTCTCCCTCCCTAAAGGGCCAATTTGGGATCCCTTCAAATGGATCGCTGACCAGGGAGGAATAGATCTCAAAGACGCATCGGCAGCACAGATAGAAGCCGGGTTTACTGAATACAATAAAAACACCTACAGAAAGGGGCTCTTTAATCCAACGAAAGTGATGCATCCTGCTATCGGTGCAAGAGTCAAGAACCCTTATAATCTTGGTGATCCAGTGGGTATCCCTGGAACCAATTACTCTGGTATCTATGGTACACAAAGTCCACAAGTTGGAAACTACGCTGCTAATTATGGGCCAACGCCTCGTGATGGATCACTTCTCGCTGCTAGAACAGCCTTACAGGGTGATATGTATATACAAGCCAATTCCGGACTCAACAGAGCGAGACAAATACAAGCTACATCACAGAGAAGATACATGAGTCCTGGAATGACCGCTGGCCATTACATCAATATGCCAGAAAACTTAAATTTCTAAAAGGAAAGGATAAAAAAGAAAAATGGAACCTGAATTTCTCTGGGATTTCCTTGGTACGATTGGACTTGGCTCCCCACTCGCGAGAGCTTCCGTTGGAGCTGCCCTTGGAGCAATCCCAATTTTTTTGCATTTACCCCTATCTTACACAGAAGTTGAAGAAGGTTTTTACATTCCAAGAAAATGGTCTTTATTATCAAGTGATCCAACAGCCACAGCCTTTCCCTGGTTCATTTTTCCTATCCTAGGAGCTTTCTTCTTTGGACTAGTGTTGTAGTAATTAGTGTCTCTGTAATAAACTTTGATTTTCTCACAGGTCCTGCTTTCTTTTTTCCCGAGAGATACTCCTCAAAGTAGGACTTTATCTCCTTATCCAAACACAGGCCATCCCAGAGAAGGGGTTCATACTTTATTCTATTGACTTGTAGGATGGATTCGCCGTTATTGTCGGCAGTCCCCTTTTTGTAAAAGTAGCACAAAAGCCCGTAGGTAATCCCATATTCTTGGTGCATGTGAAGATACAGCTGCAGTTGGAGCCAATGCTTCCAATTGTTCTTGTTCTTCTCAAAGGGCACGTCAACTTCCTCCTCTACGAATCGTCCAAAGGAATTTGAGTAGCGACACTTTATCTCTACGATTCCCATCTCCAAGGAAACGGGATCCCAACAATAGGAATCCACCGTTCCCATGAGAACGTCCTTAAAGAGGCAAGAGGTGTGTTTTGCCGGAAGGATAACCGTTTCCTCCGTCGAGAGTAGTGAGAGAGCCTCTCTCTCATACTTATTCCCATGCTCTATGGCCTTCTTCAAATACTCGGATTTCTCTTTCTTGTCCTCTGAGAACATTGCTATCCTAGATTCATAACCCCACCCAATAAATTGTATCAACTGTGTTACAGAGATTGTATAAGGATTCAGCTCATGAGCTCCCTCCCAAACACTCTCTGGAATCGTTGCTATTGTCACAGAAGACATTATTTTATGAATAAAAAACACACACTTTATTCTTTTATCTTTTGGAGACTCTTTCCTGTTCCTACATAATCCATAGGGTTCTCTGCCTTTCTTTGAAGGAGAGTCTTTCGGTAACTCATTTTATTCGCCTCCTCTGCTTCTCTCTTCTTTCTCTCGTCTTCGTCGATCAAGTGCATGAGATACCTTTCAGCATAGTCCATCTCAACGTCACTGACTCCGATGACGCGCATCAACTTTTGTACCTTTTCGGGGTCTTTGATTGTTTCGAGTAAGTCATCCATGGGAATATCGTCCCATCTCTTGGAATTGGGAGATTTTTCTTTGACGAAATTGTCGTATTTCTGTGCAACGATTCTCTCCACGTACTCGGCCCTCTTTATTTCCATCTCGCGAGAGTTACCAGAAGAAGACACCTGGAGCTCGGGTGGGAATTTTATGGCTTTTTTCGCTGCTTCTATGTTTGATTGAGATGCCTTTCTCGCCACCTCTCTTCTCCTCGCCCTCTCCTCCTCTGAGATGGGAATCTGTCTCTGTATATCGTTTATTGGGATACCTGCCCCAGGGTTTATAAAATTAGCCATTTGATCTACTGTCATCGGGGCCCTGTCTGTATATTTCTTGAAGATATTGGTGATTCCGAATCTATATTTTTCCTCGTCGATCCTTCCTTCCTTATAGTGTCTCTCCAACTTGAATATTGCCTTTGACTCTTCTGGTGACACTTCAATTTGGCTCATCTGTCCATGTGATCCTGTTGGTACAACAAATTGAGTCGTGCCCCTGGGGGATTTGTAGATATCTCTCGTCATGGCGGAGAATTCGGATCCAGAGAAGTAATACTCTGGATTTGTTCCTCGTCTTATTTGAGCTTCCCTTGCCATCTTTGACCTCTCTCTGATATTTGACTGAAGCAATGGCCTTGCTTCAGATAAGAATTTCTTGGACCATTCCAGTGCCTTCTCGAAGCGTGGTTCACCTGCCAGTTTTTCATCTTCGTTGTATTCATCCAAATCCAACTCTACTATTTCCCTTGGGTTAAATCCAGACTTCATTGCCACTGTTTTAAGAATTGTATTCATATTATAAAGTGTGTCTTGCACATTTGATATGTATCTCGAGGTCTGTACTGGCGGTTTCAATACACTGTCTATGTCCCTGTGAATAGAATCCAAGAAATATTGCCTGATTTTACTTGCATCTTCTAGTACTTTATTGGGTACGTTGAGCGGTACACTGCTAGATAGACTTTTTCCAAAATCCTCTAAAATATTGGTGAGTGGTAGAGTGTGATTCTCCATTCTTGCAATCAAGTCCAAAAATGACCTAGATGAGCTATAGTAGTGATTCTCCTGTGTCTCTGATGGATTGTATTTAGAGTGCATCGAAACTATTCCCGGGGATGGTCTGAGATTTTTCCATGCCTCTGCCACTTGAGGGTAACTCTCTGTTATCCCCCCGCTTCCTGTGTCTCTTACAAAATTATCAAGACCATCGCCAAGATTACCACCTATACTCTCCAGGAACCCCTTTAAAAACTCTTGGTTTTTATTCTTCAAGTCTCTATCGTAGTATATCTTTGACATTGTCCTGAAGAACGAATCAAACTTGTCTTGAGGGGATACAGAGGGATCATTTGCGACAGGGGATCCTATGAATTGTTCGAGATACTTTGTATGCTCTTGTTCAAATTCCTGCATGGACTTGTATCCAAATGTCTTTGCAACTTCTTCGGTTGGCATTATTTGGGCGAGGACTTGTTTTATCCCCGATACCACGTCTTGTGCCCCATAGGGATTCATCTTAGTCACTGGGTCATCAGAGATATAATCAGCATTTGTGTACTTTTCTGTAAAGTCTTGGCTACTTTTTTGCCTCTTCAATTCACTCAATTCCTCTTCTTCTTCTTTCTGGATTGCCTCGAGTACCTCTGCTACCTCTACGAGTTTCTCTTGATCTTCTTGTATGTTCTCTATCGTCTTCATTTCACCAGTGGTGGGATTTGCCAAGAGTGGATTGGGTGCTTTCCCAGCCCATGCAGCTGCAGTCTCGGCAGTAGGACTCCAACCAGCGACATTTCTTTGCGCCCATGGACCTTTCCATGCAACCGATGTCTTCTCATTGGGACTCCATCCAGGGTGGCCTCTGTTTGCCCATTTTGTCTGTGTTCCAAGATTTATTATTTTTATGATATTCATGGGTGTATCATTCGTCATGCCCCTTGCCATCGAGAGTCTCAGTTTCGTTTGTTTATTTTTCTCTTCCATCTTCTTAATCTTGTTATCAAGGTAGTCCCCGTACATTTCTGCTTCTTTCTTTGGTTCGTTGTATGTCCCCTCCCAGTCCATATCAAGCTCTTCGAGGTTTGTTCCGTGTATATCAGCTTCTTTATTCGATTTCTTCAAAAAGTAGTCCCAGTAGGGTTCTTTTTTCCCTTCTTCTGCTATAAACCCATTTACTATATCAACCAAAAAGTTCTCTGCTGACTTTTGTTCTGCTAGAGTATCCCATCCCTCGAGTACGGCTTGTTCCAGTTTCAGTACCTCCTCGTATTGGGATTGTTCATCTGTTTCCATGTATCCAGCTTCTGTTCTTGGATCATAGACTTTCTTGTCCATGGGAACACCACTTACGGATAACTCTACTGTGTCTTCGAGGAGAGATATATCGAGAGCTAAGATGTCATCTATTTCCTTTTGCCTCTGTCTCGCTGACTCTGATTGTTGTTTAAATGTCTTCTCTGCTTCCTCCTTCTCCTTTCCTATGATTATAATTTCATCCTTTATCTCTTCGATCTTTGCTGCCTCTTCTGTGATCTTTGGTGAGTTTATTATACTCTTTGTTTCCATCTCCTTTCGCATAGATTCTTCTAGTTTCGCCTTTTCTGCATTATATGCAGCGGTGAGTTCAGCTCTCATATTCGCATTTGAACTCTTTAGTTCTGATTCGTATTGCATCTTAAGGTTATTGAGAGCTCCATCCCAATTCAATTTTGTTTGTTCCAATTCCGCAGTGAGTTTCTCTGTCACTTTCCTGGACTCTGAAAGTTTTTGGTCCAACTCATTGGTTTTAAGTTCATGGTTTGTTATCGCGTTATCCAGTGTCTGTTTCGCCCTCTTCAATTCTTCTGCCTGTGTGTTGATCTTTGATTGGAGTTCTTCGTTATGCTTGATGTTTACAGAATTCGAGTTTTTCAGGAGCGACAACTCTCTCTCGTTCGCTTCGAGTCTCTGTTTTGCTTCATCAGATAGACTTCCTCCAGTGGATGCCAACACAGAAAGGTTCTTGTTTTCCTCCCTCAATCTCACTATTTCTGATGCTTGTTCCCCAGAGAGATTCTCGAGAGTCTGTTTATCCGAGAGAACCTGGTTTCCAGCAGCTCTTAGTTGATCTGCTTGTAGCTTTAGAGACTCTCTCTCGTTCTGTATTTCCTTGTATTGTGTAGAGAGGGAGTTGATCTTCTCTACGTCACCCATTCTCTGTTGCTGTAGGAGCATCACTTGGTTTTGGAGGAGTACTAGGTCCTCGATACTGTTCTTTGTTATTCCCGCTGCTTTTACTTCCTGTGACCCATATGCTCTTTTAAGATCTCTTAGGATGGCTTTAAAGTAGGAAGCACTGCTTCCATTTACTCTGTCCACGATGTTGTTGAAAAGGACACCTATTTCAGACTTGGTTGCACCCCCTTCTGGCGCATTTCTTGTAAACTCTCTAAGTTCATTCAAAACTTCCTGGCTTGTGGCATTCGAGGAAGTTATAGCCGTAGTGAGATTTGTTATACTTGTTTCCAACCCAGAAAGATCCACTGGAACTTCCATATTCTGTATCTCATTCACGATATTTCTATTTTCTTGGAGTGGCTGAAGTTGTTGGGCTACGTTCACCACAGGAGGGGCAGGTGGTACTCCAGACATGTTCTCGACGACAACCTTGAGTTCATTGTTCTTTGAGTTGATTGTATTATTGATTCCAGTCAGTGCATTTCCCATCCATTGCCTGAAATTAGAAGTTGCTCCAGCATCCCATGCAAGACCCGACGCTATCCCGTTTATTTGGCCCGAAAGACCATTGAGCGAGTTCCATAGATTCGTGTTTCCATTCTCTATAGCAGTTTTTATCTCCCTGAGAATAGGAGTGGTATCTGTAAAATTATTATTGATTATGTTTTGACCTTGAGGAGGCATTCTCCCGTTAAGGGCAGCAGTAACCCCAGCTAGATGTGTTCGCAAGAGAAGAGAAAGATCCTCTACGCCCTGTGTCCTTTGATCGGGTGGGTTATAAAAACCGAGTCCACCAAGAAGGATTTGTTTATCCTCTATGGATAGGTTACTTGCCATGACATCGGCTTCCATCCTAGTCTTTATATTCTCGAGGTCCATCTTACAGAAAGCATAGGCGTTCCTTCGTACGATTTTATTGAAAACATCCGTGAATTGTACAACGAATTCGTCAATGGTAAGTCCTCCCCCCAGCCCCGTGTTCATCTGGTCAAAGAGTTGATCGACTAAATATCTTGCCCTTTCTGGATAATAAGGAGGGGGATTGGGATTAACTAGATTGTAATCATCCACGACAGGTGATATCCCCACTCTTTGTTGCGGATCTTGCCATTTGTCTTCTCCCCCGTAGTATATATAAGCATCTGTTCCCGTGTGTGGATCATACGGTACTTTATCGGGTGGTATAAAGTCGTAGGGCTCCAGCCATCTAGCGTAGTTGATGATTGCCCCGTCCACTCCTTGTTTATGCACAATGTATTTCCACCAAAACCAGAGATCTGCAAGGTTTCGAGGGTAACGAAGTTTAAGTTTTGTGATATATTTGATCGCAGACATTCTATTGTCCACTATTTGATCGAGAAAGTCCTTTACGTCTTCCAAGTGTGTATAGGGGGTATTTCCCCAGGGGGTTACTTCCTTTGGGTCATCGACATCAATTACCCTCTGTCCATTGGGGTTGAATTCTTGATGTTCGTATCTAACGTTCTTACATGACCTTCCAAGAATCCAAAGAATGAATTCCTCTATGAACTCCTCCGCGTAAGCGTTCTTCTTTTGGTCTATAATGAGATCTGCTTTTACGTATTCAAATTGTGATTTCATTGACCCCGTGCTATTCTTTATGAGTATATCAAGTTGTTCCATTACATAAGCCATAGAGAGTTTCTCTCCAGGGTCCATGGTTTTGAGTTGTTCTTCCTTTTGAACAAAGTTTGGTGGTGGCTTGAACTTGGCCCATCCTTTCATCATTGAGAGGAGTCCTCCACCTTCCTGAGACATTTTTATTTTCTAAAATGAATAGAAAAAAAAAAGTGTTGCTCCTCCTTACAAAGGGAAAAAAAGATTAAAAAATGGACCCCTCAAAAATTGAAACTTATGTGCCCATGAAAAACTTGAATGTCATTGGAGATGACGAGTATTTTCCCGAAGCCCCCTCCTCAAAGAAAGTCATTGCTGTCGATAAACTCGAGAGAATCAAACACCCCTCAAAAGTTCAAGCAGAGCAAGAGAACGCTGAGCTTGCTCTTAGACAAACTGAACTTGGCTCTGAGAAACTCAACTCTTACATGAAGGTTGCCCTGGGAATACTTGTATCATCACTCGCTATTTGGACGTTCAAAGCTGGTGGAAGTTTCCTTGAGAAGATTCTAAAGAAGCTCTTCTAATTGATTGATAATGTACCTATACTTACAAAGAAAAAAGAAATTGATCGTAGAGTATGAATCTACGACTCCTTACTGTAGCGTTTTCGCGATCTTTCTCCTTCTCCTACTAATACTTTTACTTTTCACTTTTCGTTTATTTTAATTTTTTCGCCCGATGGAAGAAGAGAAAAAGAAAAATAAAGCATTTGACGATATTAAAACCGTTCTTGACTCTGTTCTTACAAATCTCGAGAAGAACATCACCCCCCTCCTTAAAGCAAATATCAAATCCTCCTCTCCTTCTGAGGGACATTGGTCAGAGCAATACATCTCCTCTGGCTCTGTCTCCCTCCTTCAATTCGTTCCTCTCTTAAAGGCTCATGTCCTTCGTTCCTCTGCAGACGTTCTTCGCGTCACTCAAATGCTCTATCAAATCTTTACTGATCAATCCAAAAGGGATCTCATAGAGCAACTCAAGAATATCACTTCAACTGAAGGGAGTGACAAGACAGAAGCAATTGCCTTTACAAAGGAGTTTCTCAAGAAAGAGATCTGCTCAATCATTGACGCTGTTACAATCCTCCCTGCTTCTGAAGAGGAAGACACAAACTTTTCAGAGTTCATCGCTCAATGTGATCTCCTCGTAGAAGTCTGCAAACACTATGGGGGTGATGAGATCTTCATTACAAAGCCAAGACCCGAAGCCATTGCAAGTCTCATTGGAAATAATGTGAGGCGAGTTGAAATTAATGGTCAAACTTTTATTTTAGCACAGAGGTGTCAAGAACATCCTGCTCCCCCTGATTACAAATAAAGATTAGTGTTTCTATAGAAAGGATAGAGTATATTGGATTTGAGGTAATTAATCTTTGGTTTTCCAAAGATTCCCCTGTCTTCAAAGTAATCTTGAACGGGCAATTCAGAGTCTTTTCCTTCTGGCATTCCTGGTTGGTAAATCAAATCTGATGGTTCACCCCATATTTGCTTTGGTGGTCTTTCAAATTCCACGGGAAAGGATGATTTTGGTTTGGATTTCTTGTACATTCTATAGGCCATTGCATCTCCCTCTTGAAAGAGATAAAGAGAACCTCCTACAAGTACAGCTACTGAAAGAAGGGCTAGTGACATTTAACAGGAACAATGGGGGAAAAATTAAAAACAAAAGTCTTAGAAAATAGTTTTTTATTTCTTTATAGATGTCCCTGTTACGCGTTACAACTTCTTAAAATGGTCATTTACTGATCTATCTCGAAATTTCGCAGGCATTTGCTTTTGACGATCAAAGTAGCCGTTAGACTTTTTGGCGGGAGGAGTTTTCTTTTTTATCGGAGTTTGTGGCTTACTTCTTACATCCCTTATTGACTTCCCTAATCCCGTGTAGTCATAAGGATCGTAGATCTTCTCCTCTTCCTTTTTAACTTCCCTTATTCCATTGGGCATCTCTGACACATACTCGAGTGGTTTGTAACTCTCTATTATAAGTTCCTCTTCCATCTCCTCCACCAGGTGATCCAACGCCGTCAACTCATCTATATCCTCTTCGGGTTCCACGTGAATAAGAGGGGAAGAGGGAGCCTTCTTTACGAAGAGTCCCTTTGCGATCTCATCATAGAGCTTCTCCTTTGCCTCTCTTCTCTCCCTTTGGAAATCCTCCATCTTCTCTCGAATCACAACCTCTGAAGCCATCATGTAATCTTCGAGTTCCTCCTCTGTGGCACCAACGGGTTTCTCCATCTCCGCAATCTTCTCCCATAAAGCTCTGACTCCATCTTCAAAAGTGTCTCGAAGATATTCCCTGGATGGCCAATATATCACGTAATTTCCTTTCTCTGTTTTAACTCCATAGGCAGTTCTCTTGGTGGATGGAAACAAGGGTCTTGAATTATTTAGATATGGTCCTGCGAGTTTGACTGATATTCCTCTTTCATGCAATTCTCTATAGACAGAAAATCTATTGACTTGAACTTTAGGTACTGACATCTTCTTGATGAATGTTATTCTTCCGGTTTGCATTTTGTTGTTTTATGGAGTGAAAAACAATGGTTTATATAGTGTTACAACATACCCCTATAAATAGGGACTCTGGCTAAGGGTTAGGGAGCACAAAACCAATTTCGGTAAGTTATTTTCTCCATAATTCTCATGGCAGCTATTAACGAAACGGCAACAACTGTACCGCTCCAATGGAGAGTCTCTCGCACACGAAAGGAGTACCTCCAAGGGAAATCACCAAATCCATATCAGCATCATGAATGGATTGACACCAGAACATTGAAGATGCTCATTCGGAGAGAAACGGAGATTTGTAATAACCCTGGTTACGATGGCACCTCTTTTCCTTTTATGCTCAATCTCATGGAGTATCGTGTTTCTGGGCGACCAGATCTCTACTCCTTTAAGGTGATTAATTACTATGACTACGATTGGCACGAGGAATCGGGAGTAGAGTTTGAGCGTTTCAAGCTAGAGTTTGAACGCACCATTTGCGTATACACGAGGAACGTTAATACCCCTTATCGAGCATGGTTCACGGGTGGGAAAGGCTATAGACTTGTTTATGTCCCCTTTGTGTACACAAACCTTCCCATACTCTACTTGGATCCAGAGGGGCAATACGCACTGAAACTGAGGATAAAGAATAAAGTGGACGACGAGAGGTTCACGAACGTTCAACAAGGCCTGGACTTTAGGTCATTCCTTGATCCACAAGTACAAGCGGAAGGCAGAGGAATCAAGTTTGATATCATGTGCCACCCAAAGACAAAGACTTTCCCCTACATACCCCTTGGTAGAGGCACCGCTTTTCAATTCATCCTTCAGACTTGGTTGGATCTCATCAACTTGGTGGAGGATAGAGTAGAGGCAACTCTCAATCAACCAGGAGGCTTTGATATCCTCTTGAAGAGACCCACAGAACAAGAACCCCCTGCAATATGCCCACCAAGAAACTTTGCAACAACAAAAAAGGCACCTGCGCTAGATAATTTCAATGAACCAAGTATATGTGGTGTATTCTGTATGACAATGGATTGCACTTATAGATCCTACGACAAGGAGAAGGATCTATATGTATTTGGAGCGGGAGCTGAGGAGATATGTCCTATACACGAACGAGTCCACAAAACCCCAAAACACTATATGCTTTGGTCACCAAAGAGGATGTGCTCCATGAGGGTGTACTGCTTCTCTACCTCGGAGACTTCCTCCCCGCTCCTCTACTCGGGTATGATTAAGGTAGTTGCTCCTGCGATGAAAACACCGCCCTCTTCCAAGTTCCTGGAGGGTTACCCAGAGCTTCAAGAGCAGATTCTTGTAAGTAATAGTTATAGATCCGTGGAGATGGAGTTTCTAGGGGATATACTCTCAGAGCCCGAAGTGGATAAGAAGAACCTCGTCCTCGTAAAGTCTGGAATGGGAACGGGAAAAACCGTAGCAGTACAGAGATGGTTGGATAAGAAAAATGACCCAAAACTCTCGGTTCTCTGTATCTCTACGAGGCAGACGTGTGCAGGACACTTTGCAGCCCAATTCAATTGCTCTCCCTACATCAACCTCGGGTTAGATAAGGGAGCCACCCAGATCCACAAGAGGGATCTCCATAAATACAAGAGACTTGTAATCTCCATGGAGTCCCTTCACTACTTGGAGGTCAATGGGGCGTATCTCCACTATGATGTGATTATTCTCGATGAGATTGAGAGTATCCTCAATATCCTCCCGTCCGACACAATGAACGGCAAGAGAAGGAACTTTCATATTCTAAAGGAACTCCTAAAGTTTGCAAATAAGATATTCGCTATGGATGCACTCTTGGGCCACAAGACCATACACTACTTTAATAATATAAGGATGATGGATAATTATAGTCTCATCTATAATCAGAAGAACAGAGACGAGTCAACCTATATTCTCTATAATCGCTCTCAGTTTATCCATTGGTTGGAGAGAGTCTATAATGACACTGCAAGGGAGGACGGAAAGAAGGTTGTTCTCGTGGCAGATACAAAGACGATACTCTATGGGATAGTGAAGAGGATCTTTGAGGAGTACAAACAGAAACACTCCAATACACCCTACGTTGAATCAGACAAGAAGTATATGGTGATTACGGGTGCATCAGATGACCCAACAAAGCACACCTCTGTAACAACAAATGCATGGGAGGATTTGGATCTCCTCTGCTTCACACCCACTATCACCGTGGGAAATAGCTTCTCACCCAAGGACAAGAAGAACTACAAGTGGACGGAGTTTGGGTTCTTCAAGGGTGTCACCCCCGCAGCTACATCACTCCAGATGATGGGGAGAGTGAGAGAGACAATCTCCAAGGAGAAGCACGTGTTTCTCTGGACACCCAAGGCAGAGACATTCAGACCCTCAAAGGACTCTATGGACGTGGAGAAAGTGAGCACGAGGATCCGTAAGCTTCCAGAGGAGATCTTAAAGGAAACACAGCTTATCTCCCTCGAAAGGCCTCTTGTGGTGAATAGGAACTTCCCACCCCTTACATCTGTAAAGAAGCAGAGAAAGGAACTCACTCAGATCCTGGAGGACTATACCGTGGAGCGTAGCAAGTCCAGGGACAATGTGTACAAGGAGTTTAGGAGGGTGTTGGAGGAGGGCCAAATAAAATACAAGCTCTTCAATGACGGGAAACCCCTTACCCCTGAACTCGGAAAGGCCTCAGAGGCACTCTTGAATGACTTGATGAAGAACGAATCAAAGGAGATGAACTTTGTTGGACTTGAGCCTATGAGGAACGACAATGCACTCAATGCCTCAAATATGCTCATTGGACTTGGTGCCCCTCTCGTGAACAGACAAAAGATCAGAGAGAAAATGACACCTGAGATGTTCTTGGAGTTTCAGAGAAGTCACTACGCAAACGCCTCAATCCACAAGAATCGCTATATCGTTGAGACACTCCTTCAAAATGACCCACTCTTCTCCTTGGATATTATCACGCAACCAGATTTCATAAAGGGCGAGTCTCTTCCAGACTGCTTGCCTCTCATGGCCAGGCATCTCTATTTCTGCTTCAGTGAGCTGCTCTCTGAACCACCAGAGTACTTGGATTGGAAGTGGTTTAGTGAAAGCAAGGATAGACTCGATGCTCTAGAGAATTACTTTTCTGTGGTGGAGAAACACGCTACGTGGGAGATCTTCAAGGAGCTCTACCCATTTGGAGGAAGTTTCACAGGAAAAGCGCAGAGAACTCTTTTTAAGAATGATTTTATTAGACACTTGAATTTCTTTGGATTTCCCTATGAGATTCTCTCTGTTCGAGAGGCAAACAAGCTAAGGAAACAGGGACTGAAAGGAATCCCGCCTAGATGTCACAAGAAACAGCTGAACATCATATTTAGGCTGAATAAGGAGAAGAACCAGAACACGATGATTCTCTCTAGGCGTTTATTTGGGCCACAACCCTTTTCGATTCCGGATTCCTATACTTACAAGACATTCTTTCAACAGGATAGTATTTCAGATTTATCTTTGGTTGATGCGCAACAGTAGTACCATTGAGTTGCTTGTACATTGGAGTTAATAAAATATAATCGTCTTTAAGAAACTTGTCTCTCAGCATCGCTAATTGAGCGTCTTTATTGAGTACCCCTGCCTCCTTCCAGGCTCCATCTTTCACGAGGCGAGTAGAGGCCTTTGCTTGTGGGTACGTGAAGAGTTGATTCATTGGGTTTCGAAACTCTATATTAAAGTGTGAAGGGAGTTTGAGGGTCCCCGCACCATCCATCTTGAATTTATCTGTACCCTTTGGCCAGAGATCATACTTTCCCGTAAACATTGATTTAATTCTCTCCTCAGAGTCATCAAATCCCTCCTCTGGGGCTTCTGCACGTCTTTTAGCCAAGAGTGCTGCTAGAACACCAAATCCTATTGCGCTTGAAAGGAACATTTATTTGTTTTTAATTGGCGAGGATAACTTTAGATTTCTAAGTCATCCCTTTCAAAACAACTAAAAGAAAATGGGAAACATTGTATCTGGCGCACTCACAGGTGTTTTTATCTACATCACTGATATGGTCCTTCAACAATTCGTTCTCGGAGGAGGAATCATGGAACTCATAAAGTTTGTCGTTCAAGGATGGCTTACTGTTCTCTTTGTAAACTCTGTAGAGAACTTCTCAAAGAACTCTTGAATCTAAAATGGACACTTTCAACACTCTAGAAAAAAAATAATGAATCTCGCTGCGTCTGCCATTGCTGGTGTTACAATCATGCTCACTGATATGTTCTTGGATCCATTCTTTGCTGCGAATGAGATCTTTCGACTCTTAAAATTTCTTGCTCAAGGGGCAATCGTTCTCTGGGTAAATGATATGTTTGACTCATAAATTCTAAAATGCCATCCCTCTCCAAACACAAACAAATGAAACACTCTTTTAAAGAAATTGCACTTGCTGGTGGAACTATCCTTCTCACGAACATGTTCCTTGCTCCAATGTTCCTTGGAGGAGACCTCATAGGGTCCTTTGAGCTTCAAAGACTCTTGTTCTTCTTCTTGGAGGGGCTCATTGTCACTACAGTGGTTGATAAGTTCTATCCACCTGGAATTCATCCAGTTGCACTCCATGGATAATTTTAATTCTAAATTCTTTTGATACTCGAAAAAAATAAAATGGACATTCAAAAAGCAAAGAGGATCAACTCCAACTACTTTAAGACCTACTCGAATGGTGGTTACGGGAGAATCCCCAATGCCGTAGGGGATGATCAAGTAACGACGGATCAATTCGTTGCGAGGAGAATTCAATTTCCCTCTACAAAAGTGAAAGAGTACTACACGGACTATAAGAACTCCTCTTTCTATCAGAACAATCAAAATCGCGCTCTTACTACGGCTCAATCCATCCCCGCGCTCCAATCAAAGGGTGTCCCCCTTGTGGGAATCCAAAACTATGGAAAATACTCAAAGTACACCCAAATCCCTGATCCCTCCAATACTCTCTCACTCTACTCTACAGAGTCTGAGACAAACACAATTCTTTGGCTTGTGATTGGTATTGGTGCACTGGCTCTTATTGCAAATACAGTTGCTCCTCTTTAAAACAATAAACTACTTTATTAATTTATCAATTTCTCTTTTTACATCTTCAACCACCAAGGATTGGTGTTGTGATCCATCCACCACACGCCATAGATTCCTTGGCATGCTGTAGTAATACTCTGCAGTTTGCGTATGGAGTTCCACCAAGAAACTTGCTTTCACTAGCTCCTCCCCTGGTCTTGCTCTAAGAGCCATTCTTCCAAGGCACTCTTCGGGAGATGTGTCCACCCATATCCTTCTTGTGACGGGGGGGATATCAATCTTCTTGGGAAGAGAGAATTGCTGCACAACTCCATCTATGAGATCGAGGGAGGGTTGAGTGAGTTTGAGGGCCTTTGCAAAGATATTGCAGGATTGAACGTCTCTCTCAAATACAAACACCTTCGCGTCCTTGTTCTTTGGGTCAGTTATAACCTCTGTTACATTGTCTGTGTGGGAAGTAGCAACAAGTGCTTGCATGAGAGGAGCATACTTATCTGGATCCGAGTAGTAGATAGGAAGGAACTTTTCCCATTTGTGGAGTGGCTCTGGAGTAACAACAACATCTGGGTTATTCTTGTATGCCTTTTGCAGGCCATTTACGATAGTTGATTTTCCTGCTCCAATGTTTCCATCCAGAATAATAATCTTTTTTTCTTCTTCTTCTTCTTCTTCTTCTCGTGGTTGAATCAGGGGTGTTATGGGTATATCAACCATCTTTTCGATGTTGGAGATGGAATAGTATACCTCGCCTAATAAAACTCCGTCGTGTTGAGAAGCCCCTCTTGCATTTCTATTATTCCTCTCCGCGTTTTTCGCTAAAGTCCTGATATTCGCACAGAATGCTTTTATATCACGCTCTGCTTTACAAAGGTGACCCACTGCGTCGGGTGGTGTTCCCAATACGCTCATTGCATTTCGAATTTCTAAGAGGATTCTATCCATAATTTAAAAAAAAAGTGATATGACTCTTATCGGAACAATTGTATTTATAACCTCGTTTATAGGGGCACTGTCATTTGGATGTTGGGACAATGATATCGAGATACCTGGTCTATATCCATTTGGCGCGTTTTTAGCTGATTGGTGGTTCCATGACAAATTCAAACCCGGTAAACCCCATTTGGAACAACACGATTCCGATGGACCCCCATTGGTTGCTACGGCTGGTTCTGTAGCTTCAGTGAATTTCCCCTATCCCGGATCACTAGTGACATACCAACAACCCAGTAGTTATTCTTATGGTACCTCGGTGAAGAGGGCGCAGTCTTACACTCCCGTAAATGGAATATACGGAGTAACGAACCAGAAAGAGTCAGATCCCACTCTCCAGAGAGAGTATTATCCAACAGCGATTCAGCCAAATGACTACGTGGCAAAGAGATTCTTGGGGCCTCAGGCATTCTTCTCTGATCTTGTGAATACTGGAGACCCCCTTACGGTGTATAATAAGAATGTTTTCAAGGATGGAAGTCCTTTTGTAGCGGCCCAGATCGGTCCCAATAATCCAACGGACAAGAGATGGCTAGAGGCACCAAAGTATAAACTAATGCCACCACTTACTTCCACTGGTGCAGGAGAGGTTCGAATGCCTCAGTATCGCAATGTCTATAGATCTCTGAATGACTACTCTGGAGGAGAGTATCATGGAGGAGATCAAAGCTTTGGAAACACACCAGAGTTTAATTACTGTGATGAATTTAGACCCCCTTGGTATGAAGAGACATTCGATGGTGTCTCTCTCGGAAAACAGCCTCATATTGTCTCCTTCCCAGGGGAACAATACGCTCCCGTTCAAACACCTGTTATCAATGGAACTTCAACGTTTATGCAATCAGCCTTTTATGATCCCCAATACGATGGAGTGAAGGAGACTTACTACACAAACAACGAGACGGACTCTTATGTGGGATATGGATGGGGGACAAACGCCTCTGGAGTGAAATCAAATGTCGATGGGTATGCATACTCTGGCTCTACAATTAACCCCACTTCTATTACAACGGACTATATAGAGACGCAACTTGTTCAGGAGAACCCCATTTCTAACTTGAATAGTTTCTCAAAGCCAAAGTCTGATCAGCCCATAGAGAGTCATGTTAGTCAGAAAAAGAAATATAAACCGAAATAAGAAAAAGCCACAAGTAGTACCAGATGATTATGGAGGAGAACCCACCCAGGGGACGGATAACACAGAGCAACTAGAGAAGCAGGCCCAAGAGGAAATAGAGAGGGAGCAAGAGGAGTTTATCGATGAAGCTCGAAGGAAGAGAAAGAGGTGGGACTTTATGCCCCTCAACCATGATATGGAAAGGGCCTATGCAGAGTCTATGGCCCCCAACGCAGAACTCGATGATAAGAAGCACTATAGAGATGAAGTGTTCTATGGGGACGAACAGAAGCAAAAGACAGAGGAGATTCAAGAGAAGAAGAAACCCAAGCTCGCTGGTCAAGATGTACATATAGAGGATGACCCTGGCTTCTGGCCTCCGATCCTCTACACCGCCGAAGATACAAAGTACCCCGTTTACTCGTTCGTGTCGGAGAAGACGGGTATGGACTATCATGCTTACCCGCTCACATGGGATCAGATTGGAAAGGATTGGACAATCATTGTTCTTGGGAAGAGACGCTCTGGGAAAACTTGTTTCATAAAGTCTCTCTGTGGCTCCTATCTGAGACCCTTCTTCCCCCGAGTGGTGGTTTTCACAAAGACCTCCTTTGCAGGAGAGTACTCAAAGTTCATACCCGATGCTCATATTGTAAAGGGCCTCGATGAGAAGGTTCTCCTCAATTACTTTAATATACAAAAGGCCTACAAGGAACTCCAAAGACAAGGGAAATTCCATGGAAACATGAGTCTCCTCATTATCGTGGACGATTGTCTCTCTGATGGAATAAAGTACAAGAAACTCATTGATGAAGCGTTCTTTGAAGGACGTCATCTCGATATATGCTTCATCATCTCCTCTCAAGATATGAAGGGTATCTCTCCCGCGTGTACAGGTAACGCCGATCTCTCCGTGGTTTTCAATGTAAGATCAGAGAGAGATAAAGAGGCAGTGAAAGCAAAGTTCTGTGATTTCTTCAAGAATGAAGATGATATGGAAGGCCTTACCAATCAAATCACTCACAGGAAATGGCATGTGATGGCCATTGACCAATCGGAACCCTCTGTTGATCCGAGATTCACGATCTTCTGCGGCAGAGCACCCGTTGCTCCACCCTTTGTCATGGGATGTAAGGCTTGGTGGAGACACAACGAGAAACAACTCCTCGCCATTGTCAAGGAGAACCCAGATCTTCGATGGCTACTGAAAACAGATGATTGGGGCGTGGACGGAGAAGAGGAATTTAATCAAATCATGTAAATTCATTTTTTTTTTTTCAATGGAAGACCAGAGACCGAGCCACGTAAAAGAATGCGCAACAGCATTTCTTAAGAAGATGGGTGTAGCTAGCGGGATCTATGACGTAGAGTTTATCATGGGAAAGTGTGGTATCTGTAAACTTGACGCTTTCGCGGATGAAGATGACGCTCCACGCAAAACCTATTACTGCAATGAAACCTTTCCGGGATCTGGCGTACTCGAACAAATCAAGCCCTTTACATTCCGATTTGACTTTGTTCTAAAGTATATATTTGCAATCACAATAAATTATTGAATTAAAAAATGAATTCCCGAGTAAAGAAGGCAGCAATTGCGTATCTCTCTCTCTTTTGTCATGGAAAGTTCAAAGTAGAAGTGGATGTCGCCCCCATAGACGAAGACATAGAGGAAGGAGACGATTTGAATGAAATCTATAGGATAGGAGCATATTCACCCCCTCTCGGAACTCGTTATCTCGATGCAGAGCATTACTACTTCAAACTTGATGGAGAAGGCTTTGAGGACTTGGATGATTTCAAAGTCTGGGGCGAGCCATGTGTATGGGACTGGCAGAGAGTAGAAAAATTTGTACATGTATTTGAATAAATGGTTTATTAAAATTGCATCTTTTTAACGTTTTCAACAAATGAGCCTTCAATACCAGTATCTCCCAATGTTTTGTCAAAGTCTTCTGCAAACTCGATCATCTTCTCTCTGAGGTTGTCTTTAGACAAAAAAGGCCCAAGGTGCAATCTAGGAGACTTACGCAAAACAGTCTCCCCATCCATGATAGCGAATTGGAAATAAGCACTAAACCCAAAAGACATTTCCCTGTCTTGAACCTGCATTATATGCTCATCAATGTCCCAATACGTTCGAATAATCCCTTTTTTAATGACTCCTTCTCCTTCTCCTTTAACCATTTTTATTTTAAAACTTTGTTTTTTTCTTTGGTGACTCTCTTGACTTTTGAACTTTCTTAAGTTCTTTTATCCTGTCATTCAGGTTATCTGGAAGGTCATTGGTGGATTGCTCTGCGAGTTTCTCGTCCATTGTCCTCAGATAAGAGTTTTGCTGGTAGGCTCTATAGTCGTAGACTTTATAGGAGAGCTTGAGAAGGAGGCGCATGTAGACAGAGTCGGGAAGCATGCCAATGAATTGGATGGAGATCTCTCGGAGTTCCTTGTCTACCCCTTCACCCGTTTCGTTGCAGAGTCTCACGTACTCGGAGAATGTTCCAGGTGGGAATTGCGCAAGGAATTGGAGTATGGGAAGATTGAGTTTAAAGTAGTTGTCAAGGAACCAGCAGATATTCTCAAACTTGTCGAGCACTGCAAAGAAGACGTTCTTCACCGCGTCGTACTCCATGTCCGTTGAGGAGCAGCTATTTGCCTCTTTCTTACAGAGCTCATAGAGTTCCTTGAGTTTCTTTGTCTCCAACCCAAAGAGCTCCGAGGGGTGAGGGAGGTACTGAGCCAAGTGGGGGTAGAGTTTCACGTATGCACAGATTTGTCTAACGAGTGTGGTGTTCGCCTGTGCGTTGGGGGGTGGTGGGGCTCCTTCTTTTGGTTTTGGTTGTGGTGGGGGAGCAGAGTCTCCACTCTTTTTGAGGGAAGGGGGTCTTCCTCTCTTCTTTGGCGCTGCGCCAATGAATGTCTCCTCTCTGGCAGACTTTTGGAGATCAAGGATGAGATCTGATGCGAGAGGGTTATTCTGAACCTTCAAGTGTTGCTCTGCTGTTAGTTCTTTCTTCTTCTTTCCAAGCTTTGAGGGATCATCCTTTGATTTCTCATAAACTGTATTGAGTGTGTCATTGAGAAGGTCTCTTCCCGTGAGGAGTATATTGTCTTCGCCTTCCATTACTGTGTTGTTCTTCTCAACTTAGAAAAAAAAATCTAATGAGATTCAATCAAAAAGATGTTACTTAATAACAAAAGAAAGAGAGTTGAACTTGAGGAAGAAGGAAGAGGCCCTGCGAAATCCTCTCGTTACTTTCTCACTGTGAACCCCCACATCTCCAAAGCGAAACTAAAGGCAGGGGGTAGAATGAAGGAAACAACGGAGGAGTTTGAGAGAGTGATGGCAGAGTTTCTCAACACCTATCTGCAGGACTATATTGTCTATGTAAATCCAAAGACAAAGCAGAGAAAGAGAGTTCCACCGGATCTCATCAAGGGAATAAAGAATCACTTGGTGGTGGAGTTCCAAAAACAGAATAAGAACAAGGATCTCCATGCCCATGTATCTATCAATATAGAGCATTGGTCTAGGATTCAATTACTCTATCAGGAAATGCATGAGAAGATCATGGAGATGCTCACTGGAAACCCCGTTCTCAAGGAATCTGTGGGTGGAGGCAACTTTAATCCCAAGATCCATATACAGAGAGGCTCAAAGGATGGCGAGAAGGAGAGGCTCTATATGGAGAAGGGCTCCGAAGTCACATGGACTAGAGTCGAAGTAGCAGAGTACTATAGGAAGCTGAGAGACGAGAATGAAACAGATCCAGAGAAATGGGATAGATTTAGTCTTTATTAATAAAATTTCGAATTGCTTGAAGATTCATGTATACTGGTGTCACTCTATGAAGGGAACCTTCTTGGTTGTAACATCTATGATAGTTAATCACTTCTTCACAGATCTCTTTTGTATCGGGTGAGTTTGTAAGGCATGCAACTGAATATTGGCAGAGGAGAAATTGTTGCCATGCGAGTACTGAGAAATCCTCTATCATCTCTTCCGTCACCCCATACCCTTTGTTGAGTTTATAGATTTCACTTGCGAGTTTAAATTCCTCTTTGTGTCCAAAGACAATGAATGCAAATAAGAGTGGATACAGTGAACCATAAAGGTATTCTCTCTCTGCGAGTGGTTCCCGTCCATTTTGCTCTTTCACTACCCTGTGGATAAACTCATTGGCAGTTTCGTTCGTATCTTTGTTGAATCTTGCAAATGATTCTTCCAATTCCTCATCAAAGTAATACGACCTTTCGGTCTCGTTTAGTCCCCTTGCCACTGCAAGCTTTCCCATGATATACATTCCTATGTCAATTCCACTGAGTTTTGGTTTTCCTAGAGCGCAAATAAAAGAGTCTCCTACATCAGGTCCAAACACAGCAAGGGGATTTGTTTGTGGGTATCCAATGTCCAAGTATTGTCCAATCTTGGCTGAAATTATATTCCATACAATGGCAGGGTAGATACTTCCCCCTTGACCGTAAGGACGAAGAGCCATTACACTCATCATTACCAAGTCTGCCATATCCAAGTGTTTTATGCTTTCCAATCCAGCAAGCATAATCCATGATCTTGCAACACTGTCGAGTTTCTTGAATTTTGGGGTATCAAGGATATCAAAGTCTTCAAATTTACGCCTCTTAATATCCATTGGTGCACGTTTTGTTATTAAATTCATAAACTCTACATCTTCTGTATCAAGGGTAGCCAATTCTTTTGAATCTCCTCTATTTTTAATATACTCTTCTATAAGGGACTCTGTAGCATTTAACAGGGACAAGCAGCTCATTTTTTATGGGTGTTTAAGAACTAAGGTTTTTTTTTTCTTTATAGATGCTCCTGTTACATGTTACGCCTTCCTTTTTAAGAAGTACCAATAGGAATCTTGAATGTAACTCCCTTTACGGAGTTTCTCTTTGGATCATAGTCTAGTCTTCCTTTGAGTCTACCACCACCTTCTCTGAGGTTGGATTTGAATACACCAGCCATGCCCCAAGGATTACCGAATTTGGCAACATCTGCATTCTGTAGAGGTGTACCATAATTGAAGGGTGTAACATTCTCTGCATATGGGTCTCTATATCTCCAGGCTTGGTCATCCACATAGGGTTTACCATTACTTTTCATTACAAAGGCATTGGGAATGAGTTTATAGTTCTCATAGACAGAGGGGTTTGGTACAGTCATTTGAAGGACCTTTGAATTGAGAGATGGAAGGAGAACAGTGGAGCGATCATTAAAGTCAAAGTTCATTAGACCCAGGGCTTTATTCTTCTCTCTTGCCCTTCTCGTGTAATCCAAAGCATTCTCCCAGACATTGTGAATATCTCCATAATCATCGGATCTAATTATTCCGGGAACTTCTTCGGAGATAACAGCAGCACACGATCTAACATTCTGATTCACTCTTATTCCTAGATCTTTATCTGCAGCGATTTGATATGCCCTATCAGAAACGGCGTCTTTCATTGAAACTCTCTGATAAACTCGATCTTGCATCATTTGGGAATAGGCGATGGTTCCGAGAAACCCTAACCCTGCAACCAATACAACAGCCATTTTTTTGTGTTTCTTTTTGTGGAGACTATAAATTAGAATTTTTTTGTTTGTGTTTTTTCATTTCATTTCTCTCCACTCCCCAATGGCAGATGGTTCATTACATTCGCTTCCCCCAGGAGCTCTCAAACAAATTCGAAACAGAATACAGAAACAAAAAGCTTCTCCCCCCTCCTCCTCTGAGAATAAGAAGGGATCCCCCTCCACTTCCGGAAAAAAGGAAAAGGTCAAGAAACCTCCAAGAACCCAAAAGAACTTTGAAACCAGAGTGGTCGAACCCGAAGAGCTCGCAGCCTACGATAAACTTGTTGAGCAAATCAAATCCACTATTGGAACCCTTACCTCTGCACCTATTATCACTTTTGGTAAGAGATACGGATACGCTGATTCAAACACTGGGCAACCATGTCCATACTTTGCCTACTCTATTCCAACACGACATGTTGGAGATAAACGAGAAAAAGGAGTGCTCCATTGTACAGACGATTGGCTTGGAGCCTTTATCAGTGAAACATCTATGATGACTTATTTAATTGAAACCCTCGGCCTAGGATATGACCACCCAATGGTCAAGCAAACTGCCGAATACTATGGATTCAAATCCAACCTCGCAAACAGACACAAACCCTCTGTACTCAAAGACTTTCATGAACTCTTGATGGCTTCTCGAGCACTTGGAGGAAAATGTACTCTCCACCACCCATCTCAACTTGGAAAGGGACAAAAGACTCTCAAACGAGTATGGTACTACACCGATGGAAGCGTGAATGATGTACCCGACAAACTCAAATCCATTGATATTGTCTCTCTCGTAGAACAAGGTGGATTCTCTCTTGAGCTCGGCTATAAACCCTTTACATACGCAGAGTTCAGTGCTGCCGAAGCAAAACTCAAAGAAGAGAAGAACCAAACAAGCAAAGCCACCGCAGAGTGGATAAAGATCATTAACGAATCCACCCCAGATGTAGTGGACAGACTCATTGAAGAGGCGAAGCAAGCGAAACAAAAACGCGTACCCAAACGAAAACGAGGAGGAGGAGAGGAAGACGACATTGTTGAGGAAGAGGGTACTGTACAAGAGAAGAAGATGGTGAAGAGATCAAACTCCTCTGCGCAACTCAAGGAAACAATCGAGAAGATTGAAGGTAAAATCATAA
>Ga0209175_10000305_pt1 | contig 32527 bp, 35 predicted proteins | sample JI91814C2DNA_FD_187506 | JGI IMG/M metagenome (GOLD analysis project Ga0209175, IMG submission 187506) | Wastewater effluent complex algal communities from Wisconsin, to seasonally profile nutrient transformation and Carbon sequestration -... | ecosystem: Engineered > WWTP > Effluent > Algae...
CGCTCAGTTCGGCCAGCGCACAATTACTGATCAGGCTGCTGATGCTGCCAACACCGTTCTGGCGATTGCACACCAAGCCCAGGGAATCGCCAGCTTCAAGGCCGAATGCGGCACCCAGGGTGTTGCTGCCAAGGCGCCAGCGGGCGCCGGCGGCTGCTTCGCCGGTAGGTTCGAGCAGTAGCACGGCTTCCACCTTGCCACTGGTGTTGTTCCAGACCGGGAGGACGGTGGAATCGCGCTTGGACGCCTGCGGCTTGGACTGCGCGTGCGCGCCCGTTGCCACGCCAAGGGCGAGCAGCAGGGCAAACGGCAGGCGCAGAAGACGCAATTTCATGACGTGCTACAGACTCCCAACTCCACGGTGGAGTTCCCCTCCCAGGGGGCATTGATGCTATTCGGTTTATGTTTCCTTAACAAGTCCCCGGGCCCCGAACACCTACTGGAGTCGTTGCGGCGCCTGCAGTTCCGCCGGCGTGCTGACAAAAAGGTCTTCGATGCCACTGGGTGAAAATATATAGCGTTGTCCACAGAACTCGCAACGCACTTCGGCCTGGCCGTCGGCCAGCGCGGCCCGGGCTTCGTCGGCACCCAGCGAGCGCAGCATGTCCGACACCCGTTCCCGCGAGCAGGAGCAGGCAAACCGCATTGGCCGCTCGGCCAGGATCTCCAGGTCTTCCTCGTGGAAAAGGCGGTGCAGCAGGGTTTCGGAAGGAGTTGCCAGCAATTCATCGGGCTTGAGGGTGTCGAACAGGGCGCCGGCTCGGGTCCAGCCGTCGTCGTCGCCTTCGTCGCCGGGCAGTTTCTGCAGCATCAGCCCGACCGCATGGGTGCCCTCGGCGGCCAGCAGCAGGCGGGTGGGTAATTGTTCCGATTGGTGGAAATAGTCCTCGAAGGCCCCTGACAGCGTCGCGGCTTGCAGCGACACCAGGCTCTGGTAGCGCTGTGGTTCACGCGGATCCAGGCCCGGGTTCTCGATGGTGATGGCCAGCACGGCGTCTTCGCCCAGCTCGCTCAAGTCGCGGGGTGCATCCGCACCCTCCGCCAGTTGGGCGATGCCACGCAGGGTGTCCTGTGCGGTGCATTCGGCGAACAAGGTGCGCAGCGCATGCTGGCTGCGTAGCTGCAGCGAGAGGCGACCATTGACCTTGGCGTGCCCGGTGAACAGCGCGGCGGCCGCGCAGGACTGGCCCAGCAGGTCGCGCACGCTGTCCGGGTACTCGGCGTGCGCCAGGATGTCGTGCCAGGTGTCTTGCAGGCGGACGCATACGCCGCGTACCCCGGCCTTGGGCAGGAGGAAGCGTGTTTGCAGGTCGTTGGAGTGGCTATGCATGGAGGGGCCTGGAGGTGGTGGCCATGCCCGGGATGAAGGGGCATGGGCATAATGTAATGAATGCGGGCAGACGGGACTTCAATGAGTGGGGGCGATGCGGCAGATGCTCAAGCCAAGGTGCGGCGAATGAACGACGCTGGCCCGGTGCCCCGGCGCAGGCGCTGGCGGTACTGGCTGCTCGCGCTGCCGTTGTTGTTCGCCGCGGCCACGGTGCTGCAGGTGGCAGTGCTGCGTTTCGTGGATCCGCCCATGTCCGCGTTCATGGCCGCACGGCAAGTGGAAGCCTGGGGAGAAGGCGACCTGTCGTTCCGCGTGGCCTACAACTGGCGCGACCTGGATGAAATTTCCCCGCACCTGCCGCTGGCGATGGTGGCATCGGAAGACCAGAACTTCGCCAGCCACACCGGTTTCGATTACAAAGCCATAGAGAAAGCCCGCATCAACAACGCCAAGGGCCGCAAGGTGCGTGGCGGCAGCACCATCAGCCAGCAGGTCGCCAAGAACCTGTTCCTGTGGCAAGGCGGCGGCTATTTCCGCAAGGGCGTTGAAGCCTGGTACACGCTGCTGATCGAGTTGATGTGGCCGAAGACGCGCATCCTCGAGGTCTACGCCAACATCGCCGAGTTCGGCGACGGCATCTACGGCGCGCAGGCGGCGTCGCGCAGCTACTGGAAGAAAGACGCCAGCAAGCTGTCGCCTGCCGAAAGCGCGCGCATGGCCGCGGTGCTTCCGGCGCCGCGTCGCTACAGCGTGGCCAACCCGGGCCCCTACGTACAGCGCCGCACCGCCAGGATCCAGCGGCAGATGCGCCAGATCGGCGGCACGTCCTATCTGGAGACATTGGAATGAGCCTGCGCAACCCGCCCGATCGGCTGACGATAGTAATCGCCGCGCGCAACGAGGCGCTGGCGCTGCCCAAGCTGCACCCGCGCATCGCGGCGGTCCTGAAGCGCCTGGACAATGTGGAAACCCGAGTGCTGTACGTGGACGACGGCAGCACCGACGGCACCTGGGAGGTCATGCAGCGCCTGGCGCGCCAGGATGCGTCGGTCTCGCTGCTGCGGCTGTCGCGCAACTTCGGCAAGGAACTGGCGTTGACCGCAGGTCTGGACCAGGTGGAATTCGGTGCCGTTTTGATACTCGACGCGGACGGCCAGGATCCGCCGGAGCTGATTCCGCAGTTTGTCGCGCAGTGGCGCGAAGGCTATGACGACGTGCACGGCACGCGCATCCAGCGCGAGGGAGAAAACTGGATCAAGCGCAGCACGGCGGCGGCCTTCTATCGCGTGATAGGTCGCTTGTCGAAGACGCCTATTCCCGCCGATACCGGTGATTTCCGCCTGCTGTCGCCACGCGCGCTGGCGGCGCTGCGGCAACTGCGTGAGCGCCACCGCTTCATGAAGGGGTTGTTTGGCTGGGTCGGATTCAAGCAGATCGCCATTCCTTATCGGCGTGAGCCTCGCCTGGCGGGCGAGAGCAAGTTTGGCCTGTGGAAGTTGTGGAACTTCGCGCTGGAAGGCATCACCAGTTTTTCCACTGCACCTTTGCGTGGTGCGACCTACCTGGGCCTGTTGGCGGCGGTAGTGGCGTTCGTGTTCGCGGTGTGGATCATCGTCAAGGCGGCGCTGTACGGCGACGCGGTGGCGGGCTGGCCGACGATGATGGTGGTGATCCTGTTCCTGGGCGGCACGCAGCTGATCGCGCTGGGCCTGATCGGTGAATACCTGGGTCGCCTCTACGAAGAATCCAAGCAGCGCCCGCTATACCTGGTGGACGTCTGGCAACCGGGTGCGGGAGGAGTATCCTCGGTACAGCCGCCCGATGCAGAAGGAGAAGTCGATGCATACGCTACGCCAGTTGTTGGGAAGCAAGACGCCTGAAGTGTTTGCCGTTGCGCCGGGTGATTCGGTGATCGATGCGATCCGCCTGATGGCGGAGAAGGGTGTGGGTGCGGTGCTGGTGATGGACGGCGCGCGCTTGGCCGGCATCGTCTCGGAGCGCGATTACGCGCGCAAGATCGTGCTGCACGGCAAGTCGTCTTCGGACACGTCGGTACGCGACATCATGACCGCTGACGTGGTCACGGTTGGCCCCAACCAGACCGTGGCGCAATGCATGCAGATCGTCACCGACCATCGCATCCGCCACCTTCCCGTGGTGGAAGATAATGAAGTCATCGGCGTGATTTCGATTGGTGACCTGGTGAAGGCGGTCATCGAAGACCAGCAAGTGCAGTTGGATCAGTTGCAGCGGTATATTGCTAGTTAGGCCCCATGACGATTGACCGAGACAAGGTCGAGTGCATCGAGGACGGCGAAGGCTACGAGTCCTTCGTTTGCCGCCACCTGCTGGAGAACCCAGCGCAAGTTTGGTACTCCCGAGACGCAACACCGGATAATCCTTGGCCTGATGCATGGTGCGCCGAGTGCGACGAGGTGTTCATGCGTGACGGTGAGTGGACCGATGACAACTCCGGCTGTACTCAGATCCAACTAATCTGCAACTTCTGCTATGTAAGGCGCAGAGCCCAAGAGGTCACGGATAGGGCCTAACAATTCATTCAAGCCGAGCCCACATCAGGGCGGCGCCAAAGTGCGCGCCTTCGGCTATATTCGCACTCAGTCGCCGCCCCGTTGCGGGCCGGCTTAATTCAGGCGTTAGGCGTCACATGAGAATCTCGCGCGGCATATGGACAATCGGAGGATGGCTCCTCCTTACCGGTGCCTGCATTCTTGCCTTCTATGCAAAAGAGCTCGGCCTGCCCACATTACTGTTTTGGTGGACCCTTTTGGCCTTCATTACAACTTATTCGGGTCGAGCGGCCTATGCCTCTGGAGGCAGTTCCTCGGATGAGAGGAGCTTTTCAAAAGTGATGTTCTGGCTGGGAGTCGTTGTTGTTCCAATAGGCATCCTGGTAACACTGGCGTGACGTCTAACAATTCGTTCAAGCCGAACCCGCATCGTGGCACCGCTTGGGTGCTTATCCGCTACGCTAGCACCCAGTCGCCGCCCCGCTGCGGGTCGGCTTAACTCAGGCGTTAGGCCTCAATCTATGAAACTTCGCGCACTGCCAATAATCATCTTTGTGCTCCTTCTGCTCGCGATCGCGCCTGGGAGCACTTTTGCACAAGCCACTAGCGGCGATATACAGGTGACCGGGAAAGTAGTGTCTGTTGAGCCGGGGCCTGGTTGCGGCTATTTTCTCGTTGGCTCACCTGTCACTTATTCAATCACTGCCGGGCCTTCTAATCTTGTTGGTAGACAGATAGTTGTATTGGTAGCGTGCATCGAGCTGTCTGATGGCATCAGTCACATGGCCTTTGTTGTGGGTGACGTTCACGATCTGGTTATTACCGATCAAAACGTAAACAGGATAGAGATGCCTTCGTCGTTGCCGGATGGATGGTTTTATTTGGCATCCGCGTCGTACCGCGCATTGAGGCCTAACAATTCATTCAAGCCGGACCCGCATCAGCTTGGCTGACTTCGTTTAGTTCTGGGTATGATCGGCTTCGGAACCGATCTGCTGTGGGTCGGCTTAATTCAGGCGTTAGGCGGCACAAGGACATCCGTCATGTTTGATACTTCCTATCTGTTCGATGTATTGAGTGCGCCGCGCTTCGCAGTTCCTTTCCTTGTTTCAATCGGCATTGCGATCGGCGTGTATTACTGGACTGGCCAATAACCTTCTTCGGCTGCCATGGCGTTTTTAGTAGGCATGCTCGGATTCTGCGTGGGAGTTGTGTGTCATATCGCTGGTAGCCAGCGTAGCCCGGGTAAGCAGCGCGCACCCGGGGCGCTTTACACAGGAACTCCACGTCCCCGGGTGCGGCTGTCGCCTTGCCCGGACTAAGTAGGAATGATGCGGCACCTGTAGCCCGGCATGCAGCGAGCAACGGAAGCGCCTTGCATGAATACTCCAGGACATATCCCAACAAACCGGCGGGTCAACCCATGTCACAGGCAAGCATTGATCTACAGGTCCTGCGCGATCTCAACAAGCGCTTCATCCACAACTTCGTCACCAACGACGTGGCCGGTCACGCTGCGATCCTGCATCCCGAATTCATCGAAATCGGATCCTCCGGCGCGCAGCAGGACAGGGCGTCCTACTTGCACGAATGGGCGACGGGCTTTGACCCCGAGGTCATTACCTACTGGGACATGCGCGACGAACTGATCTCACTCTTCGGCGACGTCGCGCTGGTGCGCGCAACTACCAAGTGGGTGCGCCAGGCCAATGGCATGCCGGTCACGGGCATGACCCGCTACACCGACACCTACCTTCGCAGCGGCTCGCAGTGGTTGTGCGTCCAGGCCCAACTCACCCCGGTCGCCGAACGGAATTTCCCGCCAGACAGCAGCATCGTCTGCCAGTACCACCACGGCGTGCTGGTTGCGCCTGGCGAACACGCCGGTGATGCTTGATCGTGCATTTGGAAATAGCGCTTACGTTCCCCAACCCTCCCTTTCCGTCAGGAGAGCACTGATCATGCAAGCCAATACCGTCACCCTGCATCGCGTCCTTCGCGCACCTCCCGAGAAAATCTATCGCGCGTTCCTCGAGCCCGCCGCACTGGCCAAGTGGATACCGCCATACGGCTTCACCTGCGAAGTGCATCACCTGGATGCCCGCGTCGGCGGTACGTTCCGGATGTCGTTCACCAATTTCTCGGCAGGAAAAGGTGAATCATTCGGCGGCGAATACCTTGAACTCGTCCCCAATGAACTGCTTCGCTACACCGACAAATTCGACGACCACAACCTGCCCGGCGAAATGACCGTCACCGTCGTCCTGAAGCAAGTGATGTGCGGCACCGATGTCAGCATCACCCAGTCCGGCATCCCGGCCGTCATCCCCACTGAGATGTGCTACCTGGGCTGGCAGGAATCGCTGGCCCAGCTCGCCAACCTGGTCGAGCCTGAAATTCCCGGCTGACCCACTACACCTCGGGCGTCATCCGCCGCGCGGCAACACCTGTGCCGTCACTGCCACGAAATGGCACACGCTGCCCGCGATCACGAACAGATGCCAGATGGCGTGCGAATACGGGATCGATTCGCGATGGTAGAAATACGTACCCAGCGTGTAGAACAACCCGCCGGCCAACAGCCAGCCCAGCGTCCACGCGTCCAGTGAGGTCAACATGGGCTTGATGGCGACGATGATCAGCCAGCCCATGGCGATGTAGATCAACGTCGACAAGCGCTTGAAGCGTCCGGTGTAGAACAGCTTGAAAATCACCCCGGCGAACGCAAGCGTCCAGATGGCGATGAACAAACCCCAGCCCCACGGGCCACGCAGGCCAATCAGCGTGAACGGGGTGTAGGTGCCCGCGATCAAAAGATAAATCGCGCAATGGTCGAACACCTTCAGTCGCGCCTTGGCCACCGGATGCTGGACGGAGTGATACAGCGTCGAAGCCACGTACAGCAACAACAAGGTGATCCCGAAGACGATGGATGCACCGAGCTGCCAGGCATCGCCATGCAGCGCGGCTAGCGTGATCAACACCGCGCTGCCTGCCAGCGCCGCCACCGCACCCACGCCGTGGGTCAGAGCGCTGGCGATCTCATGGCGGACGTGGTGTGCATCGTGGACAGCGGGGGCTTTGTCGTCACTCATGGCTGCACGCTACCGCAATGCAGCAATTTCTGCATCTGTACGCGGAGTGGCTTTCCAGAACGGAGCCACCGTCGTGTCCGCGCGCAGCATCTGCCGCGCCAGCAACAGGGTAATGATGCTGCAAGTCAGGACGGTCAACACCGACGCTTCCGCACCGAAGCCGCCGCCGTCCAGCCAGTCCGGGCCTTGCAGCTGCGAATCGAACACGCCGTCCACCTCGATGCCCGACACCGGGATACCGAAGACCGCACCCTGCACGAAATTCCAGCCCGCGTGCAGGCCGATGCACCACCACAGCGAGCGGGTCACGTGGTACAGCAGGCCGAACAGCAGGCCGGCTTCGATGGAGATCGCGATCGAACTCCACGCGGTCGCGCCGGGATTGCCGGCATGCATGAAGCCGAAGAACAGCGCCGACACCGCCAGCGCGATCCACGTGCCAAGGCCTTCCTCGGTGAGGCGGAACAGGATGCCGCGGCTGATGATTTCCTCGGTGATCGCCGGGGCAACTGCAGTCAACAGGAACAAGGTCCACAGTGGTGCATTGCCGACGCCGGTGATGGCGTAGGCGCCCGCGATCCAGAGTTGCGTGGCCAGCAGCATGAACAACAGCAGGGCACCCATCGCGCCCCACGCCAGGTGCGGCAACTTGCGCCAGTCCAGCTCGGTGACGCGACGACGTTCCACCACGCGCACCAGCAGCCAATAAGCCAAGACGGACGGCAGTACCGCCAGCAAGGTGAAGGGCAGGTTGGCCTGCATGGTCTTGAGGCTGTTGCCGGGGATGCCGGCGAACTTCGCCAACCACAGCGCGGCAACGGTGAATGCGGTCAGCATCAACGCGAAATACACCATGCGCAGCAATGGCGAGCGCAGGAGCCTCAGCAGCATGAGTTTGAAGGTGCTCGTGGTCGGCGGCACTTGCACCGGACGCATGCGGTCAGTCCAGGCCCACGGCATGCGCGTGCTCGCGCGTGGCCAGGAATTCCACGCCGGGCGCACGTTCCTGCGCCAGTTGCAGGTTGACCCGCGTCGGTGCCAGGTAGACCAGGTGGCCAGCGGCATCCAGCGCCAGGTTCATCGCGTTCTTGTCGCGGAACTCTTCCAGCTTCTTCGCGTCGTCGCAGCGAATCCAGCGCGCCGTGACCACGCCGACCGCTTCGAAGCTGGCGTCCACGCTGTATTCGTCCTTCAGGCGATACGACACCACGTCGAACTGCAGCGTGCCCACCGCGCCCAGGATCAGGTCATTGCTCATCAGCGGGCGGAAGAACTGGGTCGCGCCTTCCTCGCTCAACTGCGCGAGGCCTTTCTGCAACTGCTTCAACTTCAAGGGATCGCGCAGGCGCGCGCGGCGGAACAGTTCTGGTGCGAAGTTGGGTATGCCGGTGAAGCTGATCGCCTCGCCTTCGGTGAAGGTATCGCCGATGGAAATGGTGCCGTGGTTGTGGATGCCGATCACGTCACCCGGCCAGGCTTCCACCGCGATCTCGCGATCGCTGGCCATGAAGGTCAAGGCGTTGGCCAGTTTCATTTCCTTGCCGGTGCGCACATGGAAACTCTTCATGCCCGCGCTGAACCGGCCCGAGCATACGCGCATGAAGGCCACGCGATCGCGGTGCATCGGATCCATATTGGCCTGGATCTTGAACACGAAGCCGCTGAGCTTGTTTTCATCCGGATTCACCACGCGCGTGGTGGTTTCGTGCGGTTGCGGTGGCGGCGCGTGGTCGACGAAGAAATCGAGCAGCGGCTGCACGCCGAAATTGTTGACCGCCGAGCCGAAGAACACCGGCGTCTGCTTGCCGGCGCGGTAGGCATCCACGTCGAAGGCATGCGAGGCGCCTTGCACCAGCTCCAGTTCGTCACGCAGTTCCGCCAGCAGGGTTTCGCCCAGGCGCTCCGCCAGTCGTGTGTCATCCAGCGAGGGGAAGATGGTGGAATCCTGGCGGGTGAAATTGCGGCCCTGTTCGTACAGGTGCACTTCGCCGCTGACCAGGTGTACGACGCCCTTCAAGCGCGAGCCCATGCCGATCGGCCAGGTGACCGGCGCACACTGGATGCCGAGCACGCTTTCCACCTCGTCCAGCAACTCGATGGGGTCGCGGCCTTCGCGGTCCAGCTTGTTGATGAAGGTCATGATGGGTGTGTCGCGCAGGCGGCAGACTTCCATCAGCTTGATGGTCCGTTCCTCCACGCCCTTGGCCACGTCTATGACCATCAGTGCGGAGTCGACGGCGGTCAACACGCGGTAGGTGTCCTCGCCGAAGTCGGCGTGTCCCGGCGTATCGAGCAGGTTGACCATGCGGCCTTCGTACGGGAACTGCATCACCGATGAGGTCACCGAGATGCCGCGCTCCTTTTCCAGCGCCATCCAGTCCGACGTCGCATGCCTAGCCGCCTTGCGGCCCTTGACCGAGCCGGCCATCTGGATGGCACCGCCGAACAGCAGCAGCTTTTCCGTCAGCGTGGTCTTGCCGGCGTCGGGGTGGGAAATGATGGCGAAGGTGCGGCGGCGCGCGGCTTCGGTGGAGACTTCGGACATGGTCAGAATGCCCGCGCGGGCAAGTAGGTCGGTAGGAATGCGCGAATTATAGCCGGCGCGGGTATGATATACATGTATATCAAACAGGCTGCCGTCATTCGACAGTCCCACGTCCAGGAGTAAGCCCATGCTCGCAATCCGCCTACCTGTCGAAATCGAGCAGCGTCTCGAAGCCTTGGCCCAGGCGACCGGGCGCACCAAGACCTACTATGCGCGAGAGGCCATCATGCAGCACCTCGATGATCTGGAAGACCTCTACCTGGCTGAAAAGGAATTGATCGAAGTCAGGGCAGGTCGCAGCAAGACGATGTCACTCAAGGATGTGATGACGCAACATGGCTTGGCAGATTGAGTTATCCGCACTCGGGCAGAAGAACATCGCCCAGCTTGACCCGCAAACGCGCCAGCGCGTATTGAAATTCCTCCAGCAACGCATCGCCACGCTCGACAACCCACGCAGCATTGGCGAGGCGTTGAAAGGTTCCAGGCTCGGCGAACTCTGGAAGTACAGGGTAGGAGATCATCGGATCATTGCCGACATACAGGACCAGCGCGTGTGCATCCTGGTAGTGCGCATAGGAAATCGACGCGATGTCTACAAATAGATATGCGTGCTGATACGGCTTGGTGACGGATCGCTGGTGGATGGCGCGGCTCAACGCACGGTTGGAAACTTCAACTCCCCCAGCGGCCCGAACATGCGGAACGGGATGGACTGCAAGCGCATGCCGGCGTTCACCTGCAGCACGAAATGCAGGTGCGGCGCGGTGCTGAAGCCGGTGTTGCCGGACAGTCCGATGCGCTGGCCCTTGCGCACGCGCTGGCCGGCGCGCACCTGCACGCCCTCGGGCTGCAGGTGTGCGTACACGGCCATGCTGCCGTCGGGGTGGACGATGCGGATGAAGTTGGCGCGGCCGCCGTATTTCTCCCGGTTCAAACCGGCTTTGTCGAAATCCGATTCCACCTGCATCACCACGCCTTCGCGCACTGCCACTATTGGCGTGCCTTCGGCCAGGGCGAAATCCACGGCGTATCGGTTCTGTGGGTCGTTGTGGCTGAAGTCGCCGCCGGGGCCTTGGTCCACGCGCACCAGTGCGTACTCGAAGGGCAGGCGATAGTCGTAGTCCTGTGGCTTTGCCGCGGGATCGCCGGGCAGTGCATCCAGCAGGAGTTCGAAATTGTCGCCATGGATCGGGTCGGTGTTCAGCGTGGCCATCTGCAGGCTGCCACGTGCGGGCAGGGTAGCGCCCACGGGCAGGGCCGGCGTGGACCGGACGTGTGCGCCATGCTTGAAACGCAGCATCACCTGCACCGGCCCATGCAGCAGGTTGTCGGCCCATGCCTGGTAACCGCCTGCCTTGTCTTGCAGGCGCAGCCGCACGAGCGCGCCGGGTGGATTGCGGAACCGCGAGACGATCACGTCGCTGGCCGGCAGTTCATCCGCCGCAGGCGGTCGGTCGCCGTACTGGTTCACGCCGTAGCGGTCTTTCCAGCTGTACAGCCGTGCCGCGTCCGCGTTTGCCGCCGTGGCCAGCATCGCGGCAAGCAGCACCACCGCGGTGGCGACACGGCTTGCCTTCATCGCATGCAGCGATCCGACAGGCCCAGCGCCTTGATCAGGTCACGCAGGTCGAACGCAGCCACGGCCTTGTCATCGTGCAGGGCGAACAGGGCACCGGCGGGAAAGCGTGGCGTACCCATGGCATACAGCACCTGGCCGTCGGTGTTCGCGACCACCTTGCCGGAAAATGTCTTCAGTGGTGCCAGCGTGGTGCGGTCGAACATGCGGAATACCGTAGGGCGCAGCTGGTCCACCGCGATCCAGTAGCCCTCGCCGGCATCGCAGGCCCACAGCGCCACGCCTTCCGCATCGGCGTCGAAACGCGGCAGGCTGCGCGCGCTGTAGCTGCCTTCCAGGGTGTAGTCGCGCAAGGTGGAGCCGACGCGGCGGTCTTCGTCGGCAATCAGCAGGCGGTCGTGCGCGGCATCACCGGCAATGGATTCCACCATGCGCAGCGCGCCGGCGTCGGTGGTGTCGCCGAAGGCGCCCAGGTAGCGCGATTGCAGCGCGCCGCCGTCGTCGAACTGCACGCCGAAGCGCTTCACGCGTTGGCCCAGTTCGGCCATGGGCGGCAGCTCGCCGGTCTTGAAGTCGGCCATGAAACTGTCGGTGACGAACAGTTCCAACTGGTCCGGGCTGGTTTCGCGCACCCATAGGCCGTAAGGCACGCGCAGCACGTCGGCGCCGATGATGCCCAGCGGGGTGAAGTCCGGCAGCATGAAGGCCTGCACGCGGTGGTTGTCGCGTTCGGCCACGAACAGCACGTCGCCGAACACGGCGATGCCATTGGGGCGGTTGAACTGCAGCGGACCCGTACCCGGGCCACCGACGCTGCGCAGGCGCTCGCCGGTTTCGGCGTCGAAGACGACCAGGGTATGGCTGGACTTGGCGGTGGCGATCAGCCAGGTGCGGCCGTCCTCGGTCGGCCAGACGGCGAGTGAATCAAGCTCGTCGGTAGCGTTGGGGGCGGATACCCAGGCCTCGGCAATGACGGCGTCGACGGCGGTCGTGGCCTTGGGCACCTGCGGCGCGGACGTGTGCCGGAGGGGGGTGCTGGCACAGGCGCTGAGCAGGGCCAGGCACAGGCTACCGATGAGTAATTGCGTTTTCATTGAGGCAATTATGCGGGATGCGATGCGCTTCTTGTTGCGGCCTTTGGTCGCGCGAGGATTGCGAGCGGCATTGGAGTCGCCTTGAAGTCAGGCAAAGGGAGTGGCGTGGGCACTGACTCAAATCGAATGAGGGAACGCGAAAAAGACTGATGAAGCGGGGCAGATGGATAACTACGAATGCTTTATCCAATGGTTTCATCTGCATTGATCTGTGTAAGCGCCCTTGTCCTGCCTGATGCTGCCGACCAGCCCGGGTCCGGTGGAGAGGGCGACTATGCGGGCAGGGGCAGGCCGGTAGCGTGATCCATTTATCGCTTTATCCGAATAAAGCGATTGACATGCCGGAAAACCGCTGGCACTCTGGCTTCACCATCGAGACCGGCAGAGGGACAGGCCCAATGAAGCCGGGGCAGCCAGGTGGCGCGCAAGCGCTGCCCAGGTGCCAAATCCTGCGGGGACCTTAGCGTCTGCCGGAAGATGGTTCGTTCCATGCACCCTGCATGGCGAACGCCGAGCTCCGCGAAGCTCGATGGTTGTAGTCCAAGTTCCCTACTGGATACCGCCATGAGCTTCGCCAGCACCGCCCTGTATGCCGTTCCCGCCCATCCCCCCGTGCCTGCCTATGAGCAGTCTTCGGCTGCCGAGGTGCTGCCTGCGGTGCGCGGCGAGATCGAGATCGCGCTGAACCTGCGCCATGCCGGCGTGCGCACGGTGACCCTGCGCTATGAACTGCTCGGCGCGGCCGGCCTGCCGGTGGTGCTGGTGGCCGGTGGCATCTCCGCACATCGCCACGTGGTGGCCAGCGAAACCTTCCCGGAAAACGGCTGGGCCAACGCACTGGCACAAGCCGGCCGCGCGCTCGACCCTTCGCACCGCCGCCTGCTGGCCATCGACTACGTCGGTGCCGATGGCAAGCTCGACGTGCCGCTGGAAACCGCCGACCAGGCCGACGCCATCGTGCATCTGCTGGACGCGCTGCAGATCGAACAACTGCACGCCTTCGTTGGCTATTCCTATGGCGCGCTGGTCGGCCTGCAACTGGCGGCACGCCATCCTGCACGACTGAACAAGCTCGTCGCCGTCAGCGGCGCCCATCGCGCCCATCCGTATGCGGCGGCATGGCGCGCACTGCAGCGCAAGGCCGTGGCGCTGGGGCAGTTGCAGTGCGCCGATGCGCAAGGCCTGTCGCTGGCGCGCCAGTTCGCGATGCTGAGCTACCGCACGCCGGAAGAATTCGGCGAACGCTTCGATGCCGCGCCCGAAATCATCAACGGTCGCGTGCGTTGCGCCGCCGAGGACTACCTGGATGCGGCCGGCGCGCAGTACGTGGCACGCACGCCGGTCACCGCCTACCTGCGCCTGTCCGAATCCATCGACCTGCATCGCCTCGATCCCGCACAGGTCGGCGTACCCACCGTGGTCGTCGCCGTGGAAGGTGACCGCCTGGTACCGCTCGCGGATTCGGTGGCACTGGTCGAAGGCCTCGGCACCCGCGGCCAGCTGCGCGTGCTGCGTTCGCCGTACGGCCACGACGCCTTCCTCAAGGAAACCGACAGGATCGACGCCATCCTCGTCGGTGCCTTGCGTAAACCGGAACAAAAGCCTGCGGACACGGATCAACGCGGATAGCAGCGGATAAGGCAGTACAGATGCAAAGAGCTTTATTCGCTTCAATCAGATTTGATCCGTGCCAAAGAATTTTCTTCAATTTTTGAGAGCCCTCCTATGACCCATGCATCCGACGCCCCTTGTAGTTCCGCCACCTCCGCAGTGCGCGCCGGCATCGACCGCGACACGGCCTACGGCGCGGTCACGCCGCCCATCGTGCTGTCTTCCAATTTCAGCTTCGACGGCTTCGGCAACAAGCGCCAGTACGACTACACCCGCAGCGGCAATCCCACCCGCGACCTGCTGGCGAAAGCGCTTGCGGAACTGGAAGGCGGTGCCGGTGCGGTCATCACGTCCACGGGCATGGCCGCGATCACGCTGGTGCTCAACGCACTGCTGGAGCCGGGTGATCGCCTCGTCGTGCCGCACGATGCCTACGGCGGTAGCTGGCGCCTGTTCAATGCATTGGCGAAGAAAGGCCATTTCGAACTCATCACCGCCGACCTCACCGATCCGCGCTCGTTCGCCGATGCGCTGGCGCAATCGCCGAAGCTGGTGCTGATCGAAACGCCGTCCAACCCGCTGCTGCGCATCACCGACCTGCGCTTCGTCATCGATGCTGCGAAGAAGGCCGGCGCGATCACCGTGGTCGACAACACCTTCCTCTCCCCCGCGTTGCAGAAGCCGATCGAATTCGGTGCCGACGTGGTGCTGCATTCCACCACCAAGTACATCAATGGCCACAGTGACGTCGTCGGTGGCGCGGTGGTCGCGCGCGATGCGGACACCCACGAGAAGCTGGGATGGTGGGCCAATGCCTTGGGCTTGACCGGTTCGCCGTTCGACAGCTTCCTGACCCTGCGCGGTTTGCGCACGCTGGACGCGCGCCTGCGCGTGCACCAGGAAAACACGCTGGCCATCGCGACGCTGCTCGATCAGCACGCGGCGGTATCCAAGGTCTATTTCCCCGGCCTGCCGTCGCATCACGGCCATGCCGTCGCTGCACGCCAGCAGAAGGGTTTCGGTGCAATGCTAAGCCTGGAACTGCACGGTGGCGAAGCCGCGGTGCGCGCGTTCGTCGATGGCTTGAAGTACTTCACCTTGGCCGAGTCGCTGGGCGGCGTGGAAAGCCTGATCGCGCATCCGGCGACGATGACCCATGCGGCGATGACGCCGGAAGCACGCGCCAAGGCTGGTATTTCCGACGGGTTGCTGCGCCTATCGGTCGGCATTGAATCCACCGATGACCTCATCGCCGATCTGTCGCAGGCATTGCTGCGCGCCGAGCGCGCCGTGGCCAGCGCGGTCCCCGACAAATCCCAGCGCGTGCTCGTCGACGCATGAGCAGCGTGGTGCGCCTGGCCACCGCGCACCGCTCGGTACCGGCGCGCAAACTGGCCTTGTTGGGAACGGGCGTGGTTGGCTCCGCCTTCGTCGCGCGCTACCTGCGCCTGCAGAACGCAGGCTTGGCGTTGCCGGATTTCGCATGGCTCGCCAACTCGCGCGTGTTGCAACCCTGCGAGGGTTTGCCAGGACAAGCGCTGGATGAAGCGCTCGCGTCGTCACTGCCACCGGGCGTGCAGTCACCGTGGGCGGATACCGAGGCGTTGAAACGAGGTGACGTGCTGGTGGATGCGACCGCCAGCGATACCGTGGCCCAGTGGCATGCCGACTGGCTTGGGCGCGGCGTACATGTGGTCACCGCCAACAAGCTGGGCAGCGGCAGCACGCTGGATCGCGCGCAGGCAATCGTGCGCAGCGCGGCGTCATCGGGTACGCGTTATGGCGACAGCGCGACTGTGGGCGCGGGCCTGCCGTTGCTGCGCAGCGTGCGTGAACTGGTGGCTGGCGGCGACCGTATCCATCGCGTGGAAGGCGTGCTGTCGGGCTCGCTGGCATGGCTGTTCAACCACTACGACGGCATGCGCCCGTTCTCGCGCTTCGTGCGCGAGGCGAGGAACGCCGGCTATACGGAACCCGATCCGCGCCTGGATCTTTCCGGTGAAGACGTGCGCCGCAAGCTGCTGATACTGGCGCGTGCGGCTGGACTGCCGTTGCAGTCCGAAGCCGTGCGCGTGGAGTCACTGGTGCCTGCGGAACTCGCAGCCCTTGCGCTGGACGAGCTGGATGGCGGCCTGGAAACATTGGATGCGCCGTTGGCCAACCGCTTCAAGGAGGCGTATCGGAACGGTGCGAAACTACGTTTCCTGGGCCGCTTCGATGCTGACGGCGCCAGCGTGGGACTGCAGGCGTTGCCGCTTGAGCATCCCTTGTGCGGAGGCGGTGGAACCGATAACTGCGTGGCGATCTTCAGTGATCGCTACCGTGAGCAACCGTTACTGGTACAAGGACCGGGCGCAGGTGCGGAAGTGACTGCGGCGGCGCTGCTGGATGACGTGCTGCGCATCGCCAGTTGATACGGTCGTAGGAGCGCCCCATGGGCGCGAGCTTCTACGCATCGTGATCGAAGAGCTCGCGCCCATGGGGCGCTCCTACCAGGATCCGACAATCCTCAGCACTCGATGACGTTGACCGCCAGTCCGCCGCGGCTGGTTTCCTTGTACTTGTCCTGCATGTCGCGGCCGGTGTCGCGCATGGTCTTGATGACCTTGTCCAGGCTGACTTTGTGCTTGCCGTCGCCGCGTGCGGCCATGCGGCTGGCATTGATGGCCTTCACCGCGCCCATCGCGTTGCGTTCGATGCACGGAATCTGCACCAGTCCGCCGATCGGGTCGCAGGTCAGGCCCAGGTTGTGCTCCATGCCGATTTCGGCCGCGTTCTCGATCTGGCTTGATGTCCCGCCCAGTGCCGCGACCAGTCCGCCGGCCGCCATCGAGCATGCGACGCCCACTTCGCCCTGGCAACCAACCTCGGCGCCGCTGATCGAAGCGTTTTCCTTGTAGAGGATGCCAATCGCCGCCGCGGTAAGCAGGAAATCGAAGATGCCTTGCTCGTTCGCGCCCGGGCAGAAGCGGTCGTAGTAGTGCAATACCGAGGGGATGATGCCGGCTGCGCCATTGGTCGGTGCCGTCACCACGCGCCCACCGGCGGCGTTTTCTTCGTTCACGGCCAGCGCGTACAGGTTGACCCAGTCCAACGTGGTGAGCGGGTCGCGCATAGCCGCTTCGGGTTTGCTGGACAGTTCGCGGTGCAATGCCGGGGCGCGTCGCGATACGTGCAAGCCGCCAGGCAGCGTGCCTTCCTCGCGGATGCCGCGCGCCACGCAGTTCTGCATGGCGTTCCATATTTCCCGCAGGCCGGCTTTTACGTCGTCTTCGCTGCGCCAGGACTTTTCGTTCTCGAACATCAGTTGCGCGATGCTCAAGCCGCTGTCGCGTGATTGCGCCAGCAGTTCGTCGCCGCTGTGGAAGGGGTAGGGCAACGGTGTCTCGTCCGCCACGATGCGATCCACCGCCGCGTCGTCCTGGTTGACCACGAAACCGCCGCCGACGGAATAGTAATCGCGCGTGGCGATAATTTCGTCATTGGCATCGAAGGCGGTGAAGCGCATGCCATTGGTGTGGTACGGCAGCTTCTGGCGCTTGTTCAGCACCAGGTCGCGCTTCTCGTCGAAGGCCACCGCATGGCGACCTGAAAGCAGCAGCTTCTTTTCGCCACGGATGCGCAGCAACGCAGCGGGAATCACATCCGGGTCGATCAGGTTGGGAATGTGTCCTTCCAGGCCCATCAGCACGGCTTTGTCGGTGCCGTGGCCGCGGCCGGTCAGGGCCAGCGAGCCAAACACTTCGGCGCGGATGCGCGTCACCGTATCCAGCAGGCCAGGCTCCTCCAGCCAGCGCGCGACGAAGCGTGCCGCCGCCCGCATGGGGCCGACGGTGTGGGAGGAGCTCGGCCCGATGCCGATCTTGAAAAGGTCGAAAGTGCTGACTGCCATGCGGCTATTCTATGCCGTGACCCGGCAATAGACGTCCCGCGCCGCAACACCCGGAGCCGATCCACGTGCCACTAGTCCTCTATCAACGCGATGATTGCCACCTGTGCGACCAGGCTCTGGAGGTGCTGGCGGCGGTGCGCGTGCCCGACTTCGAGAGTGTGTTCATCGACGATAACGAAGCATTGGAGGAGCGCTATGGCGTGCGCGTGCCGGTGCTGCGTAACGATGTCACCGGGGCCGAACTGGATTGGCCGTTCGACGCAACCGGCCTGCAATCCTTTCTTGAAAGCAACAGGCTGTAGGAGCTGCGCAAGCTGCGGCCGGAATGTCTTGAGGCCGCATACCTTCCGCAAGCCCAGGATCAAAAGCTCGCAGCTTGCGCAGCTCCTACAAAAGCTGGCTATTTCTTGGGCTTGAACACGACCTTGGTGCTGACCGCGACTTCATTCGGCAAGGTCTTGGTGTCGGCCCAGTCACCGCCGCCCACGCCGAAGTCCAGGCGCTTCACCGTGGCCTTGCCGTTGAGCACGGGCTGCGCGCCGGGTGTCCAGGTGAAGGTCAGCGTGACCGGCTTGCTGACGCCGCGCAGGCTGAGGGTGCCGTCGGCAGCGTACTGGTTGCCGCCCCGCGCGCGGAATTTGGTGGCGGTATAGCGCGCCTGGGCAAACTTGCCGACGTTGAAGAAATCACTTTCCAGCAAGGTGGAATCGCGGTCGGCATTGCCGGTCTTGGTGCCGGCCAGCGGAATGACCACGTCCAGCTTGGAGTTGGCGAGCTTGGCCGGGTCGAAGCTGAGCGTCGTAGTGAAGTTGGCGAACTTGCCGGTGAAGACTTCGCCGTCGTATTTGCTCGCGAAGGCCAGGGTCGAACCCGGTGCCTGCACATACTCGGCGGCGACGGCGGGTGCCGTGGCCATCATCGCCACCAGTGCGGCGGCGGTCAGGGCGGGCGAGTTGAATTCAATGGTCATGCGGTGTTTCCTCGGGGGAGGTGGCGTGGGTGACAGGTGGATTGCCGGCGGCGGTTTTCCTGCCTCCCGGCAGCATGCGCGTGAGCGTGGCATCGCGCAGGAAGACGTGGTGGTAGAACGCGGCGGCCGCATGCAGGGCCACCAGCGCAACCAACACCCAGAACAACCATTCATGCGCCGCGTGCGAGGCATCGCGTAGCGCGTCGTTCGGTGCGGTCAGCTTGGGTACGTCGAACAGGCCGAACCAGCGGAACGGGCGCAGGCCACTCGCTGAATCGTACAGCCAGCCCGACAACGGCATCGCCAGGATCAGTGCGTACAGCATCCAGTGGGTGACGGTGGCGATGCGTTCCTGCCACGTCGGCGTGCCAGCCACTGGTTTCGGTGCACCGGCATACAGCCGCCAGCCGATGCGCACCAGCACCAGTCCGAGCACCGTAAGTCCCATCGATTTGTGCGCGGTGTACACCCAGAAATATTTCGGTGTCTTGGGCAGTTCGCCCATGGTCAGGCCGACGATGGCCAGGCCCAGGATCATCAGCACGATCAGCCAGTGCAGTGCCTGGCTGACCGGGCCCCAGCGATCATTGGTGTTCTTCAGGGTCATGGCGTGGTGCTCTCTTTGGCGGCATCTGGCGTGGTGGCGTCGGGGGATGCGGCGTCGGGATCGTCGCCGTCGTCGCGACGTGAACGCGTCGCTTCCACTTCCATGCGCAATTCCACGCGGTCGCCGATCACGGATTTCCACGCATCGATGCCGAAGTCCGCGCGGCTGATCATGGTGGTGGCGGAGAAGCCGGCCGTGCGCCGGAAGGGAGGCAGCGGGTGGCGCTTCAGTGCATTGAAGGTGACGTCCAATTTCACTTCGCGGGTCGTGCCATGCAGGGTCAGGTTGCCGTGGACCACGGCACGCTGGGCATCGATGGATTCGACACGCGTGGAAACAAAGGTGGCCGTGGGGAAGGTGGCGACATCCAGCAGGTTGCCGGCCAGGACGGAATCGTTCCATTTCTGGTCGCCCAGGTCGACGCGCTGCAGCGGCACGCTTACTTCCAGCTGCGACGCGCTCCAGTCATCGGGGTCGAACACCAGCCGTCCTGTGCTGCCGGAGACCGTGCCAATGGCCTGCGAAAAGCCAGCGTGCTCCACGGCAAACACGACGCGGGTGTGCACGGGGTCCAGTTCATACGCCGCAGGTGCCGCCCAGGCGCTGGCCGTGGCCAGCAGGCCGTGCAGCAGCGACAGCTGTGCGGCAGCGCGAAGGGTAGGTCTTGGCTTCATGAGGCGGTGATTCTAGGTGGGCGCTGCTGAAGATACCCCGCTTGCACATGCAACGGTCCGTTGCGACGATGCGGGAACAGGGATGCAGGCCGGTGGGGGTAGGGAATGAGTATGCGCGCGTGGATGCTGGCCTTGGCCCTGGTATGCGGTACTGCCCACGCGGCGGTCCCCGAAATCCCGCGTTTCCGCATGCTCGGGCCTGCGGACGGCTTGCCCAATACCACCATCCCCGTGCTGGCCCGCGACCGCGAAGGCTACCTGTGGGTGGCCAACTGGGACGGACTGGCGCGCTATGACGGCGTCGGATTCCGCACCTGGCGGCATGATCCCGACGATGCATCCTCGCTGCCGGGCAATATCGTGCAGGCCCTGCATATCGATGCGCAGGATCGCATCTGGGTGGCCACCGAGGGCGGTGGCCTGAGCATGCTGGACACCCGGCGCACCGGATTCCGCCATTACCGCAAGGCCACGCATCCGCAGATGCTGAGCGACGATGTGTTCGCCATCACCAGTCGTGGCGATACGCTCTGGTTCGGCAGCTATGGCGGCGGGCTCAATCGCCTGGATGCGGATGGAACACTGAGCCACTACGCCGCCAGCGAGACGGATGTCGCCAGCCTGCCCTCGGACGACATCCTGTCGCTGGCCTTCGATGCCAAGGGTCGCTTGTGGATAGGCACCTTGAGCGGATTGGCGGTTCACGACGGCAATGGCTTCAAGCGGATCAACATACCCACGACGGAACCGGTGCAACCCGTCATCTATTCGTTGACGGCGGATGCCGGGCAACTCTGGGTGGGTACGGCTGATGGCGTGTTCGTGCGCACGCCCGCCGATGACTGGCAGGTGCCTGCGTGGTCGCCGATGTTCGCGCGCCCCAATGGCGTCATCGCCATGGTCAACAGCGAGGACGGCCAATACTGGCTGGGTGGCCAGGGTGGACTCTGGCGCACGCAGGGCGACAGCGCGCCGGTGCCGGTGACCCTGGACATGCAGGGTGGGGGTGCCAGTCGCGTGTTGCAGACTTTGTTGCGCCAGCCTGATGCCGGCATGTGGGTGCCAGTACCGTCGCGCGGCCTCGGGTACTTGCGCTCCGATTGGCGTCGCATCGCCACGCTGTCGCAAGCGGAAGGATTGAGCGAGGGCCTGCACCGTGGCATTGCGGTTGCAAGCGCGGGTGGCGTGTGGTTGACCAGCAGCAAGGGTGTGATCGAACGGCTCGACACCGCCACGGGTGAGATAACGCCACTTGCCTTGCATGGGGAGGCGCTCAAGACCCTGAAACTGGGCGTCGTGATGGAGGATCGGCGCCGGCAGTTGTGGTTCTCCAGCCGCGGCGCGCTCATGCGCCTCGACCTTGCCAGCCATGTGTTCAAGCAATGGTCGGGTGATGACCCGGTGGATGCGACGCCTCCCAATGCCCTGCCCATCGACTGGCTGCTGGAAATGCCCAACGGCGATGTCTGGCTGTCGAGCATGGGTGGCGGCCTGCAGCGTCGCGATGGCGTCAGCGGCAAGGTACTGGACAACATTACCGCCGAATCAGGCCATGGCCTTACCGCGACGGATACCGAAGTGATACGCCTGGGTCCGGACGGAGCACTGTGGTTGGCGGGCGCGGAAGGCGTACTGCGTTGGGATGCAGGGGCGCGCACGTTCGTTTCGATCGCAAGTGCGGAAACGGGACGTGTTTTCTCGCTTGCGTTTCAGGATGCGCAAACCTTTTGGTTGCATCGCCTTTCCGGACTGGAGCGTTGGACGAAAGGCGCTAAGGGTTGGACGCGCACGCAACGCCTGTCCGTCGCCGAGGGTGTGCCGGCAGTGGAATCCACCGGCCTGCAAGTCGATGCCAGCAAGCACTTGTGGCTGGGTACGCGGCGTGGTCTGTTCCGCATCAACCCGGACAGCGGCCAGGTACGCAACTTCGGCGTGCGCGACGGCCTGCTCAGCCAGGAATTCAACGACAGCGCCCTGCTGCTCACCCATGACGGCGTGCTGGTGGGTACCACCGTCGATGGCTCGGTGATGCTGCTGGACACGCACTTCAAGGATGCCGAGCCGCGGGTGCCCAACCTGGTGCTGGACAGCATCCAGGTCGGTCGCGAGGAGATGCAGGTCATGTTGCCAGGCGAAGGCGGCTTCGAATTGCAACCTGGCGACCATGAATTGCAGATCAGTGCGCGCCTGCTGTCGTTCGAAGATCCGTTGGCCAACCGCTACCGATCGCGCCTGGTGGGTTTTGACCATGACTGGGTCGACCAGGGCGCCAGCGGTGAACGTGCGTTTTCCTCGCTCCCCGCAGGCGACTATCTGCTGCAGATGCAGGGCTACGATGCGTTGGGCAATGCATCCAACCTGCGCACGCTGCGCTTCAAGGTGTTGCCACCCTGGTGGCGCAGCGCATGGGGAGTGATCCTGTTCATGCTGCTGGGGGTGTTGCTGGTGGCGGGACTGGGTGCGCTGTACCGGCGGCGCCTGCGCCGCCGCAATGCCTGGCAACTGGCCGAGCACAAGCGCGAGATCGCGGAACAGGCATCGCTGGCCAAGACGCGTTTCCTGGCCACGCTGGGCCACGAAGTGCGCACGCCCATGACCGGCGTGCTGGGCATGAGTGAATTGCTGCTGGGCACGCCATTGGACGAGAAGCAGCGCGGCTACACGCATGCGATCCAGAATGCGGGCTCACACCTGTTGCGACTGGTCAACGATGCGCTGGACATCGCGCGCATCGAAGCCGGCAAGCTGGAGCTGCAGCAGCAGGATTTCGATTTGCGTGCACTGATCGACGAAGTGGTCGGCTTGACCGCGCCGATGGCGGAACAGCGCGGGCTTGGCTTTTCCGACGATATCGCAGCGGGCACGCCGCGCGCTTTGCAAGGTGACCCGGTGCGCGTTCGGCAGGTCCTGCTCAACCTGCTGGGCAACGCGATCAAGTTCACCGAAAAGGGCGGCGTGACGCTGCGGGTTTCGCCTTCGCTGCCACAGGGCGTGCGCTTCGAGATCGCCGACACCGGGCCCGGCATCAATGAAGAACAGCAGACGCGCCTGTTCCAGCGCTTCGAACAGGCCGAAGGCGCACGCACGGCCGCACGTTATGGCGGCAGCGGCCTCGGCCTGGCGATCTGCCAGGAACTGGCGCTGGCGATGGGCGGACGCATCGCGGTCGAGAGCACGCAGGGCGTGGGCACGCGCTTCATCGTCGACCTGCCGCTTGAAGAGGCGACGGCCGTACCTTCAAAGCCGTCAACGGGCGTGGTCGATGCCGATGCAATGCCAAGCGGACCGCTGCATATCCTGCTGGTCGAAGACGATGCCACGGTGGCCGATGTCATCAGTGGCTTGCTGCGCGCGCGCGGCCACCACGTCAGCCATGCGGCCCATGGCCTGGCGGCGTTGACGCAAGTGGCTACTTCGCGCCACGACATCGCGCTGCTGGACCTCGATCTTCCCGGGCTGGATGGCCTTGCCCTGGCGCGGCAGTTGCGCGCGCAGGGATTCACTGCGCCGCTGCTGGCGGTCACCGCGCGTGCCGATGCCGAGGCGGAGACGCTGGCGCGCGATGCGGGTTTCGATGGATTCCTGCGCAAGCCGGTGACAGGGGAATTGCTGGCCAGCGCGATGGCGCGCGCTGCTGCACAGTTGGCCCACTAGCGGTAAGTTTTTGAGAGTTGTATCCGCAAACACAAACGGGGATTTGTTGATGGCGATCAAGGTTGGGAATGCCGCTGCTTTTCTCGCCGGAGTGTTGGCGGCTACGGCAATGCCGGTGTCACTGGCAGGTGACTTATCTACGATCACCGCTGCTGCCGAGGTACCGACAACTCCTTTCCTCGGGGGATTCATAAAGGAAACGCGGGTGATCTACCCTTTGCGCATCGGTGACTGGGAAGCGCAAGATGAACATCTCTACGACGATCAATACTTGGGTGCATCAGTGCGCTACGCACACGTCAGCGAAAAGGATCGCTGGATCGATCTCTATTTCTATCCAGCAGGGGTGCTTCCAGAATCGAGACTGATGCAGGACGTGGACAGCACGCTTGAGGGAATCCGTTCCTCCACAGGCAAGCAGGGCAGTTACAGCGAGGTAGACATTGCTCCAGTGGACGCCCTTTCCTTCGTGGTGGGTAGCGGAAAATCGAAGCAGGAGGTCGCAGCGGGCTCGACGTCCTTGCGCTTGGTACGTGAGGGCAAGGCCTACAGTTCTTCCATGGTGATGGTGATCAAGGATCTCTATTACATCAAGGGCAGATACAGCGCCGAGGAAAGCGCGCTCTCTCAACGCGACGTAAAGAAGCAGCTCGAGAAGCTGATGCGCGAAGTCGTTCGCAGCGCCACTGTGCGCAGCAGCGGAGATTGCTGGATGGCGCCACCGATCATCGCGCGCCCAGCGCCCTTGGCGACGGATTCACCAGGACGGTTGGCGACCATCAGCCACGACGGCACAATCCATGCCGTGGCTTACCAGGATCGGGTTGAAGCGCTTGACGTCGCATCTCCGCAAGCCATCCTGCTGCAGGCCACCGTGATGGGCATGACGCAGCGCTTGTTGCCTGGCTGCGTGGCACCGGAGAACATGAATCCCTCCGTACCCGAGGGCATGCGCGAATTGCGTTTGGAGTTCCGCGCAGCACCGGTTGAACGCAGCAGTCCATCGGTTCCACTCAGGCCCAGTAGAGCAGGGGTTACGTGAGTGGTTGCCATCGCCGGCCCTGTGCGGCCACCCCGCTCACAGCCCGCTAATCCGACCAGGCTTCCGCGTACACCGTTCTGCGTGTGTCGTCCTGATCCGGGTGCAGCCAGATGCCGCCGACTTCGCTGGTGTCCAGGTACAGGCCCTCGGCTTCGCGTACCAGCGCACAGTCGCTCGATGCCAGAAGTGACGGATCATCCTGGCGCATCCGGCAACGCGATTCGACATGCCGTTGCACGGCATCCACGACCTCTGCGTAAGGCCGGTCCAGCAGGTACTGGCGATCACCCCATTGGTCCGAATCCATCATCCGCACTTCTGCGACTGGCACGCCCGCGAATTGCACGGCGCCGGGTTTGAGGTAAGCAGTGATGACCGTCGCGACCGTATCGAAGCCTTCGACTTCAAGACTCAGGTCATCGCAATCCAGGTGAATGCGATCCACGGCGCGCTTCCACAGGGGATCAAGTTCATCGATGCGCTTGGCGCGGATCTGGTCACAGTCCAATGCCGCTTGGTGGCCGTACGCGTCATGGCGCGGAACATGCACGGCCAGCTCGGGGAAATCATTGCCCGCCAGTTGCAATACCGGGCCGTCTCCTGGCGATGCCGACCATGCAGGTGTGGCCGCGGTCGCCAGCAACAAAGCGCGGACGATGAGGGTGGCCGGGAAGCGGCATTCCATGCGTGGCTCCTGTGATCTGGAAGGTTTCAGCCGCCGGCGCGGGCGGATTGGGCATGCACCGCATCCACCAGCACGCCGACGTGCTCCGGGTTCATATCCGGCGACATGCCGTGGCCCAGGTTGAATACGTGGCCGGAGCCGTTGCCGTAACTCGCAAGTACGTTGCCTACCTGCGTACGGATGGCGTCTGGCGAACCGTACAACACCGCGGGATCAAGATTGCCCTGCAAGGCAACCTTGCCGCCGGTACGCCTGCGGGCTTCGGAAAGTTCGACCAGCCAGTCCACGCCCACGGCTTCGGCGCCACTGTCGGCCAGTGCTTCCAGATGCGCGGCATTGCCCTTGCCGAACAGGATCAGCGGCGTGCGTTCTTCGCTATCGCCGCGTTCCAGCTCACGCGCGATGCGGGTGAGGTAGGGCAGGGAAAATTCACGGTACATGGCTGGGCTGAGCACGCCGCCCCAGGTGTCGAAAACCTGCAAGGCCTGTGCACCGGCCGCACGTTGCGCAGCCAGGTAAGCGATGACGGCATCGGTGTTGACCGACAACAGCTTATGCAGCGTGGAAGGGTCGTTCAGCGCCATCGCCTTGATGCGCGCGAAGTCCTTGCTGCCGCCGCCTTCCACCATGTAGCAGGCCAGCGTCCACGGGCTGCCGGAGAAACCGATCAGCGGCACCTTGCCGTCCAGCTCGCGACGGATCACGCGCACCGCATTCATCACGTAGCGCAGGTCGGTTTCCATGTCCGGCGTGCGCAGTTTGGCCAAGTCCGATGCGCTACGCACGGTGTGCTTGAACTTGGGGCCTTCGCCATCGACGAAATACAGTTCCAGGCCCATCGCATCGGGAATGGTGAGGATGTCGGAAAACAGGATCGCCGCATCCAGGTCGAAGCGCGCCAGCGGCTGCAGGGTCACTTCACAGGCGATGTCGGGATTCTTGGCCATGGCCAGGAAGCTGCCGGCCTTGGCGCGGGTGGCGCGGTATTCCGGCAGGTAGCGGCCGGCCTGGCGCATCAGCCAAACGGGCGTGCAATCCACGGGTTGGCGCTTCAGTGCGCGCAGGAGGCGGTCGTTGCGGAGAGGGGTGTTGGACAAGGGGGGAGGGTTCCGTAAGGGGCTTTGGGAGGTCGTTGGCTGTTGGTTCTTGGCTATTGGTAGAAGCGGACATTCCCGCCTTCACCAACAACCAAGAACCAACAACCAGGAACCGGCTTTCAGATTTTCGGCGCCTCCGCGCCACGCACGAAGGTCACCTGGTAGCCACGTTTCACGTGACCATCGCGGGCTTTCTCGAAGGCGGCGGTGGCTTCGTCCTGCAGCAGGTATTGCTCGCGCTTGAGTTGGGCGCGGCCGCCGATCTGGCCACTCTCGCGCAACAGCTCCCAGCCGCCGAACAGGTCCGGCTGCAGGGTCAATTGCACATAGCGGGGCGATTCGCCCGCGGAGGGGCGTTGCTGCAGGAAGAGGCGCATGCCGCCATTTTAGCCGGAGAGCACCGCCAGCACGGTATTTTCATCGACGTCGGGCACTACCTCGGCACGCCCGATCCCGCGCCACAGCACCAGGCGCAGGCGCCCGGCCAGGTTCTTCTTGTCCAGGCGCATGCGGGCCAGCAGGGCCTCGGGTGCGAGTCCGGCCGGCAGGGCGGTGGGCAGTCCATAGGCCTTGAGCAGGGCGGCCAGGCGCTCGGTGTCCGCGGGGTCGGCCATGCCCAGCGCGGCGGAAAGCCGCGCCGCCAGCACCATGCCCACGGCGACAGCCTCGCCATGGTTGAGGTTGTCGTTGTGCGGGCTGCCGTAGCCCTGTTCGGTCTCGATGGCGTGGCCGAAGGTGTGGCCCAGGTTGAGCAGGGCGCGTTCGCCACGCTCCAGCGGGTCGCGTTCCACGATCTCGGCCTTGTGCTCGCAGCTGGCGGCGATGGCCAAGGCCAGGGTGGATTCGTCAGCCGATGACAGGGCTGCGTGCTCGGTTTCCAGCCACTGGAAGAAGCGCGGGTCGCGGATGGCCCCGTACTTGATCACCTCGGCCAGGCCGGCGCGCAATTCGCGCGGCGGCAGCGTGCGCAGGGTGGAGGTGTCGGCGAACACCGCGCGCGGTGGGTGGAACGCGCCCACCAGGTTCTTGCCCTGGGCGATGTCGACCGCGGTCTTGCCGCCCACCGACGAATCCACCATCGACAACAAGGTGGTCGGCAATTGCACGCAATCCACGCCGCGCATCCAGCAGGCCGCCGCGAACCCGGCCAGGTCGCCGACCACGCCGCCACCCAGTGCAAAGATGCAGCCGTCGCGCGTCGCGCCCAGCGTGGCCAATGCCTCGATCGCCGCACCGAAATTCGTCAAGGTCTTGGAAGCCTCGCCGGCGGGCAACACGAAGGTGCCGATCAGCAGGTCGTCACGCGCGGCGTGCAAGGCTTCGCGCACCGTGGCCACGTACAGCGGCGCCACGGTGGAGTCGCTGACCAGCAGCACATGGCGGCCGCGCACATGCTGCGCCAGCGCGGTGCCGTCGGCCAACAGGCCGGGGCCGATCACGATGCGGTAGGGGTGTTCGCCGCGTACATCGACGATGCGCAGGGATGCAGCGGTGGTCATACGGTTTGCCCGGTGTGCTGCCATTGCGTGGCCAGCAGGTGTGCGAGGGTGGAGGTCGCTGAACTCGGCGACAGTCCGTCGGTGTCGAGCATCAGGTCGGCGACTTCGGTATACAACGGTTCGCGATGAGCGGACAGGTCTCGCAATACCTGTTCGCGATCGCCTCGCTGCAACAGCGGACGGCTGCGGTCACGGCCCAGGCGCTTGAGCTGCGCTTCCACGCTAACCCGCAGGTAGACCACGAATCCGCGCTCCTGCATCAGCTTGCGGTTGTGCAGGCTCAACACCGCGCCGCCTCCAGTGGAGACCAGCACGCCCTCGCGGGCGAGCAATTGTGAGAGGGTCGCCTGTTCGCGTTCGCGGAAACCGGCTTCGCCCACGTGTTCGAAGATGGCATTGATGGTGGCGCCGGTGCGTTCCACGATGGCCTGGTCGGCATCGACGAACTCCAGGCCGAAACGTTCGGCCAGGCGCCTGCCTATCGAAGTCTTGCCTGCGCCCATGGGGCCGACGAGGATGAGGTTGGGGGCGGGGTTCATGATGAACAGATGCTATCACCGGCCCCTGTTTCGTAGCGAACCATTAACAGCGCCAGGATTACCTTGGCACTCCCCGCGGATGTCCCGCGGAAACCAAGGAGCAAGCCATGTCGATAGCCAAGATCATTGAAGTCAACGCCTCGTCCAAGACCAGTGTGGAGGATGCGGTGAAGACCGGGCTGAAGAAGACCGCGGAGACGGTAAAGGGCATCAAGGGCGCGTGGGTCAACGAAATCAAGGTCGTCACCGATGACGCCGGCAACATCACCGAGTGGCGGGTGAACCTGCGCATCACCTTCGTCGTCGAATAATTTCCCCTTCCGATATCACGTGTAGGAGCGGGCCCTGCCCGCGATGCTCCTGGCTTGGAAATGTAACCAACCGAAGAGCATCGCGGGCAGGGCCCGCTCCTACGGTTTCACGTGCCGCTCTTTGTCCAAGCGAAGCGTGCGGTCTGCAATGGCTGGCAAAGTGCGCAAGGCCTGGCGGCTGACGCGTTCGAACAGCTGCACGAAACGTTCGACCTCTTCGCGCATCATCGCGACACGCAATGGATCGCTGGCCTGCAGGGTTTGTTCCTGCTGCCACCGCCATGTCGGCACCACGTCGAAATCCGGACCCTGCAGGAACCAGAGCGCGTCCATGCATTGCCACAGCGCGGGATAGTCACGCGCCAGCGCCTCGTTGCACCAGGTGCGCCAACGACCCTCGCCATCCTCCCTGCGTTCCAACGTGTTGATCGGTGTAACCAACTCGTTAGGATCCTGTGCCGGGGTTTTCAGGAACCAGCCTTCCAGTACCACCAGGTCGCAACGTCCCTGCGTCCGCGGCCACTGCGAGGATGGCAGGCGATCGTCTGCAAACTTGTCGAAGCGTGGAAGCGCCGTCGATTTGCCGGCACGCAAGCGTTCCAGGGTCTCCATCGCCAATGCCAGGTCATGCGTGCCGGGTGGTCCGCGCGTGGCCAGCAGCGGATGCACGGCATGCGCAAGCTGGGCGCGTTGGGCCCGGCGCAGATAGAAATCATCAATGGAGAGCACGGCGACCTGCTGTCCGCGAGACTGCGCCAACGCTGCCATCTGCGCGGCCAAAGTGGACTTGCCGCTGCCTTGCAGGCCGGCGATGGCGAATACCGGGGTCGCATGCGGCAGGGCCAAGGCAGCGTCCAGTGCACTGGTGACCAGTGCGGGGGCGAATCCGATGGTCGTCGAGACGTGCGTGTTGGCAGCCATGGGGCGACAATAGCGCAAGCGCGACTTGAAGCCGAAGGCGAACCATCGATGACCGATCTGTACAGCGAAGCACTCTCCACGTTCAACGACTTGTTCCTCGAGGCCAAGGCGGGAAGCGAAATCGAGCCCAATGCAATGACGGTGGCCACGGCCACGGCGGACGGTCGTCCGTCCGCGCGCACCGTGCTGCTCAAGTCCTTCGATGCGAAGGGCTTCGTGTTCTACACCCACCTGCATAGCCACAAGGGCCGCGAGCTGCAGGCGAATCCGCGCGCGGCCCTGTTGTTCCTGTGGCGTAGCCTGCGCGTGGCGGGCATCCAGGTGCGCGTAGAAGGTTCGGTTTCCGTTGTCTCAGATGCCGAGGCGGATGACTATTTCGCTTCACGTCCGCGCCTCAGTCAGATCGGCGCATGGGCCTCCCATCAATCGGAGACGTTGGAGTCGCGTGAACAGTTCGAGCTAAGCATGGCCAGTGTTGACGCGGAATTCGAGGGTCGCGATGTTCCTCGGCCACCCGGCTGGAGCGGCTATCGCGTGATGCCGGATGCGTTCGAGTTCTGGTACGGCGCGGAATTCCGCCTGCACGAGCGGTGGAGATATGAGCACGATGCGGAAGGTGTTTGGGGCAAGCGGATGCTTTTTCCATGACAAAAGGTTGCCGCGTATGTGGGAGCGACGTAAGTCGCGATGCTTTTGAGAATTCTCGAGAAGCTCGCGACTTACGTCGCTCCCACATGAATGGAATGACGTGATGGGTCCGCAACGCATCGTCTGCCTGACAGAAGAACCCACCGAGACGCTGTATGCGCTTGGCGAACAGCACCGCATCGTCGGCATCAGTGGCTTCACCGTGCGGCCGGCCATTGCACGCAAGGAAAAGCCCAAGGTCAGTGCGTTCACTTCGGCGAAGATCGGCGAGATCCTGAAGCTGCAGCCGGACTTCGTGGTCGGTTTCTCCGACATACAGTCCGACATCGCGGCCGAGCTGATCAAGCACGGCGTAGAGGTCTGGATATCCAACCATCGCAGCGTGGACGGCATCCTCGATTACATCCGTCGCCTGGGTGCGCTGGTGGGTGCGGGCGACAAGGCCAATGCCTATGCAGACGAACTGCGGCGTGGGCTGAACGCCATCGAGCGTCAGTCGGCGCTGCTGTCGAAGCGCCCCAAGGTGTACTTCGAAGAATGGGACGATCCACCCATCACCGGGATCCGGTGGGTTGCCGAGCTGGCGCGCATCGCCGGCGGTGACGATGTGTTCCCGGAACGTTCCGTCGAGTCACTGGCGAAGCACAGGATCCTGGCCGATGCCAGCGAAGTGGTACGGCGCGCGCCGGACATCATCATCGGCTCGTGGTGTGGAAAGAAATTCAGGCCCGACAAAGTGGCTGCGCGCCCCGGCTGGGACGCGATTCCCGCCGTGCGCGATGGCGAACTGCACGAAATCAAATCACCATTGATCCTGCAGCCCGGGCCAGCGGCGTTGACCGATGGCGTACGCGAGATGGCGCGCATCGTGCAGGCATGGTCGAAAAGAGCGCGTTGATTCGTCTGGCGGGGCGCACCGATTTTGTAGAGCCGAGCTTGCTCGGCTGCACTTGATCTATGCGAAGTGCAGCCGAGCAAGCTCGGCTCTACAAAATCTTATCGTCCACACCGCGAAAATATGCGGACGGATGCCTGAATCAGAAACTGCGCTGGAACTTCACCACTTCCGTGCGTCCGCCAGACTTCACCGTGACCTCGAAGCGGTAGGTGTTCCGCGGGCTGATCTGGAACGTGCCCAAGTGGTCGATGTAGTCCCCGGTCTTTACGGTCCTGAAACCAACCTGCTGCCGCACGCCCTGCAGGTCGTGCACCACGGCCGAGACATCCCCTTGCGCGGCCACCTCGTTCCCGTCCGCGAGTTGGCGTAAAGCAATCACCAGCATCCCCGTGCCCGAGTCCTTCTGAACGCCATAGTCGCGCGCCACCGCATCCCCCAGGCTCGCGGTAGGCAGCGCGTTGTAGTGCACGCGCAAATCACCGAAATCGGAAGAAGACTCCGCTGGCGTCACGAACACGGCGGGCTGTGGGGTCTGATTGCCGGAGCATCCAGCTATCAACAGGAGAAGCGTGAGCGTGGCAACGGGTTTGAAGATGTTCATGGGATGGGTGTCGTCTATTTTCCAGCGTGAATGAATGTAGATCGCCTTCAAGCAGTCAATTTTATTCAATCAGTTCTCAACTGGATCGCTGATTGCTTCCGTTCGTCATTCCCGCGAAGGCGGGAACCCAGTGCCTTCGCTTCGGTTTGTTTGGCGCCACTGGATCCCCGCCTACGCGGGGATGACGATCTCTCTGAACTCATGGACGGTGGACAAGTCGGCTCCCGGGAAACCCTTAGTCGTTCGCAGCAGACAGCTGCCTGCCACGCTCACTCGCCGCAGCAATCGCCTGCGCGACCAACGTCTCGAAGCCTCCTCGCTGGAAAGTCTCGACAGCCGCCTGCGTAGTGCCATTCGGTGATGTAACGCGTTTGCGCAGTTCCGCCGGTGCTTCATCCGATTCGGTCAGCATCCGCGCTGCACCAAGGATGGTCTGCAGGACCAGCGTCCGCGCCGCGACATCGTCCAGTCCTTCGGCTTTCGCAGCGGCCTCCATCGCTTCCGCCAGCAGGAATACGTAGGCCGGGCCGCTGCCAGACACCGCCGTCACCGAATCCATCAACGCCTCGTCATCTATCCACACGGTCTTGCCCGCACTCGCCAGCAAGCCTTCTGCTTCATCACGCCCGGCTGGCGAGACATGCGCATTGGCATACAGCCCAGTCACGCCCGCGCCGAGCAAGGCCGGCGTGTTTGGCATCGCG
>Ga0209175_10000309_pt1 | contig 32060 bp, 24 predicted proteins | sample JI91814C2DNA_FD_187506 | JGI IMG/M metagenome (GOLD analysis project Ga0209175, IMG submission 187506) | Wastewater effluent complex algal communities from Wisconsin, to seasonally profile nutrient transformation and Carbon sequestration -... | ecosystem: Engineered > WWTP > Effluent > Algae...
GACGAACGCGCTCTTACCGAACAACTACGCGAGCTGATCATCTCCGAAGCACCCGACCTGAAGGAACGCTTGAGCTTCAACGTGCCCTTTTACAAGGGTCGGCGCGACGTGTGCTTCATCTGGCCCGCATCCGTGCTGTGGGGAAGGACGAAGACCTATGAGGGGGTGCGCTTCGGGCTGAGCTATGGGAGCTTGGTGCCTGGCTGCGAACCCTACTTGCAGCGCGGGGACCGCAAACAAGTGTGCTGGCGGGACCTACACCGTTTGACATCGACTGACGAACGCATGATCCGGACCGTGTTACGTGCCGGATTCGCGGTGGATCTGGAAAGGACGGGTGGACTCAGATGAGCTCGGCTTGAACGAACCTTTCCGTCCGCCCATGGTCCACTTACAGTCGCAGCAGTGGGTGGCTGGCGACCTCCTTCCCTGTGCCCGAGCGCAAGAGGTACACGCCTGGTTTGACCTCGCTCAGGTCGATGGTCGTTTCGCGCCCTGCTGTGGAAGTGCGCAAGACAACCCGTCCCATCCCATCGATCAATTCCACGGTCAAGCGGGCATCCACCATGGTCCGTAGTGTCACCCTATCCGTGCTTGGGTTCGGGAACAGCTCGAAACCTACCGCGTCCTGCTGCGGAACTGCGGTAACGAGGCCGTCCGTGACCAGCGGTTTCCAATGCGCGCTGGCATAGCCGTGCGCATCGTCGAAGAAATAGAGATCATAGATGCGGCGTGCGCCATTCATGCCTTCTGTGGAGTAATTGAAGCCCCAACTGGCACCGCCGTCACTGCTGGAGAGGATGATGCCTTCCGAGCCATCGGCCCGGTAAGCGCTGGCGAAGCCCAGACCGTCGTTGCGGAACACCACGCTCGTCAATACGAATTCACCGGCAAGGATCACGGTCGCTTCCGTCCAGGTATCGCCGCCGTCGGTGGTGCGCAGGATGACCCCATCGTTGCGGGTGGCCACCCCGATCTCCGTGGTCTGGAAGTCCACATCGGAGAAGCCCGTGACGGTGCTGGTGTGTACCTGCTCCCAGTCCATGCCGCCGTTGGTACTGCGGTAGATGGCACCACTATCCGGCTGCAAAAGGCCATTGTTGAACAGGCGGCTGTACCCACCGGTGACCGCAAAGCCCAGTTGGTCGTTCACGAAGTGCAACCGCGATACGGGTTGACCGGGCAGCATAGCGATGTTGGCCCACGTACTGCCAGTGTCCAGGCTCATGTCGATGATACCATCACCGGTGGACGTGCCTCCGGCCGCGAAGGCCACGAGGTCGTTGCGCATGCGGATGGCGCGGTAGTAGCTGCCGGTGCCGGTGCGCACACTATCGAATTGCAAGGGGTTGGGGCTGCCGAGGGTCTTGCGTACGACCACACTTCGGTTGTAGAGTTCATGTCCCGCAGCGATGTACCAAGGCTTGCCACCGGCCATCTTCACATCGATGTCCTCCAGGAACATGGAGGGCTGGTACCAGATGTAGCCACCGCCGCCACTGGCACCATCGGTGGTGCGCAGTAGGCCGCCCTCCGTGGCCGAGGGTGAAGGACCCGGGTTGTTGGCCCCGTAGACGAAGATCCCGGTATCCACTTGATGGAAGGCACAAGCACTGAAGTGGTTGGTGATCGCCAGGATGCCGCTCGCCTCCCATTGGGCCTGCAGGCTGAAGGTTGCTGAACTGAGGACCGTGGCGAGGAGGAACGATCGGATCATGCGGCTCGTGCTTTGGGAGTATTACACCCACGTTACACGTAGGTTCAACCCATTCGGTTGGGTGCGATGCGAAATAAAGTGTCGGGCTTATTCGAGCACCACGATCCCGCTCACGTTGGCCTTGCCATTCTTCAGGAATTCGTAGGTCAGACGATCGGCCGTGCAGTCCACGAAGCGGATGTGCTTCAGGCGTTGGCTCTTGAAGAAGGTGTTGTGGAGCGTGGCGTTCTGGAAAGTCACTCTGGAGAAGCCGCAGTTCTCGAACGTGCAATCCTCCAACGCACCTTCGAACAGGACATCGGAGAGATCCGTGTCGCGGAAGGTGGTGCGCAACAGCGCGGCATTGGTCAAGGTGTTCTTCTGGAAACTGCTCGACCGTACGACGACATCGGTGAGATCGGCACCGGACATGTCACAGCCTTTGAGCACACTTTCAGTGAACTCGGCCTCCATCAGCCCACAATCGTTTAAACGGGTGTTGGCGATATGCGACCCACGGAACCGGCTGTAGTTCAAGTTGGCGCCGCGGAAGTCGCACCCTTCCACGTGGTTGTTCTCCAGGAGCACCCCGGCAAGATCCGAGTCGATGAACTTGCAATTCTTCAGCAGTGAACCGCTGAACTTCTCGTGGAGATCCTTCAACCCGGAGAAGTCCGCATCGGCCCATTTGAAGCGGGACATGTCACGGGTGGGCTTTGGACGCTCCTTCAGCGGCGTATCTGCCACCGCACGTTCCACCGGCAATTCGACCGGGTCGGGTGCCGGGTTCGATGAAGTTCGTTCGGAGAAGTAGTTCAGGTCCACTCCGAGCACGTCGGCCAGTTTGACCACGGTCACGATGTCGGGTATGGACTCGCCCCGCTCCCACTTTCCCACGGCTTGAGGGCTGATGAAAAGCTGTTGCGCCAGTTGCGCTTGCGACATGTTCTTCGCTTTGCGCGCTGTGGCGATCCGGGTGCCTGTGAAGTTGGTTTCCATGTGGGTGTTCGTCCCTTTGTTCTGGACGCCGCAAAATTGGAGGGGCGCAATGCCGCGTGATCCGTTGGAACGGTTCTTCCTGGTTGTATTCCGCTACCCTTCGTTGTATGGCGACAACCTGTAGTAGCTTGACCTTGAACTCTGCTCAATGACAGCCTACGATCCTGTACCAAGCACGACTTGGACCCACTCGTACCGGCGGCAAGATATCCGGTTCGGGTAGGCCACATGGAGCAGCGGTATTGGACCGACCTATCGGTCCGGGATGCTGTTCCGACATCCGGATCAATGCTTGTTCACATTCCACTCCACTCCCCGATAAGAGGAAAACACCCCGGAACATGAACCGCCCCGCCTACCTGTTGATCGGCCTCAGCGCACTTCTCTTCTCCTGCGGCGAAACCGCCGAGAATACCATGGACCAATACGGCCAGGACCCGCGCATCAGCGAATTGGAAGCGCGAATGGCGGCCATGACCGGCCAACCCGTGCCGGAGGGCCAAGGAGCGGGTAACTGGGAACAACAGGGGGCCATGGAAGGTGGATCGGGCTTCGGACAGCAACCCTCAACAGCAGCCGGTATGCGCACGCATACCCTGAACAGCTCCACCTACAACGTACCCTTCGCGCAGTTGGATCTGCCCGCCCATTGGAACGTACAAGGCATGGAAACGGGCGACTGGACCGCTATTGCCCCCGGCGCGAATGTGAAGAACACGAAGCCGGCCAGTTTCATGATGGTGGGTGGTCAGCTCGGTCAATTCTACCGATCGAACGGCCAGCAGATGCGCGCGCCGGTATCGCCTGAGCACGTGGTGATGCAGGACCTGGCTCCGCGGATGCGCCAGCAGGGCTACGAACTGGTCGGCCAGGCACCGGCTCCCGGCGTGGAACAGGTCGATCAGCGTGGCATGAACGGCTTATACGTGACGGGGCAGGCACAGAAGACCTGCAAGACCAACCTGAGCGAATGGCGGCGCGGCGATAAGCGGCTCGCCGTGGTGCTCCATTGGTTCAGCATCAGCAGCGCGGATATGGCGAACTGGGGGTATTACACCACCGAGCTGGAGGCGACCGAAGGCAGCTATGAACGCGAGAAGAGCGGATTGCTCAACGGTCTGTCCACCATGCGTTACAACCCCTCCTACTTCGCCGCCCAGCACCGCCAAGCCAAACAAAAGGAGCAGGAAAGCTGGGCCGCGCACAACCAACAAATGCAGAACAACCAGCAAAGCTGGAATGCCCATAATGCCCGCATGCGCAGCAACCAGGCCGCCTTCGACGCCAGCCAGGCGGCACACCGTGATATGGTGAACAGCGTGAACAATTCCCAGATGAGCATCTACAACAACACCAACGCTACCATGGACCGTATGCAGGATGCCACCATCAACGGGATCCGCGGCGAACAGAACGCGTGGAACCCGCATACCGGTGAGCAAGGCAAGGTGGAGGCAGGCTACAACAACTATTGGGTGAACGGCGATGGCCAGTACATCGGCACCAACGATGTGATGTATGACCCCAACGCGAATGGGCAGTCGGTGGACCAGTGGCAGCAGATGCCCACCGAGCCTTGAGCGCCTGAGACGATCCACCTGCGGGTGAGTAACGAACTTCGCCTCATGTCCGCAGCGTCATCGATCATCATCCCGAAGTCGACCTTCACCTTCCTCGCCGAGTTGGAGGCCCACAACGAGAAGCCGTGGTTCGAAGCGAACAAACCACACTATCAAGCCGCCCATGCGAACATGGTGGCCTTCGCCGATGCCCTGCTCGAAAGAATGCGGGCTCATGACAAGCTGAGCACACCGAGCGGCGCGAAGAGTCTGATGCGCATCTACACGGATCAACGCTTCCACAAGGACAAGCCGCCGTATGCTCCGCGTTTCGGAGGTCGATTGGCAAGGGTGAAGCCGGCCCTGCGCGGTGGTTACTTCTACAGGATCCAGCCCGGAGGCCGGTCGCATATCACCTGCGGCTTCATGGGTCCCGAAGCGGACGATCTACGCCTGATCCGGCAGGACATCGACTACGACCATGCTACCTGGCGGAAGCTCCTACGCGGTAAGAACCTGCGCACCCATTTCGGTGATCTCTTCGGCGAAGAACTGGCCACGGTCCCCCGTGGTCATGCGAAGGACCACCCTGCCGCGGATCTCTTGCGCAAGAAGCAGTTCCTATTGCGCCGCGCGTTCACGGACAAACAAGTGATAGCTCCGGATTTCCTGGATGAAGTGGTGAAGACCTACCGCGCGGTGCGACCTTGGTTCGACCACATGACCACTGTATTGACCTCGGACGGGAACGGGGAATAGATGGAGCGACCACACAACATCGTCGCTCGCTAACGATCATCGGAATGCGCGACATCAGGGCTTTCCCTGCACGATCCCGAGATTGGACATCGGGCTCTGAAGGGCACCGTAGAGTCGCACCCAGAGCGGCAGGAACTGTTCCGTACCACGTGCATTGGTAATGTCCCGGAGGTCGATGATGTCGGCATCCGCCCAACCGATGGTGTGCAGGACTTCCTTCACCTTGGACTTGGCGGTGGGCTCGTTGCCGCTCATGAACACATTGGTACGCTCGGGAAGCAGATCGGGCGCCACCATCAGGGATGCGTTCATGGTGTTCAGTGTCTTCACCACATGCAATGCCGGGAATGCCTGCTGGATGGTCTCTGTGAGGGAATCGGTATTGCTGATGGACAGCGAAGGCGGCATGCCCTTCGAGAAGTCGAGCGTATTGGCGATGTCCAGTAGCACCTTTCCTTTGAGGTCGGCTGCATTCGTGGACCGTAACGCATCGACCGAAGCGCCACCGTTGGTTGCGTTGACGAGCACCACACCGTGGGCGGCTGTCTGCGCGTGGGTGCCCAATTTCACCGTAAGATGTGTCGCCAACCAGCCCAGAAAGGACGAAAAGCTTGTACCATCCTTTCGTTTCGCGAGTGACCTGCACATCATGTTTGCCGATCATCACTTCATGGCCCAGTTTCGCCAGTTTGCCAGCGATGGTCTGTCCGACCACCCCGGTTCCGAATTCGCCTATCTTCATGGTGATCAGTATGGGGGTTGAACAAGTGTATCAGCGGCCACGAAGGTTCAGATGGCACCGACCTTAAGGCAGGAGGACGACCGGCATGTCCGAGGGGCACGTGGTCGACTCGTTTCCCGAACGATCGCCAAGTGACGATCGATACAATAGATACCTGACCTTACGGGGATGGCTCGAACGGTTCAAGACTGGGGCGCTCACCGGCCTTATTGATCCTTTCGCATCATCTCCAGGAGGAAGTAACCTAACGAGCCGAGGAGGAACACGATGTTCACTACCCGGGCGAACGGTGGCGCCCCTTCAGGCCAGAGCTGGCCCAACAATACGATGGCATTGAGCGTGAGCAAGACGATCAATATGGGGCGTTTGGCGGTGACGTTCATGCAACAAAGATGACCGCCTTGAGCGATCCCCATCCTGGGTTCGACCACCACGGGAAGGCTTGACCTCAGGCCTTCTTCACGAACTCGCTCTTCAAGGCCATGGCCCCGAAACCGTCCACTTTGCAATCGATGTTGTGATCGCCATCCACCAAGCGGATACCGCGGACCTTGGTACCGGCCTTGATGGCCTTGGGCGCACCCTTCACGGGGAGATCCTTCACCACCACCACATCATCACCATCCTGCAACACATTGCCATTGGCGTCCTTCACCACAGCGGGGGCATTGGCGGCAGCCACTTCCTCCGGATTCCACTCGTGCCCGCATTCAGCGCACATCTGCGATGTGCCGGTAGGATAGGTGATGGACGAACGACATTCGGGACAGGGCAGTGTATCGGGCATGGTGACAGCAAAACTAGCGCTCCTTCCGCGAACCCAACCGTTCATCCGGTGATGGAACGTGCAGGGACGTGCGAACCCACACCGTACTTCAGGGGTTCTTTACGGTATGAACCGGACCGCAGCGTTAGGAATTTTTGGCCTGAGCACATCGTTCGTTCTCGCCCAGCCCCCCCTGGAGCATGTGTGGGCGCAGCGTGTCGGCAGCCTCAGTGACAACGAGAAGCTCTGGCGTATGGCGGTGGATGAGAGTGGCAATGTGTTCGTGACCGGAGCCATCCGTGGGACCTTCACCTCTGGAAATGTGTCTGTGACCAGCGTTGGCGGAAGCGATATCGTTCTGCTGAAATACGCGCCCGATGGCGAACTGCTGTGGGGACGCGCGGCGGGTGGGCCGATCAATGATGCCGCCTTCGGAGTGGATACCGACAAGGATGGCAATGTCTACATCACAGGTGCCTATTCCGGGTTGGCCGTGTTCGGTGATACCGTGGTAGCCAATATCGATCCGGATGGCGTCAACCTCCCGTTCAGTTTCGTGGCACGTTACTCCGCGTCCGGCGACCTGGATTGGGTGCGTACGATGGAGGTCGGGTTCCAACCTTCGAACTACCCGTCGGCCATCAGCTACGCCGTACGCGTGAACCCGGCAGGTGATCTGATCATATGCGGTTCCTACAGTTGCACACTTCCGTCCGCGGAGGACCCGGAGATCAGCACCATGTCCTTTGGCGGTGCCGGCTTTCGCACCTGCGACCTGGCCTACGATTTCACGTATGTGCAGCGGATGGATACCTTGGGCAATACCGAATGGGTACATACCATCGGCGGTCTGGAAGGGCTGGGTGTGTTCCAAAGCATCGCGTTCGACGACCAAGGTGACATCTGGGTGGGCGGTAACGTCTTTGCCAACACGGGCACACCATATGTGGATGGCCCGGTGGACCTTGGCTTGAGCGCCACCACCACGCCAACGGCTGCCGTCATGCACTTGAACGGTGCCGGCGAACCGCTCAGCGGCTTTCTATTGACGACCACCAATGTCAGCAACGTGGAGGACCTTATCGTGGCGGGGAACGGGGATGTGTACGTGAGCGGTTGGCATCGCGGGTCGCTGTACGGTTCACCGGATGCATCCGGAACCGATGGTTTCCTGATGCGGTTGACGGCCAGCGGAGCTCCGGTCTGGTCGCGGCGCTTGACGGGACTGAGTGATGATTTCTTCAGTGGCATCGCCACCACCACCCGTCCGAACGAACTCGTTGGCGGCGCCTACTACTTCTACGATGCGGAACTACCAGGCGCCGAACTGGCCACCAGCACGGGCAATACCAGTGCACTGGTCCGGCTGGATACCATGGGAACGGTGTTGGAGGTGGTGCAACCCGAATTACTCTCGGGATACAGCCTGATCGCCGATGTGCAAAGCGACCTCTTAGGCAATTTCCACCTCTGTGGTGATGTGGGTGGGCAGGTCCGGTTCGGGCCAGACACCTTACAATGTCTTTCGCAGGACATGTATGTCTGTAAGCTCTCGCCCGAGCTCTCCGCCGCGGTCGCCGATGCATATTGGACAACAGCGCTCGAAGGATCCTTGTATCCCAATCCCACCACGGGTCCTATCACCATCAGCGGAGCATGGCGCGCCGAGCGGCTTGATCTCTTCGACCTGCGTGGTTCGCTGGTACGCAGCTTCGCAACCATCGGAACGGACCGGCGTATCGACCTGGCGGGGCTGGGATCCGGGGTCTATCTGCTCACGGACGGACAAGGGGCCGTTTCCCGGATCGTATTGGAGGGCGATCGATAGGCGAATAAGAACAGCCCGCATGCTACGTTAGGAGGGGTGATGATCCACCTGCTCCGCGTCATTCAAATCCTCTTCTCCGTATCCCTGGTCGGCGGTTTCTGGTTGTGGTGGATGCTGGATCATGTGGGACACGGTTATCCTCCGGAGGGCGGCTTCCTACGGTGGTGGCACGAATTGGATGGGCAACCGGAGTTCCATCTACTCCTTGTCCAGCCGGCCTACCCACTCTATTGGTGGCTGAGCCGCAACGTCAACTGGTCACCGTTCTGGCGCACTTGGCGGATGATCCATTTGGTGCTTGTGCTGCTCCTGCTGCTCGCTACCGGACTGATGTGGCTTGCCACCCCGGATCTCGGTGGTCACTGGGGATGAACCCTCAAGGGACCACGAAGCGCACCGTCTCCATGCGCGAACCGCTGAGCAGGACAGCCAGGTACACCCCGCTCGTGGGGTTCGCGAAACGCCATCGACCATCGGTCATGATCCCCTCCGCGAGCATCCGTCCGCTGTGGTCGTGTACCATCACCTCTTCAAGGCCGGGTCCATGGATGATCACCCCTTCACCGGGAAGGACCTGCGCATGAACAGCACCAGTGCCATTGTGATCGATGACCACAGGTCCGTGATACGCCTCGGTCCCATCCAGGTCCACTTGCAGCAAACGATAATTGGACAAGCCGCTCCAAGGCGACCGATCGATGAACGTGTAATCCAACAGCGATTGGCTGTACCCGGCAGCAGGAAGTGTTCCGATCGGGCTATAGTCCATGGCATCCCGTGCGCGCTCAATAACGAAGTGGCTCGTGTTCCGTTCGCTCGCCGTGGTCCATTCCAATTGCACCGCAGCACCCTCCTGCTCACCGGTGAACGCGATCAACTCCACCGGGAGGATGCCAATGGATTCCCACACATAGTCCTCGGTCTCGCCTCGCGGAGCGGCCATGTAGGGGAAGGTCACGGACAACGAATCCACCGAAAGGCGTAGGCGGATATAGAACAAGCCGCTGGTATTGGCGAAGGGCGGCACCACGAAGTGCATGTCGTGGAACTGGGTACCACTGACCGCCGCCTTGACCACGGTATTGGTGGAACTCTCCAAGGAGTCGAGGAAGTCGCCATCCGCGTTCCAGTCCACGAAGGCGTGCAAGAAGCTGATGGAAGCTGTGTTATTGGTCGCGCGCACCGATAGGTCGAAGGCCCCACCGAGCCCCGGCCAAGGGGCAGTGTACGGATTGGTGAGCAACGCATCCTCCTCATTACCATCGCCATCCGCGAGCACGCTATTGTGAGCGATGTTCTCGGTGGATGGTCCGGTAACGCCGAGCACCATGCCGCTGAAGAGCGTGGATGCCGCCGCCGGTGGCTGGTAATTGATGTTCATATCGTACACCACCGGCGCATCACCATAGTCGTAGGACACGTTGGTGATGTCGACCTGGCAACTCACCGTGGCGTCGCAACCACTGGCACCGAGCGCGGTGAGGCTGATGGCCACGAAGCCATTGGCCACATCGAGGGGTGTGGGCACATACGCGAGCATGGGGCTGGCCAACGTACCGCCACCGGTGATGGACGCTACTGTTGTGCTCGCCCATTGGACCGTGGCAGCCCCGGTGATCGAAATACCGCCAAGGACGATGGTACCTCCCGCATTGATGGAACCGGGACAACTGAAGTTCGCGATGACCGGCACGGTGAGCGCCGTGACACCCGAAACATCGCTGGCCAGATTGCTCTGTCCGCTCGTATTGATGGCCGTGTGGATCGCGCTCACTTGGACGGAGAGGTTGGTGAGCGTGCTACCGATGTTCAGATCCACCTGGAAGGTGCTTACCCCCGGTGGGATGGAAAGAATGGGCAAGGACACGGGACCCGACTGCGCGTTGATGGCATGCAGCACGAAGGGATAGGCCGGATCGAGGATGTTGGGTGCAGCGAGGTCCAAGCCCGCGCTCAGGTTGTACGGCTCACCCACGTAGGTGGCCCCGAGCCCGGTAAGGTCGAGGTCAAGATCCGCACCGGTAACGGCGAGGCCGCTGAGGTTGGTGATGGTGATGGTGGCCTGAGTGTAGTTACCGTTGCCGCAACTGCTGGTGGCCGGTATGTCAACACCCACACTGACCTGGTCGCCCGGAGCACACGCACTGCCGGCGGCGGGGATCACTGCATTGTCGCTGGTATGCACGGCGCCATTGAATCCGCTGATGTCCACGAAGGTGCCCGCATTGAAGTGCTGGTCGGGCATGATGAGCGGCGCGGGATCACCGGGGGTGTAAACGGATGCGCTCAGCCCCATGCTCAGGTTGTAGGTGCCGGCACCCAGTGCGCTGTAGTCATAGACATACTGGCGTATGAAGCACTCACCCGGATAGAGGATACGCGGTAGCTCATGCTCACCGAACTTGGCCAGGTAGGGATCATCGTTACCGTTGTTCCCCGTCTGGTGCGCAGATGGGGTGGCCACATCGACCAGACTGGCGGTCAAGCCCGCAGCATACACTTCACCCACGGGATCCACGGCCACGGCATAATTCTCGTCATCATCCTCTCCGCCGAAATAGGTACCCCAACGCAAGGCACCATCGTTGCTGAACTTCATCACGAAGGCATCGCGGTTGGTGCCATCGATGGACTCCTTGTAGGACCCGAAGGTGGAGATACCGATAGTACTCTTCGTGAACCCGGCCACGACGACCTTTCCGACGGCATCCACGGCCACATCGTTCATCACTTCATCATCCTCGCCACCCACGTAAGTACTCCACAGGGCGGTACCTGCCGCATCGAACTTCGCCAGGAAGCCATCGTCCCCTCCCCCCCCGAATGCTTGATGCGGCGCATTGATGGCGATGGCATCGGTGCTGGAGGTGGTGCCGCTCACGAAGATGTTCCCATCGGGATCACAACCCACGGAGGGGAAGGTCTCCACGCCGGCGCCACCGAAGTAGGTGGCCCACTGCCGCACACCAGCACCATTGAACCGCGCCAGGCACACATCGTCGCCAGCGTTGGCTACTTGGTGTGCGCCCGCTGTAGCGATCCCCGTGGTGCTCAAGGTCTGCCCTACCAAGTGCACATTGCCCGCTGGATCACAGGCCACGTTGGCCAGGTCCTCGGTATCCGGGCCGCCGTGATACGTGGCCCATTGCCGAACACCTGCAGTGTTGAACTTCACCAGGAAGTTGTCGCCCAAGCCCGCGTTCGCCACTTGATGTGCCCCCGCCGTGGCGATGCCTGCCACACTGGCCGTGGTACCAGCAAGGAACACATTGCCCGCCCCATCCGTCGTCACCGAGTAGCCGATGTCCGAACCTGTTCCCCCGTAGTAGGTCCCCCACTGCCGCAAACCCGCTGCGTTGAACTTCACCACAAAGGCGTCATCACTGCCACCCAACGCTGCCTGGTGTGATCCGACCGTGGAAATACCCGTGGTGCTCGAGGTGTAGCCCGCGAGGTAGACATTGCCCGCAGCGTCAGTGGCGACCGAAAGGCCGAAGTCATTTCCGGTTCCGCCGTAGTATGTGGCCCATTGCCGCACACCCGCGTTGTTGAACTTCGCTAGAAAAGCATTGCGTCCACCTGGCGCGACCACCAGATGCGCACCAGCCGAAGCGATGGACCCTGCACTGCGCGTAAGACCAGCGAGGTAGACATTGCCCGCTGCATCGGTGGCCACGGCCAGGCCTTCATCCAACAAGGTGCCGCCGTGGTAAGTGGCCCAGTCGAGGTCGGCAGCATAGGTCCCCTCCTCGTTCAAGTTGTTGACCGGCAACGCACCAGGCACGGCTATGGGCATCGTAGGAACGATGTAGGCCGGAGCATCGCCCGTGTTGCAGATGCTCACGTCATAGGGCACAAGGTCATCGCAGCCCACACCGAGGTTGACGATGGTGGTGGTTAGGAGCGCTTGCGGCGGGCAGGTCACCGGGTCGTTCACGCGGTCCATGCGGGGGCTCACGTTGTTGAAGGTGGCCCATTCGTCCGGGGCGAAGGTCTCGCTGGGTGGGATGTAACCAATGGGCGGCGCGTGGCCCGCTGCCGCTCCGTTGAAGTTCACGATGGCATACAGTGTTGTGGTGGAAGCGAGCAATGCACCGGATAGGCTTCCACTGAAGGTGGCACCCGCAGGCAGCGCTACCGTACCGAGGTTCTGGGTGGTGAGAAAGGCGCTCGAACTCAACGCGGGGTCGCCACTGTAGAAGGAGATCAACAAGGGACCATTGAAGTCCGTGGCGGCATTGTTGGTCACGGTGTAGCCCGCTTGGAACGAGGGCGTGCCCGAGATGCAACCCGATGCGGTGAAGCTGTCGAATTCGATGCTGAGGTCGTAACTCGGATCCACCCCCACGCTGCATCCCGCGTTGATCATGGCTTGTACGAGCTGCACGTTGGCCTGCACCAATTGAGCATAGGTAGGTGCGCTGAAGTAGGCGCCAGGACTCGCGACCTGCGCGCCCATGAGCGCCGTGCAATAAGAAGCGGCCTCGATGGCGACCACCACGATGGTGACACCGGCGTTCTTGATCTGGGTGGCCAAGGTGCTGAGGCCTGCAGGAACTTGGGAGCAGTCCGCATCGGTCATCAGCACGATGATGGGCTTCGCGGTGCGTCCCGCGATGGGCGCCTGTCCGATCTGCTGGTACGATCGGGTGAGCGCAGTGACCGGGTCGGTCCCGCCGAGCAAGGCGCGCTGTGCGTTCTGGTAGGCCAGCACGTCGCTCATCTCCGTGGTGTAGCTGGCGCCCACCGAAGGGAAGCTGAACTGCTGCCAGACGTTGGGACTGTCCCAATCGGCGATGGCCATACGACTTTCCCCAGGAGCCGTACCCCAAGGCTGCATGCCCTGGAAGAGGGAACTGATGAACTGCCGGCTCTGCGTGTTCTCGATCGCACTGACCGAACCGCTCTGGTCGTTGGCCACGAAGACGTCCAGCGCACACAACTGGGCCTGGAGCGAATATCCTGTCCACAGATGGACGACAAGGACCGGGATCAGGTGAGTGAGGCGCATGGGACTGGAGAACCGAGGGACAAGAACACCTTGACCACCATTCAAAAGTCACCATGGGGAATACCACCTCGGCATGGAAAGTGGACGAACCGGGAAAAATGGGCGACAGAACGGACAGGGATGACCGAACGATCCACCCCGCATGAAGGGATCCGATCACGCCTTTTGCTGGAGGGCCTCCTGAACGGGATGTGCCTGCATGAGCCGGACATCCCCCCTACCTTTCGGCCATGATCCAGATGGGCCGTACCCAGGAGCTCCGTATCCTACGTAGAACACGCGAAGGACTGGTGCTGGGCGACGATGACCCGGAGGAAGTGGTCCTGCCCTTGAACGAAGCACCCCGCGATGGGAGCGAGGACGGTATGCTCCGTGTGTTCGTGTACCCGGGTGCGGATGGAAGACCCTTGGCCACCACGCGCACGCCCCGTTTGGAGGTGGGCACCTTCGCCCGTTTGCGGATGATCGCCATTCGTGGCGCAGGAGCACAGGTGGATTGGGGCTTCGAGCCTCCCCTTCTGGTTCCTCATGACGAGCAACACAAGGACATGGAGGAAGGACGCTGGTATGTGTTGGGTGCCTTTTGGGACCCAAAGGCCCGGCGGGTATATGGCAGCACACGCATCGAGCGGTTGTTGAGCGCCGATCCCATGACCGTTGCCCCACGCGCTGCGGTGGACCTGCTCGTTTACGGCCGCAGCGACCTGGGCCTTTCCGTGATCGTGAACAACAGGCACCACGGCTTGGTCCATGCCAATGAAGTGTTCAAACCCGTATCCGTAGGCGACCGCCTGACCGGCTACGTGAAGACCGTCCGTCCCGACGGGAAGCTGGACATCGTGCTGCAGCCCATCGGCTACCGGCAATACATCGACGCGCACACCGCCCTACTGGCCAAGCGTCTGGAGGCGAAAGGCTTCCTTCCGCTCAGTGATAAGAGTTCGGCCGAGGACATCCACGCCGAGTTCGGGATCAGCAAGAAGGCCTTCAAGAAGGCGCTCGGTGCCCTCTACAAGGAGCGGTTGGTGCGCATAGGTGAGGATGGGATCGTGTGGGTGGGGTGATCCGTGATCTCCGTGTCAGGTCACTGATACCTTCGGAACTTGAGCCGACCGATCAATGATTAAACTGGCTCTCCCAGCAGGTGATCTCCTTGTAAGATGTACTGCTGATGATCAGCAAACTCAGGTCAATGATCACTTCAACAGAACTAGAGGAAAATTTGTGTGTCTACTGGAGCATGTCGAACAACTCGAAGTAACGAAGGAAGGGGTCCTTCAGTGTGTGAACCTGGTGCTGGTAGATGTGAAGAATGGTGATGACCCGACATCATGTAAGATCGGTAGCCCGGAAGCCTTCGACCATAGCGACCTTTCCAAGAAATTCGACCAGATCGTCCTCTATGGAGATCATTGTGACTTGGGACGTTTCGAGAGCATTTCATTTGTCAAATTCCGTCGCTTTGGTTCAGAGAGGTACACGTTCATGTATTGTGGGATCGCAGACTCTGATGGGCAACCCACGGAGCCTCAATGGGTGAACATTTTTGAAGAATGGTAGTGTAGGTGCCCTGTTGAAGCCAGCCCCTGACAAAGGCTATGGTCCACCAGCAGCATCTTCGGAATAGTGGCCACCGCCCCCCGCCAGCTACCTTCGCCCCCCAAACCCCAAGTTGACACTGCCTAAGGCAACCACACGTCCGTGAAAAAGGCTGGTCTGCATACCGCTCTGCTGCTGCTGGCAGCGCTCTATTGCCTGGCGATGGGCCATATGGTGCGCGCGGATAGCACTTCGGTGTTGCATGGTGAGCAGTCGCCACCCACAGGAAATACCATTTCAGGTCCCACGGGCCTGTTCCTGCACCATACCTCGCAGACGGAGGGTTCGGTGGATCTCTTCAGGGGTCCTTCCGCTGCGGGATCCAAGGATCCGGTCAGCGGGTCCATAGCGTGCACACGGGTACATGAACGGAACGAGCGAACGGCATTCGTTCATCAGGTAGAGGCTTCGCGAAGCCTGCTACTTGCCCTTCGGCGAGCCGAGCTGATCTTCCCATTCCACACCTACTGGTGAGTCTTTCCTGAGAAGTCCTCGCCCCATTGCGGCGATCGGACAATGAGACCCGGTTGCCGCTTGATGCGCAGCCCATCGGACTTTTTATGGACCACCAATCTCTTGAAAATGGAAATGGATCTGGCTACCGCCGTGTTCGCGTCAATCGCACTCAGCCTTTGCGCACTGCCTTTTATTGTTGACCACCGAAGCAGGGCACTGAAATGGAAACGTTTGCTGGCAGCCTTGCAAGGCATCGCGAAACACCATCATGGACATGTGGACCAACACGAGATCTGCAGCGAAGTGGCCGTTGGCCTGGACACGAAGCACAACGCCCTGTATTTCGCCAGCAAGCAGCAACAAGGCATCACCACGCAGCACGCGGACCTCACGGAGATACGGGCCTGCCAGGTGCTGAGGGCGACGCGTTCCGGTCAGGGCCGAGTCGGTGAAGTGACAATTGAACGGGTCGAGCTCTGCTTCCTGCCCAAGGAAAAGGGGCGCAGCGAGATCCGGTTCATACTCTTCCACGATGTCGCCAACGGGCAACTGAACGGCGAGTCCCAGTTCGCGGACAAATGGGCGACGCTGATCACGGACCGCCTGAAGCATAGGACGCACTGAGGAAAGAGCCCCCGTGGAAAGGCTGCGGGGCGACTCTCCTCTGGTGGGCTCGGTGGGTTGTGCAATGGCCTCTGTTTTGACGGGGGCGCTCAGCAGTGCGCTGAAGCAAATGAGATGCTGCTGCATAGGCAACCTTTGTCCGACCGAACGTCATATCCATGCACCTAAGTGGAAAGCTCATGCGCTTGATCACCACCGCGACCGTCCTACTCCTTACAGGGGTCGCTCATAGCCAATGTGGACCGTACAAGTCACATCCGGTCTGGCCGGACACCTTGGGTTCGGCGTATGTGAGCAGCACCGAATGCGGGTCAGGTACCCAGATCACCAGTGTGCTTTGGGACAACGGTGATACCGACTGGTACACGGATGACCTTTCGGTGGGTGCGCATAGCGTAGTACTGTATGTCGATCAGGATCCTGTGGAGACCTTGGACTTCGAGATCGAACAATTGGCCTGGGACCTCAACCAGAACGTGTTCCTATATGCAGGCGAGATCGCTGTGAGTATCGCCGCTGAGGTACCCTACTGCCCTTCATTACTCTTCGATGGGCATCATTGTCCGATCGACCCCGATTCGACGCTTGTTTATTTGCTGCAGGACGGAGTGGCGATCGACAGCTTGTCCCCGGCTTCTTGCCTAGGTGTGAGCCATCAATGGACCGGGCTGCCTGCGGGCCACACCTACCAGACCTACGTGGTGGACCATTCGGGTTGCGGCTCGTTCGGATATGGGGAGCCGGTGTTCAGCTATTCGCTCGGAGGGGCGTTTTTCGAATTGGTATCTGAACCAACGGTATCGGGCAATGATGGCAGCTTGACCGTCACGGCCGTGGTACCGGATGACACCGACCCAGCTTCACCGCCACTTCCACTGACCGGTGCACTCGCCTTGTTCACATGGCCCGATAACGTGGAGCCGGTGGGTCCGACTATTCCTGGAACGAGCGGCACGTGGCAAGGACTAGCAGCCGGTGAATACCTCCTGACCTTCACGCCTGACCTGCTATGCAGTGCAGCGGACAGTATCATCACCATCGGATATTTCACCGGGGTTGATGATCTGACAGCGGACCCGACCGACCGGCGAGTGTGGCCCGTTCCTGCCACGGATGTCCTGTTCTGGTCCGGAGGGGTGCAAGAGCGGGTATGGGTCACGGACCTTCAAGGTCGGATTGTGCTTGAAGGCAATCGAACATCGCAATTGGACATCGCAGGACTTGTGCCCGGATCCTACCTCGTGCATTTCGACGATGGCGGTCGACGGTCGTTCGTCAAGGACTGATGTCCGCCGCTCATTCGCGTGGCAGGTAAGCCTCGCCAATTCTCCCGATCCGGAGAACACGCTACTTTCATGGGCCTCAACACTCCCGAATGCATCCTGTACGGCAGAACGTTCTCGCTGTCCTCGCTGGTTTGATCGGTGGTAGCGCCGTGAACATGAGCGACCTGGGCCTTTCCGTGATCGAGAACAACAGACACCACGGCCTCGTCCATGCCAACGAAGTGTTCAAACCCGTATCCGTGGGCGACCGCCTGACCGGCTACGTGAAGACCGTCCGTCCCGACGGGAAGCTGGACATCGTGCTGCAGCCCATCGGCTACCGGCAATACATCGATGCCCACACCGCGCTGCTGGCCAAGCGTCTGGAGGCGAAAGGCTTCCTTCCGCTCAGTGATAAGAGTTCGGCCGAGGACATCCACGCCGAGTTCGGCATCAGCAAGAAGGCCTTCAAGAAGGCGCTCGGTGCGCTGTACAAGGAGCGGTTGGTGCGCATCGGTGAGGACGGGATCGTTTGGGTGGGGTGAAGTTGCCTTTCTCAAAAGCTTTGCCCATCCGTAAGTGGAGGATCTGCGCGCTTTGCCTGGGAACCACACTACCGCAGAAGGAGGCAAAGCCCACTGCGGAGATCGGGAGGTCGAAGGCAGGCAGTCAGGAACTGTTCAAGGCAACCCATAATAACTTCTTCGTCTTCTATCTGAACGATGGAACGAAACCCTACACCTACGATGCGCCAGATCCTCAGTGTGCTGGTCATATTCTGTGCCGTCCATGGATGGGGACAGGCGTGTGTTTGGAAGGCTCACCCGGTTTGGCCGGATACGTTGGGCCACGCCGTGCTGGACTATGAAAATTGTGCAAACGGGATCCCACTAGTACCAAGTTGCCAATGGGACAATGGAGATACCTCTTTGGACACAGATAGCCTCACTGTAGGTGCGCACCATGTAGTGATCTTCGACAACTCCGTTCCGCAGGACACGGTATACTTCGAGATCGAGCAGTTGGCTTGGGACTTGAACCAGAACGTGTTCGTGTATGCTGGAGCGATAACGGTGGAGATCTGGGCGGAACTTCCCTATTGTGCTTCCATGTTCAACGGTTATAACTGCCATGTGTATGGTGATTCCACAGTGATCCACCTGCTTCAGGACGGCATCGCCATGGACAGCATAACGCCAGTGGATATTTGTGCCACGCTTGCCTATTGGGATTGGCTTCCCTTCGGCCATACCTACCAGACGTATCTTGTGGACCGCTCGGCATGTGGTTCGACCGCGTACGGTGAAGCCGTGGTGAGCTTCGCCCTCGATGCAGAGATCGAATACTGGGCGGAACCTTCGACCGGCTCGAACGACGGTATGATCACGGTCACGGATATCCTGGCGGCCCCGGGAATGCTCTCCCCACCTCCCATGCCGCTTTCCGGTGGTTTGATGCTCTACACCTGGCCTGATGAGGTGGCACCAGTCGGCCCTCCGCAACCCGGCACCACGGCAACCTGGACCGATCTTGCCCCTGGAGACTACCTGGTCGTATTCACACCTGACGTTCTTTGCAATAGTGTGGACACCGTCATCACCGTCGGGTCGTTCACCGGGGTCGATGATCGAGAGGGTACGGTGAGTGAACGACGAGTGTGGCCCGTGCCTGCAACGGATGTGCTGTTCTGGTCAGGCGGTGCACTTGAACACGTGTGGGTGACGGACCTGCAGGGACGGACCGTGCTTGAAGGCAAGCGAACATCGCACTTGGACATCGCAGGACTTGTGCCCGGATCCTACCTCGTGCATTTCGGCGATGGTGGTCGACGGTCGTTCGTCAAGGACTGATGTCCAACGCTCATTCGCGTCGCTTGGGTGCGCCTGGTCGCTCCTGATCCTCGGGTGAACCGCATTCCTGATCGTAAATGGACCATAATCCCATCGCCATACGGGTGTTCGATGCAGCGGCGGAGCGCTACCGCGAACTGTTCATGGATACCAGCTTGTATCACACGTCCTTCGATGGATTCTTGGACCTGCTGCCGACCAGCGGATCAAGCGTGCTGGAACTCGCTTGCGGGCCCGGGAACATCACCCGCTACCTGTTGGATCGACGTCCCGATCTGGACATCCTGGGTACGGACCTCGCCCCCCGGATGCTGGAGTTGGCACGCGTCACTTGCCCTGAAGCGCAGTTCCAGCTACTCGATGCACGCAAGATCGGGTCGCTCCAGCGTTCCTTTCATGGCATCCTGTGTGGCTTCTGCCTGCCTTACCTCACAGCGAAGGAGACCGAAGCCCTGTTCCGCGATGCTGGGGCCATACTCCATCCGCAAGGGGTCTTCTACGTGAGCACCATGGAGGACGATCCGGCCAAGAGCGGGTTCAGAACACCCAGCGACGGTAAGGGGGAAGCCGCCTACATCACCTTCTATCAGGCCGAATTCCTCACCCAGGCGCTCGTGGCAGCGGGCTTCACGGTGCAGGATGTACAACGTGTATCGTACCCGGGCCGCGACGGTTCTCCTACCACGGATGTGTTGATCACCGCACAGCGCAGCTCTTGATCACCCCATGACCTCCTTCACCCAGGCACGTGCTTCATCCCCGCTGCGGAAGATGCGTGTGGGAAAGGTCTGTGGGTGGTAGGTGTAATAGATGCTGGACATCGAGGCTCCTAGGTCGTCCTCAGTGACGATGGCCAACGCGGTTAGCTGTTCGTTCGCGTTCGTCAACCCGAAGTAGTCCACCTTCATCACCTCAAGATCGGATAGTGTTCCTGCTTGGAAGAAGCCGATCATCGCACAGCGTTCCGTGGTCAATTCACACCGTCTTAGCTGCACCTCCATCAGTCCCTCCACATCCAGATCAAGCCCTTCGCGATAATGCACCTCGATCACCTTCCCATCTTCGGTGATCATCATGTCGGCCAGGCGGGTGGTGATGCGGTCCATGATCGTACGGTGAAGGTAAACGACCGCTGGACACGGACCACCTGCTTCCTACCTTTCCACCATGGAAGCAGCGCTGGTCCGTGCGATGGCCTTGGATATGCCGGGTACGGCCGAGAAGGACCACTTCGGAAAACCGGCCTTCAGCGTGAAGAAGAAGATCTATTGTACCTGGTGGGTGTTGGAGGAACGGGCCGTATTGAAGCTCACCCGCGAGCAACAGGCCACGCTCAGCGAGGAACAGCCGGACGCTTTCAGCCCGGTGCCCAACAAATGGGGCCTTCACGGTTGGACCAACGTGGACCTGGGCGCGGTGGGCGAACGTTCCTTCCGATATGCCTTGGACCTGGCGTGGCGGAACGTATCACCCAAGTGGTTGATCCCTACCAGGATCGTACCACCCAAGGGATGAGGTGAAGGCCAGTGAACAGGAAAGGGCCTTCCTAAGTGGTGAGCGCCTCCCGATCCGTCATTCCAGCACCACCGGCTGTTCCTTGGGCACCTTCACGCTATAACCGAAGCTCCACTTCTGGTTGGTGCGCGGTTCCACCTTCACCTTCCAAGTGAGGAAGCCCTTCTCCGTGTTCACCGCAGCACCGCCGGCCTCATCCAGCTTGACCTCGATCTCGCTGCGGGCGGCCAAGGGATATTGGTCGGTGATCACCAGGTCGATGGCCTGTGCCTTGTTGTTGCGCACGGCGATCTCCCAGCCCACGCTCTCCACGCGTTTGCCGCCCACCACCTGCCGCTGGCTGAAGTCCTTGCGCTTGGTGCGCTGCACGGTGACCCCTTGGTCGCGGCCCAGGCTTATGTCCAAGGTGTCGCCCACACCGGCAAGGTCCAGCAGGCTCTCGCCCACGTAGGTGCCCTCGAAGTAGATGTACGCCGGACCTGCCAGGAGGTTCAGGCCCTCCCAGCCCGTGACCTGCGCGAAGAGGAAGGCATCGAGGTCCAGCTTCGGCGTGCAGTAGTATTTGTAGCTGCTGACAAGTTCCTGCTCCTGCACACCCACTTGGTGGTTCTTGCCATCGCTGGGGATGGTGTAGGGCACACTGATCGCGAACTCGAAGCTGGTGGCCCTTTCGGTGACCTCTCCTATTGCAATAGAGGCATTGGCGAGTTCAACTTTATCAAAGAGCAGAGCCTCCTGCTCACCTCGCTGTTTGCGTATGCGCTGGACGCTTTTCATTTGAACTCCGGGCACATAACCGTAGCTGGCGGGCGTCCCTCCGGTCGCGATCACCACCTCGCTCAACTGTGTCGCATTCTCCGCCATGTTCACGTTCATCGATCCGGAGGTGATGGCCATGTGCTGTGTGCCATAACCGATGAGCTCAAAGCGCAGGTTCCGGCCGTTCACGGGCACTGCGATGGCATAGTAGCCGTCGATGTTGCTGGTGGTGCCGTTGATGGTCTGCCCGGTCATATCGGAGAGCACCACGTTCACGAAGGGCAGCGGTTCACCCGTGGAAGCATCGCGGATGATGCCGCGTACGTCGCGGACGTTGGGGTTGAAGCCGGGCTGCACGTTCGCCACAGGTGCCTGACGCGGGGTACCGAAGTCCAACCGCCAAGGGTAGAGTGTGGGCATGATGGCATCCCGGTTCGGCTCGCCGCTGCTCAGGGCCAGCTGCACCTTGTCCCAGTCCTCGCCGGTGCTCTGGTACACCTGCGCTTTGTAGGTCAGCTCCATGGGCTTGGTGATATCGGCTACGCGGATGTCATAAGTGGGACTCCAGCCGGCGCTTTGAACCATATACTTCAGCGTGAGCGTGGCGCTCACGGCGGCATTGGCGCTCACCTCCACCACCACCTCGCTGTTGGGGCGCGTCTTCTTGCCCTGGATCTGGGTGAGTTGCAGCTTCACCTTGCCCAGCTCCTCGTTCAGCGTGGTGATCGTGTGTCGGATCGCGATCCGCTTGATGGCGATGGACTCCTGACGACCACGCAGGTACTCGTTGATGCTTTGCAGTTGCGCCAATGTCAGCCCTTGCTCCCCGGCCACCACCTCGTTCTTGCTCAAGCGCGCATCCTCCTTCTCCACCACTGCGAGCAGGCTGTTCTCGCGTTCGATGTCCGCTTCCAAGGTCGCGATGCGATCCTTGAACACGGTCACCTCCGCACGGTCCTGCTGCTGCTCCAAATAATTCAGCCGGTGCTGCACGCCCAGGATGGTGAAGGCCCCGCTCCCACTGACCTGGATGTTGGACGGATCGACCTCCTCGCTGAGCCCGGCGAACACAAGCGTTGCCGTGCCCTTCGGCAGATCGGCCTTGCCGGTGCGCGTCACCTCGGCACCACTGAGGAAGACCTTGACGGCGCTGATGGTGGTGATGACGGGTTGTTCCTTCGCGGAAGTGGCGATGGACACAAGAACGAACAGGGCGATGAGCAGATGACGCATGCAGGGGATGGATCGGAAGGTCCGCAGCTGGACCGGTTGTAGTAGCGATGCAAAAGGGTCGATCATTGCATAAATGGGATCGCATCGCGCTCCTGAACAGTTGGAGCATGTCAGAAAGTCCCATCAATGGCCAGCAGATAGGGCAGCGGGTACACCACGTATGCCAGGAAGAACAGGACCCAGAAAAGCATGTAGAACCGCTTCACCTGTACGTCGTCATCCACCTCCAACCGCGCGGCCATGGTCACGAATGCGATGAGCGGCAAACCGAAGGAAAGCGTGTACCACGCTGGGTATGGCAATAGTCCGACCAGGGCTGGTATGATGATGGCCAGATAGGCCAACACCACCACCACGGCACCCAATACCAGCGCGGATCCCCGACCCATACGCACGGCCAAGGTCCCGAAGTGGTACTCCGCGTCGCCCTTGGTATCCGGGATGTCCTTGAACCAGGCGATACCTATACTGAACAGCGCCACGAATCCCGTGAGCGGACCGATGATCGGATCGAGGGTCAAGTGACCATGCAACTGCTGCATATAGTGTGCATAGAAACCCAGGTTCACCAATAGTCCGCGGACCACGGTGATGGCAAGGGCCGCACCGAAATGATGGCGTTTGAAGCGAATGGGCGGCATGGAATAGGCCCAACCCAACACACTGATCAACGCGATAAGTCCGAACAGGAAGGTCGATACCCAAGCGGCCACCAACAGTGCCACCATCAAACTCATCAACACGATCGTCAGGGCTACGCTGCGGGAGAGCAGTCCAGCCGGGATCGGCAGCCAGGGCTTGTTGATCCGGTCCACCTCCACGTCGCTCCATTGATTGAGGCCGGTGATGAACACGTTGCAGGCCAGTGCAGCAAGGAGGCTGGGTAGCCATACCTGCGCATGTGCAGGAACACCACCCGGCTGCGCCAACACAAGCACATACAATGCAGTAACACTGAGCGCGCTACCGATGATGGTGTGCGGACGGGTGAACTTCCAAAAGGTGAGCAGCGCGCGGATCATGGAGCGGGAGGCAGGCAATGTACCCAGGTCACGGGTGCCCACCAAGGACCCGCAAGCCCACCCCGCACCACCGCATCGGGTCCCGCCGCTTTGGTGACGCGTGCCAGCAAGCGGGACGGCCGGTCAGCGCGCAACACGCTCACCAGCCCATCCCACGTGATGGTGAATAGGTTGACCGGCAGAACGTAGGTGAAGAACAGCCGTTCCCACCGGAAGGGCCGCACGAAGGGCGCAAGGAGCAATTGGCCCACAGTGGTGGTGAACAGGATCTTGGTGAACACGAGCAGGTCCGGTTGGAGAACCTCGTGGATCAACACACCTCGTCCCCGATTGTTCCTGATAAGCTGCTCTTGTTGGGTGTGCGTGAAGTGGTGGAAGGTGTTGAACAAGGTCAGCGGTCCTGTTCCTGGGATGTCCGTCCCCAACGCATCCACTGGCGGACCATACCATTCCACGTTGACCGGCAGGTCCTTCGATGCTGTGGGAAAGCGATCGGTGAGCATGAAGTGCACGTGTGCGAGCGATCCCTGACGTGCCAGGAAGCGGATCGGGCCACCCTGCCCGGAACCGAGGTCCGTGAGGTGATCGGCGCGCGCCAGCTGCAATGCCTCCGTGATGAACGGCACCATGGGACGATAGACCCCGAAGCGTTCCACCAGCCAGCCGATATACTCCACTTGCAACCGCCGCAGCAACGGCGGGAAGCCGGGCAGGTCCTCAAGTTCGATCCAATGGGCCATGGGTTGCGTTACTTCGGGCTGTCGATGCACAACGATACGACCATCCTCGGTGTTCTTGGTGCGGCCGTTGTGCTGCTCACCCTTGCCATGGACCGGCTCGACCGCAGTGGTCGTTGGCCCCAGTGGTTGAGCCGCAAGGTGTTGCACGTGGGTGCGGTGGGTGCCTGCGCGATCGCACCCATGCTCCTGAAAGACCTCGGCACGCTCACCCTGGTGGTCGGGGTGGCGGAAATGGTGCTGCTCATCGCGGTGGGCAGTGGGCGCTTCTTTCGTGAAGCCAGCGGCAGGCCCGGTTGGGGCATCGCCCTCTTCCCTCTGCCCTACCTCGTCTTGTTGCTCCTGTTCCCCACGCCGGAACACCGCTGGCTCATCGCGCTACCCATGTCCGTGCTCGCGCTTAGCGATGCGGCCGCAGCACTGGTCGGCATCCGCGTGGCAAGTGTCGGCTACCACCTCACCAGCGACCGCAAGAGCATCGCTGGTAGTGCTGCGTTCACCCTTACAACGGTGGGTCTGGTCCTCCTGTGGCCCTCACCGTTGAGCGATTGGCCGTTCGCCCCCTTGTTGGCCGCTGCGATCCTGTTGAGCGTGTTGCTAGCTGCTGCGGAAGCGCTGGGTTCGTCCGGCTTTGACAATGTGTGGGTGCCCGCGGGAAGCGCGGCCATGCTCGTAGTACTCCAGTATGGCGATGCGTGGCACCACCTCGGCTCCGCATGGATCACGGTGTGCATCGCCATGCCTTTCGCCTGGCTCAGCGTCCGCAAGAGTTGGCTTACGCTGGGCGGTGCGGTGAGCGCAGCACTGCTCGGATGCGCGGTGGTGTGGGCGCAGGGTCCGCAGTGGATCATCCCCTTGGTGGTGTTCTTCGCCAGCAGCACCTTGCTGGGAAGACTTGCCCGCAGATCCCGCGCCACCAGCGATGCGAAACACGGTCGACCCCGCGATGCCGAACAGGTGTGGAGCAACGGCGGGGTCTACCTCGCGGCGGCCCTACTCCTGCCGGAGGAATTGGCGCGCTTCGCCATGGCGATCAGCATGGCGGTCGCAACCGCCGATACCTGGGCAAGTGAGATCGGTATGGCCGTACGCGGTCGCACGATCGACCTGCGCAGTGGTCGCATGGTGGCCCCGGGTCTTTCAGGAGGGATCAGCCTGGCAGGAACGATGGGCGCTGCAGCGGGAGCAGTGGTTCTTGCCATCGCGGCGGCCTCCCTGTTCCGTGGTGACCTGGTCACCGTGGGGGTGATCGCCGCCTGGGGTGTGGCGGGCATGGTCATCGATAGTGTGCTGGGCGCTTGGTTCCAGGTGCGTTACCAAGTGGGCAAGGGTGCTTGGCAGGACCAAGCTGTCGGAGGTGTGCTGGCGCGACGGGGCTTCGCATGGATCACCAACGATCGGGTGAACCTCATCAGTATCGCGCTCATCACCGCGCTGGCGTTGATCGTGTACAAGAACGGTTGAAGTTCCTGCACCTTCACCGACCTTCGCGCACCATGGAACGCCAGCACTTCCGCATGATCGCACAGACCCTCTTCGGCCTGGAGGAGGTCCTACGTGCCGAACTCGTGCGGCTCGGTGCGCGCGATATCGAACGGCATAACCGTGCGGTGAGCTTCAGTGGCGACCAAGGCTTCCTCTACAAGACCAACCTCTGCCTACGCACCGCCATTCGCATCCTCGTACCCATCGGCTCCTTCGATGCACGCAACACAGAGGACCTCTACCTGGGCATCAAACGCATCAAGTGGGACCAGTTCCTCAGCAATGCCGACACCTTCGTCATCAAGTGCACGCTGAACACCTACTGGACGGACCACAGCCAATTCATGGCGCAAAAGTGCAAGGACGCCATCGTGGATCGTTTCCGGGAGAAGACCGGGCGCAGGCCTTCCGTGCACCTGCACGACCCCATGCTGCGCATCCATGTGCACATCATCAACGAACGGGTCACTGTCTCACTGGACAGCTCGGGAGGATCCTTGCATGAGCGCGGCTACCGGCAGGAGACCAATGCGGCGCCCTTGAACGAGGTGCTGGCGGCGGGCATGGTACAACTCAGCGGGTGGGATGGCAAGGTCCCCTTGGTCGACCCGATGTGCGGATCGGGTACGTTGCTGGTGGAAGCTGCGCTGTTCGCGGCCAACATCCCACCGGGCATCTACCGACCGGCCTTCGGTTTCCAGCGCTGGCTGGACTTCGACGAGGAGTTGTACGACACCATCCGCACAGCCATGATCGCGCGCATCAGCGAGGCGCGGCCAGTCATCATCGGTGGGGACGTCAATCGGGTCACGGTGTCCAAGGCCCGCGCCACCGTGGCAGCAGCGCAGTTGGAGGACAGCATCACCATCCGCCAAAGCGCCTTCGCCGATCTGGAACCACCGGAAGGTACTGGTATGCTCATCATGAACCCGCCATATGGTGAGCGCATGGATGAACAGGGCATCGGCAGTGAGAGCAGCCCCGAGGCCATCCAGGAGTTGTACACCATGATCGGCGACACGCTGAAGAAGCGCTGGACAGGCTGGACCGCTTGGGTGTTGACCAGCAACCTTGAGGCCGCCAAACACATCCGCCTCACACCCAAGCCGAAGATCCAACTCTTCAACGGCGCGCTGGATTGCCGCATGCTGCGCTACGACCTCTACGCGGGATCACGCCGGTTGACGCCACTTCCACCGCGCGAGGACTGACCATTGTTCCGGATCGTGAACGCTTCGGGCGGTGCCGTGTACCGCTCCCGAAACGAACCGATCATGCACCTGCACTCCCGAATCTTGGCCGCGATCCCTGCGGTAGTCCTCGCCCTCCATGCCCACCCCCAGGCCATGGGCAACCTCATGTACGAGACCAACAGCCGCATCTTCTTCCAACAGGCCGAACAACCCGTGAAGGCTTCCATCCAAGGCAACATGCTCATCCTGGAGGTCAACGCCATGATGAACATGAAGGCCGACAGCTACCTGGCCATCTTCCACATCACCCAGCTTGGGCAGAGTGCCGAGGAGGCCGACAGCCTGATGAACGCGCGCATCGACGGTTTCACACAACGGGTGAAGGAGCACGGCGTGAAGGAGAAGGACGTCTTCCCCGACATGCTCAGTTTCGTACCGGTATATGAGATCGAGACCACACGCAAGCTCTTCAGCAAGACCTATCAAGAGGTGCCCGCCGGCTTCGAGATCCAGAAGAACATCCACGTACGGTTCACTGATGCAAGCATCCTGGACCGCTTGGTGACCGCGGCCGCCAAGGAGGAGATCTATGACCTCGTGAAGGTGGACTTCTTCGTAGTAGACCAAAGCGCATGTTACGACACACTGCGCATGTTCGCCACCAAGCTCCTGCACCAGAAACTGGACAACTTCGCAAAGCTGGGCCTCAAGGTGGAAGAGAGCCACCGCACGGGTGCCGAGCGCAACGGTGCCTACTTCCCGCTGGACCGCTATACCCAGTACCGTTCGCGCACCCAGAGCAGCTTGAACAGCCGTCGCCGTGGACAGATCGTCAACGACGTGAAGCAGAGCAACACCCTGTTCTACAACAAGGTCCCCTACGGTCAATTCGACATCGTCCTGCACGCCGAGATCACCGAACCACCGGTGCAGTACACCTACAACCTCACGCTCCAATGCCAACTGCCCGAAGCCTGGGCCGACAAGAAGAAGGAGGTGAAGGAGATCATCAAATACCTCTGGATCACGAAAGAGGGTGAGGTACGCGAACTGAATGTCGGTAGCTAGAAGTGCGGCTCCCTGCTCTCAAACCCGCACCTGTACCGTCGGCACCCATGTTCGATGAGATCCGGTGCGCATCCGAGGTGATCATGGGGTGAAATGCCACACCCCAACTCCCCATCCACCGAGGAACGCTTTCCCCATCCGGAAGAGCAGCACCGCCAGTAACACTGCGGCGCATGGTGTAAGAACGCTCTGGCACACCGTTGGCTCATCGCGGGCGAGCGTACATTTAACCCATTGCCAACACAGGGATCGAATACCGGAGCCGATGCCAACCCATCGCGCAGGCAACCGGTCGGTCGTACAGTGTTACGTTGGTCGGTACGACTGGTGCTATTGCACTTCGCCCTGCTCGCGGTGGTAGCCGTGCTCATTTATATACCGCCGGTGCAGGATCTCCTGCGGAAGAAGGTGGTGACCATCCTGAGCGAGAAGACCGGCGCTGAGGTGAGGCTGGAACACCTCGCGCTGCGCTTCCCCATCGGCCTTAGCTTGGAAGGACTCTATGTAGGAGATCAGCAGGGCGATACGCTCCTGTATGCCGGTACGGTGAAAGCGCGGCTGGGCGCGACAGCCCTGCTGGACAAGCGCATCGTCTTGGGCGGGGTGATCCTGGAGGATGTGCGCGCCACCGTGGCCCAAGCGGCGGACAGCACCTTCAATTTCGACTTCCTACTCGACGGTCTCGCAGGCACCGATACCACCACCGCACCAAAGGATACCAGCGGCGGCTGGGACTTTTCCATCGAAAGCGCGGACCTGCGGAACATCGACCTCGATCTGCAACTGGCACCATCGGATCTGTTCCTCGATCTGCACCTCGGCGAACTGGAACTCGACTTCGACCGCTTCCAGCTGGACCCGATGCAGTTCCACGTGGACGACCTCCTGCTGAAGGACACCCGCATCGCCATGCGCACGGTGTCGGGTCCGTCGAAACCCAACCCATACCCTGCGCTCACGAACCCGCTGGACAGTTTGGACGTGCGCTTCAACGGGATCGCATTGGAGAACGTGGCCTTCACTATGAAGACCACCAACACCGGTGATAGCCTTTGGCTGGAAGCGCCCTTCGCCAAGCTCGTCACCGATCGGATCGACCTCACCCAACAGCAACTGGACCTGGAGGAACTCACCCTGCGTGGCTTCCGGTTCGGGATGCTGACCACAGCGACTTCACCGAAAGACAGCAGCACCACCGCACCACCGTGGTTGGACCAGAACGATGGCTTCCGCTACTTCGTGCAGGACTGGAACGCGAAGGCGCAGGAAGTGCGGATCAGTGAGAGCGAATTCGCCATGCACACCGGTCCCATCGCGGAGCCCGACAGCTTGTTGGACATGGACCACGTGGTGGTGAAGGACCTCACGGTAACGATGAACGACCTGGTGGTGAACAACGGGAACATCGCCGCACGGATCGAAGAACTCACTGCCAGAGCCGGACCTACGAACACCACCGTGCAACTCACCACGCGCATCCTTGCCACACCGGCGGAGATGCAGTTGAGCGATGGATCGGTCACGGTGGATGGCAACACCATCGCCTTCGATGCACACGCGGCGCCGGGCGATCTCACCACACTCTATCGCAGTGCTGAATTGGTGCCCTTCCGGCTCAGTGCCCACACCGACCTCGACCTACAGCGCTTACGACCGTTTCTCACTTCACTCGGCGTTGCTCTTCCTACGAACCTCAGTTCCCCAGAAACGTACGCCACCAATGTGCGGGTAGCGGGCACCATGCAACACATGGACACCTTGTCGCTGCGCATGAACGGCGATCAAGGAACAGTATTCGTGGCGAACGGTCGTATCGCAAATGCATCCGCATGGCCCAATACCGCCTTCGTGTTCGACCTTGACCGCTTCACCATGGGCCGTGGCTTGCGCGAGACCATGCTTGCCTTCGTGCCGGCCGGTACCCGGTTGCCACATCGCTTGGACCTGAACGCACACGCCAACGGCAGCAACGGTCGTGTGATCGGCGAGATCGATCTGCGCAGTGACTTCGGCAACATCGTCGGGGACCTTACGGCGACCGGCTTGGACAGCGTGATCCCCGATGCGTTCACGGTGGACATGGGCGTGAACGATCTGCGCCTCTCACGGATCACTGGCGATACCACCATCGGTCCGCTGAGCTTCGCACTCGTCGGCGAAGGCAGTCGCATGAACACCCCTGCACGCTTGGCACACGTGGAGATCACACCACGTGAACTACGCTTCAACGGTAACGACGTCGCCAGCTTACGCCTGATCGCAGATGCGAAGGGGGATTCGTTGCACGCTACAGTGAACGTGGAAAGCGAACCGCTCAACGTGGACCTGACCTTGCACGGCACATGGCCGGAGAAGGGAGACAGCCTGATAGCCGCATTGGACATGGATCTCGCCAATGCGCAACTGGAACCGCTTGGCTTCATGCCCTACCCGTTGAACGTGGAAGGCCAATGGACGGGCAAAGCGGCCTTCAGTGCCGAGGGTCGCGGTAGCGCGGATCTGGTAGCCGAAGGACTGCGCCTATCCAACGCGAAAAGTGATTTCGTCTTCGAGCACTTCGTTGCGCACGCCTACCTCGGAACCGACAGTACCGCTGTGGAACTGGACAGTGACGCGCTCACCCTCACCTACCACACCAACATCGCACCCGACAGTCTGCTGCCGCGCTCGAAGGAAAAGCTCGCCACCTTCTTCAGTGCCGACACCACCTTCATGCCCACACCCGGCAAGCACATGGACCTTGCCATCACTCTCCCGCGTACGGAATGGCTCACCGGATTGGTGGTGCCGCAACTGCGCGCGATCCAGTTGGAGACCTTCACCGGCCGGTACGACAGCGACACGGATGAACTGAAACTCGACATTGTCCTTCCCTACCTCGACTACGACAGCACGCGTGTGAACGACCTATCCGTGACGATCGATGCGGTAGGCCCGAAACTGAACGGCAGCGTGGGCCTGCAACGCGCGCAACACGACCAGTTCTATGTGGAAGGCCTCACTTTGGATGCCGTCACCGCGGGCGGGCTGCTCACCACCACCTTGCGCATCGTCCAGAACGAAGTGGAGCGCTACCGCATCGGCACCGAGCTGCGCGCGGAGAACGACATGCGCCTCCTGCACATCCAGGAAGAACTGGTGCTGAACGAACAAACGTGGTCCGCCGATGCGCAGAACGTGCTCCGCTTCAGCAAGAGGACCATGGAGGCCGAACACTTCACGCTTTCCTCCGGCGCAGAACAGGTGCAATTGAGCACCGGTGCGGAACACTTGACCGTTGCCCTCAAGCAATTCGAGATCGGTACGCTGGCGAGGATAGTCTCCACCATGGACAGCATTCCCTTGGCAGAAGGCACCATCGACGGCGAGATCCTCGTGCCCAACGATGGGACCGGCCTGGTGCGCGCGGACCTCACCATTGATGACCTGCATGCCTTGGGCACGGAACTGGGCCAACTCACCATCGCCATGAAGCAACCGCAGCGTGATCGATACGCCGCGAAGCTGGACCTCTCCCATACCAGCAATCGCCTGAACGCCCTGGTCACCATCACCACCGGTACCGCCACCGAAGTAGACGCCAGCGCGGACCTCGACCTGAAGGACCTGAGCTTCCTGAAACCCTTCGTGGACGAATATCTGTACGACCTCAGTGGTGGTGTGAAAGGGGATGTGGCTTACCGGTTGAAGAACGCGAAGACCACCATGAACGGTGACCTCACCTTCGTGAACGCGGGTATCGGTGTGGAGATGACCGGTGCACGCTATACCCTCGCCAACGAACGCCTCACAATGGACGATGCGGGCGCGCATTTCAACAACTTCAACTTGCGCGACACCCTCGGCAACACCTTCAACCTGGACGGCGATGTAGGCATGGCGAACCCGGCGCAG
>Ga0209175_10000318_pt1 | contig 31596 bp, 32 predicted proteins | sample JI91814C2DNA_FD_187506 | JGI IMG/M metagenome (GOLD analysis project Ga0209175, IMG submission 187506) | Wastewater effluent complex algal communities from Wisconsin, to seasonally profile nutrient transformation and Carbon sequestration -... | ecosystem: Engineered > WWTP > Effluent > Algae...
CAGGGACGCGCAGGGCCGGTCGGTGAAGACGCTGTTGCCCTGCGCGTCCACGCAGCGGCGCACCTGCGCGGTGGCCGGCGTGGGCAGGGCCAGCCAGGCCAGCACACAGGCCAGGGCAAGAAGGCGGATGCGCGACATGGCCCCAGCCTAGCGCGAAGCTCAGCCCAGGCGGGTGATGACCGCTTCGGTCGGCCTGGCCAGGTTCAGCGTGTAGAAGTGCAGCTCGGGCACGCCCGCGTCCAGCAGGCGGCGGCACATGGCGCCGACTACGTCGGCGGCGAACTCGCGCACGCTGTCGGCGTCGTCGCCGTAGGCCTGCATGCGCTTGCCGATCCAGCGCGGGATCTCGGCGCCGCAGGCTTCGGAAAAGCGCCGCAGCTGGCTGAAGTTGGAGATGGGCATGATGCCGGGGATGACCGGAATGGTGATGCCCGCCCTGCGTACGTCGTCCACGAAGCGGAAATAAGCGTCGGCGTTGAAGAAGTACTGGGTGATGGCGCTGTTGGCGCCGGCGTCCACCTTGGTCTTGAAGTGGCGGATGTCGGCCAGGGCGTCGTCGGCCTGCGGGTGGGTTTCGGGGTAGCAGCCCACTTCGATGTGGAAGTGGTTGCCGTGTTCGTCGCGGATGAAGCGCACCAGGTCGGAGGCGTAGTGCAGGTCGCCGGCGCGGGCCATTCCCGAGGGCAGGTCGCCGCGCAGGGCCACGATGCGGCTGCAGCCCTGGGCGCGGTAGTCGGCCAGCAGCTGGCGGATTTCCTCGCGCGTGCCGCCGACGCAGCTCAGGTGCGGCACGCCGTCCAGGCCGTGGGTGTCGCGCAGGCCGCGCACCGTTTCGGCCGTGTACGACAGCGTGGAGCCGCCGGCGCCGAAGGTCACCGACACGAACCCGGGCCGGTGGGCCTTGAGCTTGCGCACGGTGCGGTCGAGCTGGGTGCGCTGTTCGTCGGTCTTGGGCGGGTAGAACTCGAAGCTGAGCTGGGTCATGGCGGGGTGGGGTGCGTTGGCCTGGTCGCCAATATATCTCTTTGTCGCGATAAAAGGATGGAGCGGGGTCAGGTTCACTTCTTTTCACTAACCAATGGTTAGTGAAAAGAAGTGAACCTGACCCCGTTTGGGCACAATCGCGGCATGAGTATCGCCATGACCGAATTCGCCCGCGTGCGGCTGTTTCCCGCCGACGGGCGCCGCACCGCCATCCAGGACACCACCGCCCAGGCCTTCACGGCCCGGATCAATGCCGAGGCGCCCGTGCGGGTGATCCCCGGCTATGCGCCGTTCTGCGTGCTGCACGCGCATCGCAACTGGACGTCTACCAAGTGCTCGGTGATCCCGATCACCGATGCCAACCGGTCGGCGCTGAGTTCAGCCTACGAGGCCCGCACCCGCGAGGAGCTGCCCGTGCTGGTCCGCTGGTTCGAAGGCCTGGAGCCGCCGGTCGCGGACTTCCTGGTGCCCATCCTCTACAGCCGCGACCAGCTGGCCAAGGAGGGCACGCCCATCGAGGCCGACTGGGGCATCGTCGGCTGCCTGTACACGATGGCGCCCGAGGAAATCCCCATGGTGCCCATCACCATGATGCGCAACGCCCTGGGCGTGGACGAGGGCGGCAGCGGGGTGCCACTGGACCGCGAGGCCTACCGCCGCAGCGTGGCCTTCTGGTCCACCCACGCCAACTGGCGATAACGGGGTCAGATCAACTTCCTGCAGGAAGTTGATCTGACCCCGTTCCAAAAAAACGGGCACCCGAAGGTGCCCGTTTGTGTCACGCGATGTGGCGATGGCTCAGTAGCGGTAGTGGTCCGGCTTGTACGGGCCTTCCTTCGACACGCCCAGGTACTCGGCCTGTTCGGTGGTCAGCTCGGTCAGCACCACGCCGATCTTTTCCAGGTGCAGGCGGGCCACTTCCTCGTCCAGCTTCTTGGGCAGGATGTAGACCTTGGCCTCGTAGCTGTCCTTGTTGGTCCACAGCTCGATCTGGGCCAGGGTCTGGTTGGCGAACGAGTTGGACATGACGAACGACGGGTGGCCGGTGGCGCAGCCCAGGTTCACCAGGCGGCCTTCGGCCAGCAGGTAGATGCAGTTGCCGTTGGCGAAGGTGTACTTGTCCACCTGCGGCTTGATGTTCAGGCGCACGGCATCGGAGGCGTTGAGCTTGTCCACCTGGATTTCGTTGTCGAAGTGGCCGATGTTGCAGACGATGGCCTGGTCCTTCATGTTCGACATGTGCTCAAGCGTCAGCACGTCCTTGTTGCCGGTGGTGGTGACGTAGATGTCGCCACGGCCCAGGGTGGATTCGACGGTGTTCACCTCGAAGCCTTCCATGGACGCCTGCAGGGCGTTGATCGGGTCAATTTCGGTGACCACCACGCGGGCGCCATAGGCTCGCAGCGAATGGGCCGAGCCCTTGCCCACGTCGCCGTAGCCGCACACCACGGCCACCTTGCCGGCCAGCATCACGTCCATGGCGCGCTTGAGGCCGTCGGCCAGCGACTCGCGGCAGCCGTACAGGTTGTCGAACTTGGACTTGGTGACCGAGTCGTTGACGTTGATGGCCGGCACCAGCAGCTTGCCCTGTTCCAGCATCTGGTAGAGGCGGTGCACGCCGGTGGTGGTTTCTTCCGAGACGCCCTTCCAGTCCTTCACCACGTTGGTCCAGAAGCCCGGGCGCTCGCGCGCGACGCGCTTGAGCAGGTTCTTGATCACCTGTTCCTCGTGCGAGCCCGACGGGGTGTTGACCCAGTCGCTGCCTTTCTCGAGCTCGTAGCCCTTGTGGATCAGCAGCGTGACGTCGCCGCCGTCGTCCACCACCAGCTCGGGGCCCTTGCCGCCCGGGAAGGTGACGGCGTCCAGGGTGCAGTCCCAGTACTCTTCCAGCGTCTCGCCCTTCCAGGCGAACACCGGGGTGCCGGTCTTGGCGATGGCCGCCGCGGCGTGGTCCTGGGTGCTGAAGATGTTGCACGAGGCCCAGCGCACGTCGGCGCCGATGTCCTTCAGGGTCTCGATCAGCACGGCCGTCTGGATGGTCATGTGCAGCGAGCCGGTGACGCGCACGCCCTTGAGCGGCTTGGAAGCGGCGTACTTCTTGCGGATGGACATCAGGCCCGGCATTTCCTGCTCGGCGATGTCGAGCTCCTTGCGGCCCCAATCGGCCAGGGAGAGGTCGGCGACCTTGAAGTCGTTCTTGAGGTTTACGACAGCGTTCATGGGATAGCTCCGTTGTTATCGAGACGCCCGGGACCCCTATGGGAGGGGCTTCAGCCCCGACGGTCGTCTCAAAGGTAACGGGCGCGGTTGGTACGGAGCCTCCGCCGAGCCTGATCCCTTGCCCGCACAGGGCGGACCGGGCTTGCAGCGCCCCTCGGCGGAGGGTCCGGCGGGCCGCGGGGCGGCTGCCGGGGGTGCGGGTCCCTTACGGGGCCGGGCGGGATTATATCTCTTGTTCGCGATGGGGGGATGAATGGCATGGGCTGCGACCGAGCTGCGTGTACGTGGGAGCTGGCGACATTCCAAGCGTTCGTGTTTGTATGGGCGGGGGCTCGCCCGGCCGCTTTGGCGGGCTTCCATTTCCGTTCTGCAGCGAGGCAGGGACGATGCTCATCTACCAGTCCACCAAGGAAGGATTCCTGGCCGACAACCGCGACCGCATGATCGAAGACGTGGTGGCGCAAGGTTTCCTCGAGCGGACAGGCCGGAGGGCTGGTGAGGGCGAGTTTCGCTCGTGGCAAGGTTCGCTGCCCTACATGGCCAAGGTACTCAACGACCCCGCCATTCCGGGGGATGTCGGCGTCGCCATCGAGTATGGAATCCCGCAATCGGGAAAGCGCATCGATTTCCTCATTTCCGGCAGGGACGAGGGGAACGCGGCCAACCTGATCATCGTCGAGCTGAAGCAGTGGTCTTCGGCCAAGGTCAGCGACAAGGATGGCCTGGTGATCGCCCGTCGCGGCGGGCGCGCTGAAACCGAGGGAACCCACCCCAGCTACCAGGCATGGTCCTATGCATCGTTGCTGCGCGGGTTCAATGAAGCCGCGCACGATCCCGACATCGGCCTGGTCCCTTGTGCCTACCTGCACAACTACGTGGATGACGGGGCAATAACCCACGAGAGCTACCGCACCTACCTCGACCGGGCGCCGGTGTTCCTGCGCGGCGAGGCCGAGCTTCGCAGGCTCCGAGAGTTCGTGCGGGGACGGCTGTCCCGGGGCGACAACGGCAAGTTGCTTGTCGAGATCGAGAATGGCCGCGTCCGGCCATCGCGCGCCTTGGCCGACAGCCTGGCGGGCATGCTCCGCGGCAACGAGGAGTTCGTTCTGGTGGACGACCAGAAGGTGGTGCACGAGCACGCCCTGGCGGCTGCGCGCGGCGCGTCCGCCGGGCAAAAAAGGGTCGTCATCATCGATGGCGGGCCCGGTACAGGCAAGTCGGTCATCGCGATCAACCTGCTGAGCCGACTCACCGACCAGGGGCAGCTGGTGAAGTACATCTCACGCAACGCCGCGCCGAGAAGGGTCTATGAGAGCAAGCTAAGCGGCAAGTTTCGCGTCTCCGACATCCGCGGCTTTTTCGGCGGCCCGAATTTCCATGACGTTGAAGCCGACACCTTCGACACGCTTGTCGTGGACGAGGCGCATCGACTTAACGAGAAGTCGGGGTTTTACGCCAACCTCGGCGAGAACCAGATCAAGGAATTGATCGCTGCCAGCCATTGCAGCGTATTTTTCGTGGATGACCGGCAGATGGTGACGTTGTCGGACATCGGTACTTGCGCGGAAATCCAGAAATGGGCCGACGCCGCAGGGGCAAAGACCTCCCGGCACGCGCTGCGTTCACAGTTCCGCTGCGCGGGCTCCGATGGCTATGTCGCCTGGCTGGATTCGGCGCTGGCGATCACGGAGGGTCCGGTGGACTTCGCGCCGGGCGCATTCGATTTTCGCGTGGTCGACTCGCCGGTGGAGATGCACCGGATGATCGAAGATCGTAATGCCGGCAATCGCGCGCGCGTTGTCGCCGGCTATTGTTGGGATTGGGTCAGCAAGAAGCATCCCGACAGGGCGGACATCGTCATACCGGAGCATGGCTACGAGCGGCAGTGGAACCTCACCGCGGATGAAAGCCTATGGATCATCGCCCCGCACTCGGTGGCGCAGGTCGGCTGCATCCATACCTGCCAGGGGCTGGAAGTGGACTATGTGGGCGTGATCATCGGCCCCGATCTGCTTTTTCGCGACGGCAGGTTGACGACGGACGTCGGGGGACGGTCCAGGCAGGACAGGTCAGTCCGCGGCTGGAAGAGGCTTGCGCAGGCCAACCCCGTGGAAACTGCCGAACGCCTGGACCGGATCATCCGGAACACCTATCGGACCTTGATGACGCGCGGCATGAAAGGTTGCTTCGTCTATTGCACGGACGAACAGACTCGCGATTACTTCCGGGGCATCCAAACGTCCTGACATTGGGCTGGGCCGACCCCGGCGTCCGGGTGGCAGTGAGCGCAAGGAGGCATCCCTGGTGACGTGAACCGGGGTGGGTCGGGTGCGCTTCCCGGATCAGTGCAGCTTGCTGCTGCCCTGGATCAAATGAAGCCAGGCGGGTTGATCGCCCGCCGGTTGCATTTCGTTCTCCGGAACCAGCCGTGCCCGCACCAGTTCAACAGGCCGCCAGGTGTTTGACCCGATGCGCGGATGCCTGGGCAGGGACGGATGCGTGAAAAGCCCTCTCCACTGCCCGGCCGCAGCGTCCGGCAGCGAGCGGTTGAAGTGCGCGAAATGGTGCCAGGCCTCGAACGTCACGCGGTTCAGGGTGCCCAGCAGGCTGCGGTCCAGGGTCCGGGCATAGACGGGCGGCACATCCCACGCCGCCAGCTCCGCGGCCACCGTTGGCTGCGTGATGTCGAAGTCGAAATGCAGGAACAGCTTGCGCAGCTGGTCCTTGGCGAGTGCGGGCAGGTCGCGCAGCTCCCTGGCCCGTCCGGGCAGCACCAGGGAGGCGCCGGTGGCGGCATTGAGCATCACCACGAACGGTTCGCGGTCGATGAAGCTGATGTCGGCGTACCACTCGCCCAAGGGGTTGCCCGATGCCGCGGGTTCAGGCGGCTTTGCCGGCTGGCGCAGGCGCTTGAGGAGTTTGGCTGTACAGCGAACGGTAATCATGGTGCGTAGCTGCCCGGAACGGGATAAGCGCTCACGCCAGCGCGTACTTTTTCGAAGCGTTCAAGGACCTCGGCCAGCTGCCGATAGTCTGCTTCCCGCTTTGCGTGCGACCGGAGTGCGAGATTCTGCAGCTTGCGCAAGACGCCGGGCAGTGCCCCGGCTTGGGGCAGCCCGATCAGATCGAAGTCGGGCGTTTCGCGTTCCACAGACAGCAGGAAATCGCGCGCCTGGTCATCCATCAGCTGCGGGATGCGGGCCAGCAGCTCCGAGCGTGCCTGCCTAAGCATGGCCACGGAGGTCGGCGCGGCAGTCATGCCGTCGAACTGGTTGCGGAAGCTGGCGTCCAAGTCGGTCGGTTCGCCCGGCACGAGCATTTCCCAGGCGGGCTTCGGGCTGGCGGTGAGGTAGACAAGGAAGGTCCGCCAAAGCGCGGCATCCAGCCGGCCTGATTCGAGCAGCGCGAGGATGTCGAACAGATCCCGTGGGTGCTGCCGACTCAGGGTTGCCGCCAGCTTCCCGGCGTAGAGGTCCTCGAAGGACAGCACCTGCATTTGCGCGAACCCGAACTCGGCCTGCGCGCGTGGCCGCAGCTGCATTGTGCGGACCGGATGCACCACGCCGCGCATCACCGGCGTGGTTTCGATCTGCACCCGGGCGCGGTGGCGCTGCGCGACCAGCCGCGTAACGCCGTCCGCGCCCGGGCTTGTCGAGCTGGCCACGTGAAGCTTGAGGGGTGCCTCGCGCAATCTGTTCGCGATGGCGTCCAACGCGGCGGTGATCGCGGCGCGGTCCGTGGCGTAGTCCTCGGTGGGCAGCCAGGTCAGGTCCACGTCCACGGAAAGCCGTGGCAGGTCGTGCTCGAACAGGTTGATGGCGGTGCCGCCCTTGAGCGCGAAGCGCGACTCGTTCGCCACGACCGGCAGCAGGTCGGTCAACAGCTGCAGGCGATCCCGGAATGCCTCAGCCCAGCTGTTCATCCAGGTCCTTGGGCAGGCTTATCAAGTATTTGGGATGCATGCGTTCGCCAACCCGGAGCTGGCGCTTGCCTGTTCCAAGATCCACGCCCTCCAGGTCCAGGTGGTCGAACCACGCATGCCCATGCCGTTCGGCCAGCGCCAGAAACAACCGTTTCACCTTGACGTGGGTGCAGCGGCGCAGCAGCTGGCTGACCAGGGCTGGCCGCAGGCGCGACATGCCCTGCAACACCGCGTCGGCTTCAGCTACGGAAGCGGAGTGGGGCGCGTCGTACAGCAACTCGAGAACGGCGCGCTCGGGCATCGAGCTGACCACCGTGCAGTTCGGACGGTCGCCAGGGAGAGCTTCGAGCCCGAGCGCGAGCAGGGCGTCGCGATCATCCCGTTGTGCGGGCACCATCGCGCCCAGGCCCAACGCGGCGTCGGTACGAACGGTGAAGGTTTCCTTCAGACCCAGGTCATTCACCCAAGCGGGCAGCCGCGCGTTGCCGAACAGCGTGACATTGGCGGGCCCCATTCGCAGGTAGTGGTCCTGGCCCTGCAGCTGCAGGGCGTACCGCCCGCCAACGTGCAGCGGCAAGCCGGCCAGCCGCTGCAGCGAGAACACCACTGTATGCCAGCTGGGGACCGAACCTTGCCGGTGAAATACGCCGCGCGCCGGGGACACCAGCCAGCCGCGCTGCACGTACTGCCCCAGCAGGCCTCGGGAGTAGCCGCGCGCGGCCAGCCAGCCGGAGGGGGCCAGCCAGCCGTCGGCCATCGTGGCGAGAAGCGAATTCAGCTTTGTTTTATTATGTCCAGCCATGATGGACATAAAAGCGTAAGTACAAACCGCATGTCAAGCAAAAGTTTGGCGAATGAAAAAAATGTCCATCGAGGCTGGACGTTTTCGGCGAATCACGAGCCAGCCAGGGGCGTCAGGCTGCCGAGGTGACCTGGAAGAAGTACCGGCACAAATGGAAGAAAACCGGCGCCGCAAAACAAACCGAGTCCAGCCGGTCCAGCATGCCGCCGTGCCCCTCGATCATCTGCCCCCAATCCTTCGCGCCCAGGCTGCGCTTCACGGCTGACAGCGACAGCCCGCCCAGAAACCCAGCCAGCACGATCACCGTGGACATGCCCGCAGCCTGCAGCGGCGTGAACGGCGTGGCCCAGTAAAGCGCGGTGCCCACGCCCACGGCCAGCGCACCACCACCGACCAGGCCCTCCACAGTTTTTGACGGACTCACCTTCGGCGCCAGCTTCGTGCGCCCAAACAACTTCCCCACCACGTACTGCAGCACATCGCTGATCTGCACCACCAGCAGCAGGTAGAACAGCAGCATCAGGTTCTGCGCCATGCCGCCTTCCAGCTTCAGCAGCAGCAATGCCGGGGCGTAGCTGATGAAGTACACGGTAATCAGCACGCCCCACTGCAGCTTGGTGGTGCGCTCCAGGAAATTGTCGGTGTCGCCCTGCAGGGCGGCCAGCACGGGCAGGGCCAGCATGCCGTACACCGGCAGGAAGATGGCGAACAGGCCGTACCAGTCGCTGTAGATCAGCCAGTACTGCGCGGGCAGCAGAAGGTAGAACGAGGCCACCAGCGCCCAGTGGTCGCCGGCGCGCGTGGGCGTGAGGGTGACGAACTCGCGCAGCGCAATCAGGGACGCAAACGCGAACAGCAGCACGGTGGCGCCCACGCCCAGCCAGAAGCACGTGGCCAGCACGGCCACCATCCACCACCAGGCCACGATGCGCTGGTTGAGGTTGGTGATGGTGGCGCTGGGGTTGCCGCGCTGGCGCAGGTGCAGCACGCCGCCAATCAGCGAGGCCAGCACCAGCAGGGCCACCACGCCGCTGAGCAGCTGCAGGATGGGGTTGTTGAAATCCAGTTCCAGCGACGGCATCGGCGGGCCTCAGGCCAGGGCGACCACGGCGGCCCGGGCGCGTTCCAGGAACGCGGCCTTGGGTTCGTCGGGCACGTGGGAAAGCGGCGCGCCAAAGCGCACCGCGCAGGTCAGCGGCACCGGGATGTGGGCGCCCTTGGGCATGCTGCGGTAGAGGTTTTCCAGGTACACCGGAATCAACTCCACGTCGGGGTGGCGCATGGCCAGGTGGTACAGGCCGCTCTTGAACTCGGCCGGCAGGCGTTCGCCGCGGCGGGTGCCTTCGGGGAACAGGATCAGCGAGTCGCCGTGGTTCAGCGCTTCGCTCAGCGGCGCCAGCGGGTCCACGTTCGGGTCGCCGCGCTCGCGGTCAATCAGCAGGGCGCGGAAGGTGCTGTCGGCGAACCACTTGCGCAGGCCCGGCTTGCCCCAGTAATCCTTCGCGGCCACCGGGCGCGTGATGCGGCGCAGGAAGCTGGGCAGGGCCGACCACAGCACCGGCGTGTCGAGGTGGCTGGTGTGGTTGGCGAAATAGATGCGCGTGGTGGGCAGCGGCTGGCAGCCGATCCAGCGCGGGCTGGCGCCGACCAGGCCGCGCAGCATCAGGATCAGCGGGGTGCCCAGCATCAGCGCGGCGCCCCGGACGCCGCGCGTTCGCGCAGCTGGCGCGCAATCTTCAGAGTGCGGGTGACGCAGGTCACCGCCGACCCGACCAGGATGAACCACGAAGCCACCAGCAGCGCGTACCAAGCGTCCGGCCACCACGGCCAAGTCGCCGCCACCAGGCAGCCCACCGTCATCACGAACATGCGCCTGGGCTTGGACTGCACGCCGCTGAAATCCTGCGCGAAGCCCAGCGCGCCGCCGGTGGTGCGGATGTAGGCCGTCACCGCCGCCAGCAGCGCGCCGGCCCAGCCCAGGATCGGCACACCGGCGGCCATGCCCAGCGCCACGATGAACACCGAATCGGCGATGCGGTCGGGCAGCTCATTCCACAGCGGCCCGGTCGGCCCGCCCAGCCCGCCTTCCACCGCCACCATGCCGTCCAGCAGGTTGCACAGCAGCCGCAGCTGCACCGCCACCGCGCACAGCACCAGGCCGGCGGGGCCGGGCACGTGCAGCAGCGCCGCCATGCCCGCCAGGGCGATGGGGATGCTGATGAACGAGATCAGGTCGGGGCTGACGCGGGCCCGGGCCAGCGCGGCCGCCAGGGCCTTGGCCCAGCCGGCGCTGCGGGTGGTGAGGGGGCGGCGGGATTCGGTGGGCGAGGTCATGCCCGCAAGATGCCAGATCGGGCAGGGGGCGCGATAGCGGGGGCACCCGCCGGGCTTGAGTCAGCGATAGTCGTCTTCACGCTGGTGCCTGACCGCCAGCACCGTGACGGTCTGCACGTCCTCGATCTCGAACAAGGCCACGTAGCCGGTGGCACCGAACCCGACCAGCAGTTCCCGCAGCATGACGTCGCCGCCGGACGCTCGCCTGCAGGCAAACGGCGAGGATTCCAGCACCGCGATGCCTCGACGAAGGGCCTCGAGCGCGGCGTCCGCGTGGCGCACGTCGCCGCCGGCCTGTTCAAGCTTGAAACCGTGCAGGCGCTTCAGGTCGTCCCGGGCTTCTTCCGTGAAGCGGACGCGGAAGTTCATGGCTTCCTTTTCTTGGCCTGCTTGAGCTGCGCCGCCAGTTCATCGAGTACGACCGAGGCGGGGATGTAGCGGCCGGTCTTGCGGGCGAGGTCGCGCGAGGCCAGGCCCCGGGCAATGAACTCGTCCTGCATCTGCCGCTGGCCAATTTGCGCACGCACGGCCGCCTCGACAAAACCGGAAAGCGTCTCGCCCTCGCGCAGGACGTTTTCGGCGGCTTCGCGCAGTTCCGGGGCGACGCGCAGGGAGGGGATGGTTGCGGTTTTCATGGGCCTGCCCGCTGCATTGCAATTGCGATGCATGGTGCGCCGGTGGGGGAGGGTTTGCAAGTGGGCGGGGTGGAAAAGAAACGGGCCGCTTTCGCGGCCCGTTTGGGTGGAGCGGTCGGGCCTGAAGGCCCTCCTACAACAAGGGTTATTTCTTGAGGCCGGCGTCTTTGCGCAGCGCATCGGCGCGGTCGGTCTTTTCCCACGAGAAGGCGGTGGCGGTGTGCTTCTTGCCGGCGCCGTCGGTGTAGGTGATCTCGCGCGGCTTGCGGCCGAAGTGGCCGTAGCTGGCGGTGGCCTGGTAGATCGGGTGCAGCAGGTCCAGCATCTTGGTGATGCCGTACGGGCGCAGGTCGAAGTGGCCGCGGATCAGCTTCTCGATCTTCTCGTCGCTGATCTTGCCGGTGCCGAAGGTGGTGACCGAGATCGAGGTCGGCTCGGCCACGCCGATGGCGTAGGAAACCTGCACTTCGCAGCGGTCGGCCAGGCCGGCGGCCACGATGTTCTTGGCCACGTAGCGCGCGGCGTAGGCGGCCGAGCGGTCCACCTTGGACGGATCCTTGCCCGAGAACGCGCCGCCGCCGTGGCGGGCCATGCCGCCGTACGAGTCAACGATGATCTTGCGGCCGGTCAGGCCGCAGTCGCCCACGGGGCCGCCGATCACGAACTTGCCGGTCGGGTTGATGTGGATCTTCGACTTCGGCAGGTCCTTCAGCCACGCCTTGGGCAGCACGGGCTTGAGGATGTGCTCGTACACGGCCTCGACCAGCGCCTTCTGCTTGATGTCCGGGTCGTGCTGGGTGGACAGCACCACGGCGTCCAGGCCCAGCACCTTGTTGCCTTCGTAGCGCAGGGTGACCTGGCTCTTGGCGTCCGGGCGCAGCCACTTGAGCTTGCCGGACTTGCGGACCTTGGCCTGCTGTTCCACCAGGCGGTGCGAGTAGTACAGCGGCGCCGGCATGAACTCCGGGGCTTCGTTGCAGGCATAACCGAACATCAGGCCCTGGTCGCCCGCGCCCTGTTCTTCCGGCTTCTTGCGGTCCACGCCCTGGTTGATGTCGGGGGACTGCTTGCCCAGCATGTTGATGATGGCGCAGGTGTGGCCGTCGAAGCCGACGTCGGAATTGTCGTAGCCGATGTCGTTGATGACCTTGCGGGCGAGGGCTTCGATGTCCACCCAGGCCGACGTGGTGACTTCGCCGGCGACGATGGCGGCGCCCGTCTTCACCATGGTCTCGCAGGCCACGCGGGCCTTCTTGTCCTGGGCCAGGATCGCGTCGAGCACGGCGTCGGAGATCTGGTCGGCGATCTTGTCCGGGTGGCCTTCGGAAACCGACTCGGAGGTGAAGAGGTAGGTCGACATCGTTGCTTATATCCTTTGATTGCGATGAAAGGATGGAGTGAGGGCGGGCATGATACACGGGCGGGCCCCGGGGTGCATCCTGCGCCCTCGGCCGTTGCCCGTGCGTTAAGCCGCCGGGCGTCCTGCTCACGCACTGGTTTCGCCGGGCCGGCTAGCATCGGGCCATGGACTCCCTCACGCAGATCGTACTGGGCGGCGCGCTGGCCGCCGCCATCGCCCCGCCACAGCACCGCCGCGCGGCCCTGCTGGCCGGCGCCGCGCTGGGCACGCTGCCCGACCTGGACAACCTGGTGCTGCTGCCGCTGGGCCTGGACCCGGTGGACGCCATGACCTGGCACCGCGGGCCCTCGCATTCGCTGTTCGTGCTGATACCGCTGGCGGCGCTGATGTGGGCGGCGTTCAAGCGCATGGGCGGGCGCGTGGCGGAATCGCCGGTGCGCTGGTTCTGGGCCATCCAGCTGGCCCTGGTGACGCACCCGCTGCTCGACGCGCTCACTGTGTACGGCACGCAGCTGTGGTGGCCGATACCCGTGTCGCCGACGATGTGGTCGAGCGTGTTCATCATCGACCTGGCCTACACGCTGCCGCTGTTGGTGGCCTGCGTGCTGGCCTGGCGCTGGCGAGAATCGCTGGCCGCGCAGCGGGCGCTGGCCGTGGGCCTGGCGTTGAGCACGACCTACCTGGGCTGGTCGTTCGTGGCCAAGGCGCAGGTGGATCGCGCGGCGGAACAGGCGCTGGCGGCCATGGGCCTGCAGGATGCGCCGCGGTTCTCGGTGCCCATGCCGTTCAACACGCTGCTGTGGCGCGTGGTGGTGATGACGCCCGACGGTTACCTGGCGGGGCAGTACTCTGTGGTGGCCGACGACGGTCCGATCGTGCTGCATCCGCAGGCTTCGGACGTGGCGGCGCTGGACGCGGTGCGCGGGTTCCCGGCCGCGGCGCGGCTGCTGTGGTTCAACCGCGGGTTCATGGCCGCGCAGGAAGTGGACGGCCGGCTGGTGCTGTCGGACCTGCGCATGGGCGTGGAGCCCGATTTCACGTTCCGCTTCGTGGTGGCCGAACGCGACGGCGCCGGCTGGAAGCCCGTGCCGCCCACCCAGGCCGACTGGCCCACCGACGCCATTCGACGGCTGCCCGAGGTTTGGCACAGGATATGGAAGCCTGAGCCCACCCCGTAGGACCCCGCCATGAGCGCAAGACTGGACCTGTCGAGCCTGCCGCCGGAAGTGAGGCAAAAGGTGGAAGCCGGCCTGGCGAAGCTTCCGCCCGAAACGCGCCGGCAGTGGGAAGCGCAGGGCTCGCCGCTGCTGGCCAAGCTGGTGGCGGGGCTGGCGGGGGCGCAGGCGTCGTCGCGCCAGCCGCCGCCGGTGCCGCGCACGCAGCGCACGCCGGGTTTCCAGGCGCCCGCCGCGCCGCCCGCGCGCGCAGCCACCGCCCAGGTGTCGCCGCCCCGCGAGTCGCCGCCGCCGCCGCTGATCCAGCGCACGCCGCCCTGGGGCCACTACAACGACACCATCGCGCCGGGCGACCGGCCTGGCCTGCTGCAGAAAGTGTTGCTCGGCGCCGTGGTGGCGGGCGGCGTGGCGTGGATCTACTTCTGACCGGTCAGGCGGTTGCCGGCAGGTCCGGAAGTACGCCGGCCACCAGCGCGTCGAAGTAATCGCGCGTCAGTCGCAGCTGTTCGTCGGCGGTGTCGGCGCGGTTGACCACGTGCCGGAAGGCGGCGTTCTCCGGCCGGTCCTTCGCGTACCAGCCCAGGTGCTTGCGGGCGATGCGCACGCCGGCCACTTCGCCGTAGAAGGCGTGCAGGTGTTCGAGGTGGCCCAGCAGCACGTCGCGCACTTCCTGCACGCCGGGTTCGGGCAGTTTTTCGCCGGTGGCCAGGTAGTGGGAAATCTCGCGGAAGATCCACGGCCGGCCCTGCGCGGCGCGGCCCACCATCACCGCGTCGGCGCCGGTGTGGCGCAGCACGAAGGCGGCCTTTTCCGGCGAATCAATGTCGCCGTTGGCCAGCACGGGAATGGACAGCGCGGCCTTCACCGCCTGGATGGTGTCGTACTCGGCCAAGCCGGTGTAGTGCTGGTCGCGGGTGCGGCCGTGCACGGCCAGCGCGGCGATGCCGCTGTCCTGGGCGATGCGGGCGATGGCCAGTGCGTTGCGGTGTTCGCTGTCCCAGCCGGTGCGGATCTTCAGCGTCACCGGCACGTCCACCGCCTTCACCACCGCCGACAGGATGCGCGCCACCAGGGGTTCGTCGCGCATCAGCGCCGAACCGGCCCAGGTGTTGCACACCTTCTTGGCCGGGCAGCCCATGTTGATGTCGATGATCTGCGCACCGTGGCCCACGTTGTAGCGCGCGGCCTCGGCCAGCACCTCGGGCACGGTGCCGGCGATCTGCACGCTGATGGGGTCGGGTTCGCCGGCGTGGTCCATGCGGTGCAGGGACTTGTTGGTGTGCCAGAACCTGGGATCGGAGATGGTCATCTCCGACACGCACAGCCCCGCGCCCAGGCGCTTGCACAGCATGCGGAAGGGCTTGTCGGTGACGCCGGCCATCGGCGCCAGCACCACGTTGGGCGTGAGCGTGTAGGGGCCGAGCCGCATCTCAGGCCTGCCGCACGCGCTCGGCGTGGTTGGCCAGGTGCATCAGGTGGGCGCGGGTGTACTGCGCCTTGTCCAGCGCGCCGTAGGCGAAGTGCGGCGCCAGCGGGCCGGCGTGCGCTTCGAACGCGGCCCAGGCCGCATCCAGCCGCGCGGCTGCCGCGGCCAGGTCGGTGGCCACCAGCGCGGCGGCGCCGGGGATGGGTTCTTCCAGGTCGTGCTGCATGCGGCCCACGCGGGTGAAGGCCTTGAAGCCCAGCGCGCCGGCCGTGGCCTGGAAGGCCGCCGACTTCGCCTGCGGGAAGCCGTGCAGCGAGAACTCGATACTTTGCGCGCAGTGTTCGAACACCTGCGCCACCGGCCAGCCCGCCGTGGCGATGGCCTGGCCACCGCCGATGGCCTGCACCCAGCGGCGCGCATCGGCGATGGTGGCGAACCCCGACACCGGCGCGGCGGGCCCGGACAGCCACAGCGCGGCGCCCGCACCCACGGCGGCCAGGGTGACGCCGCTGGCGCCGGCCAGCTTGACGAAGGTGCGGCGCTTCATGGCGTCGCCACGCGGCGCATGGAGGCGGCGCCGCCGGGCCGTTCGGTGGACCAGCCGGCGTAGGCGTTGGCGAACGACACCGCTGCCGCGAACGGCGTGTCGCGCGGCCACTGCGCCAGGCGTGCCGCCAGGGCGCCGCTGAACGCGTCGCCGGCACCGGTGGTGTCCACCGCCTGCACGGGCGTGCAGTGCTGGCGATAGAAGGCGTCGGCATCGCCGCGCAGGTCGCCGTCGCGGTGCGACACGAACACGCCGCCGGCACCCAGCGTGATCACCACCGTGGCGTCATGCGCCAGCTGTCGGCACAGCGCATGCAGCGCCGGCGGCGGCAGGTCGGCCAGGGTGTCGGCGCCAACAGCCACGCCGGCGTGGCGGGCCAGCATCGCCGCGAACTCGGTTTCGTTGGGCGTGAGGATGTCGGCGGCGGCCAGCAACGCGTCGCGGGTCGGTGCGTTGGCGGGCGCGGGGTTGAGCACGGTGAGTGCGCCCGCCGCGCGGCCCGCCTGCAGCGCGGCCAGCACGGCGTCGGCGTCGACTTCCAGCTGCGCCAGCACCACGCCCGCCTGCGCGAAGGCGTCGGCCTGCGCGCCGATGAAGTCCACCGACAGCGCCTCGTTAGCGCCCGGCGCCACCACGATGACATTGCGGCCGTCGCCGTCCACGAAGATACCGGCGGTGCCCGAGGGCAGGGAGGGGTGGATCTCGGCGCAAAGCGTGATGCCGTCGTCCGCGGCCAGCGCGCGTGCGGTGTCGGCGGCGGCGTCCTCGCCCAGGGCGGTGATGAACACGGTGGCCGCGCCCACGCGCGCCGACGCCACCGCCTGGTTGAAGCCCTTGCCGCCCGGCCCGCTGGCGTAGCGCCCCAGGCGCGTGGCGCCCGGCGCCGGCAGCGCGTCGCTGGTCCAGACGTGGTCCTGGTTGTAGGAGCCCACCACGATCACGCTGGCCATCACGCTGCCTTCTTGCATGGTGGTAGGAGGGCCTTCAGGCCCGATGCTTCTGGCATGAAAGCATCGGGCCTGAAGGCCCTCCCACAGGGATTGTCAGGCGCCGATGCTGGTCAGCACGCCCGCAATGGTGGCCGTCATCAGCGTGGCGAGGGTGCCGCCCAGCACGGCGCGCAGGCCGAACTTGGCCAGGTCCTGGCGACGTTCCGGGGCCAGGCCGCCGATGCCGCCGATCTGGATGGCGATGGAGCTGAAGTTGGCGAAGCCGCACAGCGCGTACGTGGCAATCAGCTTGCCCTTCTCGCTCAGCACCACGCCCTCGACGTTGCCATTGACGATGTCGGCCAGCTGCAGGTACGCCACGAATTCATTGAGCACGATCTTCTGGCCAATCAGCCCGCCCACCGTGGTGGCGTCCTGCCACGGCACGCCGATCACCCAGGCGATCGGGGCCAGCAGGTAGCCCAGCAGGGTGGCCATGTCGGTCGGGCGGCCCAGCCACTGCGCCAGGCCGGTCACTTCACCCATCCAGGTCAGCGGCCAGTTCAGCAGCGCGATCAGGGCGATGAAGGCCAGCAGCATGGCGCCGATGTTCAGCGCCAGGCGCAGGCCGTCGGCGGCGCCCGCGGCGGCGGCGTCAATGACGTTGCTGGTGGTTTTCTCGATTTCCATCTTCACCGTGCCGCGGGTGAGCGGGTTGCCGGTTTCCGGGATCAGCAGCTTGGCGATCACCAGTGTGGCCGGGGCGGCCATGATGGACGCAGCCAGCAGGTGCTTGGCGTAGAAGAGCTGCTGCACGGGGTCTTCGCCGCCCAGCATGCCCACGTACGCGGCCAGCACGCCGCCGGCGATGTGGGCCATGCCGCCGATCATCATGGTGATGAGTTCGGATTCGGTCATGCGGCTGATGTAGGGGCGCACGGTGAGCGGCGCCTCGGTCTGGCCGATGAACACGCTGGCGCAGACGCTGGTGGTTTCCGCGCCCGACACCTTCATCACCTTGGTGATGGCCAGGGCCATGATGCGCACGATGAACTGCATCACGCCCAGGTGGTAGAGCACGCCCATCAGCGCGGCGAAGAAGATGATGGTGGGCAGCACCTGGAAGGCGAAGATGAAGCCGAACTTCGACGTGTCCATCAGGTCGCCGAAGATGAAGCGCGAGCCCTCGCCGACGAAGCTCAGGATCTTGACGAAGCCCTGGCCCAGCGCGTCGAACACGTCCTTGCCGCCCGGCACCAGCAGCACCAGCGCCGCGAAGCCCACCTGCAGGGTGATGCCCGTGGCCACCAGCCGCCAGTCCACCGCGCCCCGGTTGTTGGAGAACAGCCAGGCGATGAAAAGCAGGACCGACAGGCCGAACAGGCCGAAAAGAATGCTGGTGATCATTGAGCTGGGAACCCCCGGGACGATGCGGCAGGGTAGTTCACGCCCCCGGCCCGGGCAAGGCGGGCTCAGTTGTCGTCGCGGGCCACCACGCGGTTGCGGCCGTTGGCCTTGGCGCGGCGCAGGCGCAGGTCGGCCCGGCGCGTCAGGCCCGACAGGTCGTTGGCGTCCTGGGGGCAGCAGGCGATGCCGGCGCTGAGGGTCAGCCTGCGCGGCTCCACGCCCTCTTCGGGCACGAAGGGCTGGGCCTCCAGCTTGCGCCGCAGCGCCTCCATGCGCTCCCAGGCCGCGCCCACCGGCAGCCGCAGCACCAGCACGAACTCCTCGCCGCCGACCCGGATCATGGGTTCCTCGCGGCCCAGCTCCAGCCGCAGCACCTTCACCGCATGTCGCAGGGCGCGGTCGCCGGCCAGGTGGCCCAGTTCGGCGTTGATGTGGCGGAAATGGTCCAGGTCAATCAGGGCCAGGCTGAGGGTCTGGCCGGCGTTGCGGGCGTCGGCCACCTTCTGCGGCACGCGCGTGTTGAGGTAGCTGCGGTTGGGCAGGCCGGTCAGGCCGTCGGTGCCCGACAGCTGGGTCAGGCGCTGGGCCCGGAACACCACCATGGCCGTGACCAGGGTGACCGCCAGCAGCACCACCATGCGCTGCAGCTGGGTGGACGCGGTGACGGTGCCATACATGGCCGACACCAGCGGCGCGTCGCTGGCGCGGGTGATCGCCAGCCACAGCAGGCCCGACTGCAGCACGGCCAGGGCGCCGGCGACCAGGGTGACGCGCACGTCGTGGCGCAGCGCGGTGGCGAACACCGCCAGGGGATAGCAGGCCCACACCACCGCGCTGTTGAGCGCGGCCGCCGGGGTTTCCAGTGCCAGCAGCAACAGCACCAGGCTGACCATGCTGACGTCGAACGCGGCCGACACCATCGGCAGCCAGCGGTAGCGGCGGCGGCGCAGCGCCAGGCCCAGCCACACCTGGCTCAGCAGCACGATCAGGCCCGCGCCCACCAGCCCGGCCATGGATTCGGTGATCGTGCCGCCCCAGGCGTAGTTCAGCAGGGGCAGGGCCATCAGCAGCACGGACACCACCACCCGAAGCCGGGCGACCAGCAGTTCGCCGCCGGCGCCGACTTCCAGCAGGATTTCGTCCGGACGCTCGCGCAGCGAGTTGGCCAGGTCTTCCAGCGTTTCTCTCAGGGTACTCACGCCGGGGGTCGTGGCCTGTCAGGGGTGCGGGCAGGATAGCCGCCCGCACCCGGCGCTGTCAGGCCGGCGTGCGTCAGCCGGGCAGGCCGCCCACGGCCACCCACAGGGCCAGGCCGGCGAAGATGGCCGCGGCCGCGTAGCGCGCCGCCTTCAGCGGCAGCTTCGCGGCGAAGCGCGAACCCAGCACCACCACGGGCACGTTGGCGATCGCCATGCCCAGCGTGGTGCCGGTGATCACCTGCCACAGCGGCGAGTACTGCGCGGCCAGCACCACGGTGGCCACCTGGGTCTTGTCGCCGATCTCGACGATGAAGAAGGCGATCAGCGTGGCCACGAAGGCCCCGAAGCGCGGCGGCTTCACTTCGTCCTCGTCCAGCTTGTCGGGCACCAGGGCCCAAGCGGCCACGGCGGCGAAGGACAGCACCACGCCCCAGCGCAGCACCCCGGGGCTGATCCAGCCCGACACCAGGCTGCCGAACCACGCGGCCAGCGCGTGGTTGAGCACGGTGGCGGCCAGGATGCCGGCGATGATGGGCCAGGGTTTGCGGTAGCGCGCGGCCAGCACGAGGGCCAGCAGCTGGGTCTTGTCGCCGATTTCGGCAACGGCCACGGCGAAGGTGGAAACGAGCAAAGCGTCCAAATCAAACTCCGGGGCCGGGACGCAGGGCGGACGAAGGCCAGCAGACGCGGCCCGGCCCGGGTGCGCGACATGCCGGCCTTCGGTCTTGCCCGCAAGCGTGACGCCTTGCCCGAGCACCATGGCGTGGTCCGCCAAGTATGTTGATGCGCGGCGGCCCCGCGGGGGCCTGGGCTACTCCCCGAAGCCAGGGAAAGCGGCGGGATTATAGCCCGGCCGGCGCTGCGGGCGCCCGGGTCTTGATGACGATCACCTCGTTGCCGTCGGCGTCCACGCTTCGCTGGCGGCTGACGATAGTGCCGACCACGCCGTCTTCGAAGGCGAGGGTGGCGTCGGCGGGCGGAGCAGGCGGTGCCGGCGGCGTCGGGCCAGAAGGCGGCGCGGGCGCGGCGGGAGGCGCCGGTGGTGCGGCGCGCGGGGTGCGCGGCGGTGCGGGCGGTGCCGGGGGCGCGGGCGGCGCCGGCGGGGCGAAGAAGCGCATCGGCGGGGCTTCGGGCACGGTCACGCTGACGTTGCGCGGCTTGCGCTCGCGCAGCACGTCCAGCTTCACCTGGCCGCCGGTGTCCTTCGCACGCAGCGCGCGCATGGCGTCGCGCGGCGTGGCCACGGGCTGGCCGTCGATGCGCTGGATGACGTCGCCGGGCTCGAGCTGGGCCAGGCCCGGGCCGCCGCTGAGCACCAGCACGCCGGTGCTGGTGCCGAAGTAGCGGCCCAGCTTGGCGTCCATCGAAGCCAGGTTCAGGCCGTTCCAGCGGAAGGCCTGGGTGAGGGTGGCCATGCCGCAGTCGTTGCTGCCGGGAGCGCAGGGCGCCATGCCGATGCGCTCGATCTCCAGCTCCACGTCGGGGTTGATGACGGGGAAGGCGCTGTCGGAGCTGAAGGTGAAGGTGCGCGCTTCGGGGGCACTGTTGGTGTTGATGACCATCGTGCGGCGGATGTTGTCCACCTTCACCGTGGCGGTGGCGGGCTGGCCGGCGCGGGCGTAGCCGAGCTTGATGGACTGCCCGATGTCCAGCCCGGCCAGCAGGGCGCGGGCCGATTCCACGGCGGCCGCGCCGCTGCCCACCACGGGCTTGCCGTCAACGCTGCGCAGCACGTCGCCTGCGCGCAGTCCGGCCGTGGCGGCCGGCCCGTCGGGCGTGACGGCGGCAATGCGCACACCGCCGCCGTCTTCCGTCGGGCTCATGACGATGCCCACGCCGGCGCGCTGGGTGTCGTACATCGCACGCTCGATCACAACCTGGCGCTCGTCGCCGCCCAGCTCGCGGCTGAGTTCGGCGACGCGGCGGGCGTTCTTCGCCAGTTCGGCGCGGGCCTGTTCGAGTTCGGCGCGCTTGGCGGCGTCGGCCTTCGGGGTGTCGGCGGCGTGCACGGCGCCGGTCATCAGCGCGGCGGCGACCATCAGCGGGATCAGGCGCAGTTTCATCGGGAAGTTCCTCATCGGGGAAGGGGTCAGTAGGTGGTGACGAGCGCGCCGTCCAGGGTGGCGCCCTGGGCCGCGAGCCATTGCCGGGTGCCCTGCACGCCGGCGTATTCGCGCAGCAGGGAGACGCGCTGCTGCCAGAGGAGCTGGCGCGAGGCGTCGTCCAGCGAGGGGTCGGACAGCGCGGCGTCCACGCGCTGCAAGCGCTCTTCGAAGGCCAGGCTGAGCATGGTGGTGCTGGCCGAGGCCATGGCGTCGTTGCTGGCGGCGCTGATGAAGTGTTCGAGCTGGGCGGATTCGGCCATCAGCGCGTCCAGCGGGTCGGTGCTTTGCACGGCGGCGACGAAGGGCGCGTCCACCGAAGGCGCGGGCCTGGCCAGCCAGCCGGGCATCAGGGCCGCGACGGCGAGCACGGCCGCGGCGGCGAGCGCGAACGGCCAGCGTGGGCGGCGCTTGCGCCGGCTGGCGGCGATATGGGCGGCGAGCGCGGGCCAGGCGCTGCGGTCGGGCGCTTCCAGCGGCAGGCGGTCGAAGGCTTCGGCCACCGTCAGCTCGCGCTCGGGAAGGCGGGCGTCGTCAGGCATGGGTGCGGGTCTCCGTTTCTATCTTGAGCAGGTCGCGCAACTTGCGGGTGCCGCGCGCGAGCTGGGATTTCGAGAAGCTGGGCGTGCGGCCCATCAGGCCGGCGATTTCGTCGTGGGTGTAGCCCTCGGCGTGGTAGAGCCACAGCACGCTGCGGGTGGCGTCGGGCAGGCGGCCCATGGCGCGGGCCAGCAGGCCGGCATCGGCGGCGGCGGGCGGCAGCATCACGTCGTGGCTTTCCTGTTCGGCGTCCATCGCCTCTTCGGTGAGCGGCAGGCGGCCGCGCTTGCGCAGGTGCATCAGCGCCTCGTTCACGGCGATCTGGCGCAGCCAGCCCCAGAACGGCGATTCGGCGCGGAATTCGCCCAGCCGGTCGTAGAGCTTGAACATCGTGTCCTGCAGCACGTCCTGCGCCTCTTCGCGCCCGCCGGTGAGGCGCAGCGCCAGGGTGAACACCGGCCGCTCGAAAAGCCGGTAGAGCTGCTCGAACGCCCCCGGCTCGCCCCCGCGGGCGCGGGCCAGCAGGGCGTGGGGCACGTCGATGGCGAAGGAGGAGGGGTGGGTCACATCACCAAGGATGCACCCTGGCGGGAAACCGTCGCAGCAGGAACGGGGTCAGGTTCACTTCTTTTCACTAACCAATGGTTAGTGAAAAGAAGTGAACCTGACCCCGTTCCTGTCAGAAGCTGAGGCGGATGCCGGCGAAGGCGCTGCGGGGCTGGCCGGGGCGGGCGCCGGCGGGGCGGCGGGCGACGATGTAGGTTTCGTCCGTCAGGTTTTCCAGGCGGGCGTAGAACTCGACCTGGTCGTGCACGCGGAGGGCGGCGCTGAGGTCCCAGATCACGGCAGCATCGGTGCCTTCGCCGGACGGGATGGCGCCCGAGCCGGCCTCGCTGCGCATCTCGCCCAGGTAGTTGGCGGCCAGGTTCACGCGCCAGCGCTCGCCCACCGCGCCGATCTCGGCGTGCAGCAGGTGTTCGGGCAGGTAGGGCAGGCGGTCGCCGGCGCTCACGTTGCCCCATTCCTCGAAGCTCGAGCTGAAGCTTTCGCGGAACTCGGCGCGGGTGTAGGTGTAGGACAGCGAGGCCGGCACGGCGATGGCGCCGCCGTTGCCGAAGTCGTACGACGCGCTGGCCTCCAGCCCACTCACGCGCGCCTTGCCGGCGTCGAACTGGTCGCCGATGTTGCAGCTGCCGCCGGTGGAGCCGGTGCAGGTGCCCACCAGGTTGGAATACTCGTTGACGAAGCCCACCACCTCGGCGCCGAATGAATCGCGGCCATAGCGCAGGCCGAACTCGCCGTTCACGCTCTTCTCTGACTCCGAGCCCGAGGCCGGGCCCGGCGGGTTGAAGCCGCGGTGCACGCTGGCGAACAGGGTCACGTCGTCGTTGAACAGGTAAGTGGCGCCGAACCCGGGGATCACCTCGCTGACCTCGGTTTCCACCACCGACTGCACCACGTCGCGCCGGCCAGTGACGGTGGAGTAACGCGTGCTGGTCAGATCAATGCGCTCCCAGCGCACGCCCGGCGTGAGGATCCACTTCCCGAAGCTGATCGTGTCCTGCACGTACAGCGACAGCGCCTCGGCGTCGCCCACCCGGTTGTCCTGCGTGCCGGGCGCGCCGTCGCGGGTCAGCACCAGCTGGCCGTCCTGCATGCGGTAGCGGTCGTCGTCCTGGTAGCGGTCTTCCTGGTCGCGGTGCAGGCGCAGGCCCACTTCCACCTCGTGCGTGGTGGCGCCGCTGGCCAGCGACAGGCCGAGCACGCTCTGCACGCCCTGAGCGTAGTAGCGGCGGTTGTTGTTGCGCAGGCGCAGGGCGTTGTCGGGGCTGCTGGCGCCGGTCAGCCAGGCGTACTGCGCCGCGTAGGTGGCCGGGTCGTCCAGGATCGTGCTGATGCCGATGTACGAACCGCTGCCCGGGTTCAGCACGTCGTTGAGCTTGTACCAGTTGCGCGAGAACTCGGTGCGGTAGGCCACGGTGGTGAGGTCCACGGTGTCGCTGAGTTCGATCAGGTGGCGCAACTCGTAAAGCTGCTGCTCGGTCTGGATGTTGTCCAGGCGCGAGGCCGCGTAGCGACGGTTCGGGTCCAGCCCGAAGTCGGCGTCGGTCAGGCCCAGGTAGGTTTCATTGCTGTCCTGTGTGTTGCGGCCGATCTTGAAGTCCAGCTGCTGGTAGCGCGCGGCGTCCGGCGCGCTCACCCAGCGCAGCTTGCCGACGAAGTCATTGAGCGCGAAGCCGGCGTCGCCGCCGCCATCAATGCGCTTGAAGCCGTCCGACTGCTGCCGCACGCCCTCGATCAACCCGCCGAAGCGCTCGCCCATCGCGCCCGCCCAGCCGTGCGCCAGCAGGGTGCCGTCACTGCCGGCCGACAGGTCCACTTCGGCCGACGCTTCGCCCGGGATGGGCGTGGAAATCAGGTTCAGCGCGCCGCCGGTGGTGCGCGGCCCGGCCTGCACCGAGGCCGAGCCCTTGCGGATTTCCACGGCGCTGATGCGGCTCATGGTCGGGAAGTAGTAAGCGGCGGGCGCGGCGTAAGGCGCCGGCGAAATCAGCACGCCGTCCTCCATCACCGTGATGCGGCTGTTGCGGTCGGTGCCCGAGCCGCGGATGCCGATGTTGGGGCGCAGCCCGTAGCCGTCCTCTTCCACCAGGTACACGCCGGGCACCTGGCGCAGCACGCGGTGCACGTCGCGGTAGTTGAATTTTTCCAGCGTCTCGCCGTCGAGGTAGTGGGCCGAGCCGGCGGCCTTGTCCACGTCCTGCGGCTTGCCGAACACGTTCACGCTGTCCAGCCGCACCAGTGACTCGTCGGGGTTCGTGGTCGCCTGGGCCGAGGCCAGGGAGGCGGCGGGCAGCAGGGCGAGCGTGATGGCGAGGCGCAGGGTGGGGGACATGGCGTTCCTGGGAAAGGCTTTGCGGCGGGGCGGGGCGCCCGATGCGGCAATGTTATTACGGGTGAGAATGATTCGCAATAACGGCAGGCGACAGGCCCCGCCTTGCCTATAAACTCGACCCAAGCCAACCGGGGAGCACCGCACCGTGGAAATCCTGACCATCATCATCCTGCTCGCAGGCGTCATCGTGCTGATCAAGACGGTGCGCATGGTGCCGCAGGGCTACGAGTGGACCGTCGAGCGCTTCGGCAAGTACACCCACACCATGAGCCCGGGCCTGCACTTCCTGATGCCGGTCATCCAGGGCGTGGGCCGCAAGGTCAACATGATGGAACAGGTGCTGGACGTGCCCTCGCAGGACGTCATCACCCGCGACAACGCCGTGGTGAAGGTGGACGGCGTGATCTTCTTCCAGGTGCTGGATGCCGCGAAGGCCGCGTATGAGGTGAGCAACCTCGAACAGGCCACCATCGCCCTGGTGATGACCAACATCCGCACCTCGATCGGCTCGATGGACCTGGACGAGTCGCTGTCCAAGCGCGACGAGATCAACGCCAAGCTGCTCAGCGTGGTGGACGTGGCCACGCACCCGTGGGGCATCAAGGTCAACCGCATCGAACTGAAGGACATCCAGCCGCCGCGCGACCTGATTGATTCCATGGCCCGGCAGATGAAGGCCGAGCGCGAGAAGCGCGCCAACATCCTGGAAGCCGAAGGCCACCGCGCCTCCGAGATCCTGCGTGCCGAAGGCGAAAAGCAGGGCGCCATCCTGGAGGCCGAAGGCAAGCGCGAAGCCGCCTTCCGCGACGCCGAGGCGCGCGAGCGCCTGGCCGAAGCCGAGGCCAAGGCAACGCAGATGGTGTCCGACGCCATTTCCAAGGGCAGCGTGCAGGCCATCAACTACTTCGTGGCCCAGAAGTACATCGAGGCGTTCAAGGCGCTGGCGGAGGCGCCCAACCAGAAGTTCGTGCTGATGCCGATGGAGTCCACCGGCATCCTGAGCTCGCTGGGCGGCATCGCCGAGCTGGCCAAGGAAAGCCTGGGCCTGAAGGGCGCCGCGGCACCCGCCACCGCGCCCAAGCCGCAGCCGCAGCCGCCGCGGATCGGGGGCTGACATGCGCCCGGAGCTGATCGTCTGGGGTGGCCTGGCGCTGCTGCTGATCGCGGCCGAGACGCTGGCGCCCGGCGTGTTCATGCTGTGGCTGGGCCTGGCGGCGGCGGTGGTGTTCACGCTGCTGCTGGTGGTGCCGGGCATCCCGCCCATCTGGCAGGCCATCGCTTTCGTGCTGCTGGCCTTCGTGTCCATCATGGTTTACGTGAAGTTCTTCCGCGACAAGGAGCGGCCCAGCGACCAGCCGCTGCTCAACCGTCGCGGTGAACAGCTGATTGGCCAGGTGTTCACGCTCGAGCAGGCCATCGTGGACGGCCGCGGCCGCATGAAGATCGGCGACGCCTTCTGGACCGCCGAAGGCGAGGACCTGCCTCAGGGCGCGCGCGTGCGCGTGGTCAGCGCCAACAACATGTCGCTGCAGGTGCGCGCGGTCGACTGAACCCACGGCAGGGAGGGCGGGCCGTCCTCCTTGCCAAGCGGATGAGAATCATTATCATTGGCGACATCCGCACCCGGAGTCGCCCATGTCCCGCAACGCCGTCCTTCTCCTGATTGCCTGCCTCGTGGCGCCATCGCTGCAGGCCGCCGAACTGGTGGTCTACACCGAGCGCAAGGAACCGCTGGTCAAGCCGATCTTCGACCGCTACGAGCGCGAAACCGGCACGCGCGTGCGCCTGCTGTCCGACGCGGCGCCGGTGCTGATCGAGCGCATCGCGGCCGAAGGCGCCAACACCCGCGCCGACCTGTTCATGGCCGTGGACGCCGGCAACCTCTGGCAGGCGGCCGAGCGCGGCCTGCTGGACCCGACGAAGTCGCCGGCGCTGGACGCCGCCATCCCCGCCCGCCTGCGCGACCCCCAGGGCCGCTGGTTCGCGCTGTCGCTGCGCGCTCGCACGCTGGTGTATTCCACCGCGCGGGTGAAGCCGGCCGAACTGTCCACCTACGAAGCCCTGGCCGATGCGAAGTGGAAGGGCCGCCTGTGCCTGCGTTCGTCCAAGAAGGTCTACAACCAGTCGCTGGTGGCCACGATGATCGAACGCCTCGGCGCCGAGCGCACCGAGAAGGTGGTGCGCGGCTGGGTGGCCAACCTGGCCACCGCGCCCTTCGCCGACGACACGCTGCTGGCCAACGCCATCGCCGCGGGCCAGTGCGACGTGGGCCTGGTCAACACCTATTACCTGGGCCGCCTGCAGCACGACACGCCCGGCTTCCCGGTGCAGGTGTTCTGGGCCGACCAGGCCGGCGCGGGCGCACACGTGAACGTGTCGGGCGCCGGCGTCGTCGCCGCCTCGCGCAACAAGGCCGAGGCGCGCAAGTTCCTGGAGTGGCTGGCCTCGGACGCGGTGCAGGCCGAGTTCGCGGCGGTGAACTTCGAAACGCCGGCGCGCCCGGGCGTGAAGCTCGACCCGGTGGTGGCCGCGTGGGGTCCGTTCCGCGCCGATCCGGTGAACGTGTCGGTGGCCGGCAAGCGCCAGGCCGAAGCCGTGCGGCTGATGGACCGCGCCGGCTGGCGCTGAGCCCGTGATCCGGCCCGCGACGGGCGTGGCGTGGCGGCGCGCGCTGGCGTGGACGCTGGCGCTGCCGATCGTGCTGCCGGCGCTGTGGCTGGGCAGTGCGTTCGGCTTGCCGCAGCCGGACGTGTGGCCGCACCTGTTCGACCAGGTGCTGCCGCTGGCGCTGCGCAACACGCTGGCCCTGCTGGCGCTGATTTCGGTCTTCGCGCTGCTGCCCGGCGTGGGCTTTGCCTGGGCCAGCGCACGCTTCGAGTGGCCGGGGCGCCGCCTGTTCGACTGGGCGCTGGTGCTGCCGATGGCGCTGCCGGGCTACGTCGTCGCTTTCGTCTACGTCGGGCTGGCCGATTACGCCGGGCCGCTGCAGTCCGCGTGGCGCGCGCTGGGCGGTGCGCCCGCCGGCTTCCCTGAACTGCGCAGCGTGCCGGGTGCGGCGGCGGTGCTGGCGCTGGTGCTGTATCCGTATGTGTTCCTGATCGTGCGCGCGGCCTTCCTGCGCCAGGGCAGTGCGGCGATGGACGCCGCGCGTTCGCTCGGCCACGGGCCGCTGTCGGCCTTCCTGCGCGCGGCGCTGCCGATGGCGCGGCCGGCGTGGGTGGCGGGCCTGACCCTGGTGCTGCTCGAAGCGCTGGCGGATTTCGGCGCGGTCAGCATCCTGGGCGTGGATACCCTGGCCACCGCCGTCTACAAAACCTGGTTCGGCCTGTACTCGCTGCCGGCGGCGGCGCAGCTGGCGTTCGCCATGCTGGGCGCGGTGGCGCTGGTGCTGGTGCTGGAACGGATGGCGCGCGGCCGCGCGCGCCACGCCACCCGGCAGGGCCTGGCGCCGCCGCGTCGCAAGTTGGCGGGCTGGCGCGGCTGGTCGGTGACGGCGCTCGCGGCGCTGACGGTGGGCCTGGGCTTCGTGGTGCCGGTGCTGCAGCTGGTGGCGTGGTCGTGGGAGGCGCGCGCCGCGCTGCCCGAAGTGGGCGAGGCGGCCTGGAACACCGCGCGCCTGGCGGCCATGGCGGCGCTGGTGGTGCTGGCGCTGTCGCTGGTGTTCGCGCTGCTGGCCCGCCGCAGCGGCGGCGACCGCGGCGTGCAGGCCGCCGGCTTCGCGGCCGGCCTGGGCTATGCGGTGCCGGGCACGGTGCTGGCGGTGGGCGCGATGTGGCTGCTGCTGGCGGCCGAGCGCGCGCTGCCCTGGCTGTCCGGCATGGCGCTGAGTTCAAGCCTGGTGGGCGTGCTGCTGGCGTTGGCCGCGCGCTTCTTCCGCGTCGGGCACGAGGCGACCGAAGCCGCGTTCCAGGCCCTGCGCCCGTCGCTGCTGGAGTCGGCGCGGCTGCTGGGCGTGCCCGCGGCCACGCGCCTGCGCCGCATCGTGCTGCCGCTGCTGCGCCCGGGCCTGGTGGCCGCGCTACTGCTGGTGCTGGTGGAAACGGTGAAGGAGCTGCCCGCCACCCTGATGCTGCGGCCGTTCGGCTGGGACACGCTGGCGGTGAAGATCCACGCCTACACCAGCGAAGGCCTGTGGGCGCAGGCCGCCTGGCCGGCGCTGTGGCTGTGCGCCGTCGGGCTGCTGCCGGTGTGGTGGCTGGTGCGCCAGCAGCGATAGGGCTTCCGCTTGGGCACATGCCCGCCTCGTGCGGCGGGCCGAGGGGGTTCGTGCCGGCGGACCGGCGCCTCTGCGATAATGCGGGACTCGACGCATCCAAGGGCAGGCCATGACCAAGAAAACCGTCTTCAACGACACCCACCGCGCACTCGGCGCCAAGATGGTGGACTTCGGTGGCTGGGACATGCCGATCAACTACGGCTCGCAGATCGAGGAACACCACCATGTGCGCCGCGACGCCGGCATGTTCGACGTCTCGCACATGACCATCCTGGACCTGCGCGGCGCCCAGGTGCGGCCCTTCCTGCGCACCCTGGTGGCCAATTCGGTGGACAAGCTCAAGGTGCCGGGCAAGGCCCTGTACGCCTGCATGCTCGACGCCCATGGCGGCGTCATCGACGACCTGATCATCTACTACATGGCCGAGGACTTCTTCCGCCTGGTGGTCAACGCCGCCACCCGCGACAAGGACCTGGCCTGGATCACCGCGCAGGCCGCCCCCTTCGGCATCACCATCAGCGAGCGCCGCGACCTGGCCATCGTGGCGGTGCAGGGCCCGAACGCCCGCGCCAAGGTGATCGAGCTGCTGTCGCCCGCGGCGGCGCAGGCCGCCGGCAAGCTGGGCAAGTTCGTCGCCTGCGAGGCCGACGGCCTGTTCGTGGCGCGCACCGGCTACACCGGCGAAGACGGCTTCGAGATCATGGTGCCCGAAGCGATGGCCGTGGATTTCTGGAACCGCCTGCTGGCCGTGGGCGTGAAGCCCGCCGGCCTGGGCGCGCGCGACACGCTGCGCCTGGAAGCCGGCATGGCGCTGTACGGCCAGGACATGGACGAATCGGCCACGCCCTACGAAGCCGGCCTGGCCTGGACGGTGGCGCTGGACGAGGGCCGTGACTTCACCGGCCGCGCCGCGCTGGAGGCGCAGAAGGCGGCCGGCGCCGCCCGCCAGATGATCGGCCTGGTGCTGGACGACAAGGGCGTGCTGCGCCACGGGCAGGCGGTGTTCACCGCGGCGGGCGAGGGCGAGATCCTTTCCGGCACCTTCTCGCCCACCCTGGGCAAGGCCATTGCGCTGGCGCGCGTGCCGGCCGGCGATACCGGCGCGGTGGAAGTGGACATCCGCGGCAAGCGCCTGCCGGTGCGCGTGGTGAAGTACCCGTTCGTCCGCGACGGCGCCGCCCAGCCCGGCGTGCTCGGCTGATCCGGCCGCGCCGCGCGTAATGCGGCGGCGCGTCCGCCCCGCTAGACTATCCGCACCCCCCGCCCGCACACACACCGAGGCCTGTCATGAGTGAGATTCCCGGCGACCTGAAGTTCCTCAAGTCCCACGAATGGGCCCGCGTCGAAGACAGCGGCCGCATCACCGTCGGCATTTCCGAGCACGCCCAGGGCCTGCTGGGCGACCTGGTGTACGTGGAGCTGCCCAACGTGGGCGACACCGTCGAACAGGGCAACGCCGCCGCCGTCGTCGAGTCGGTCAAGGCCGCGTCCGACGTCTATTCCCCGGTGTCGGGCAAGGTGGTGGAGGTCAACTCGGCCCTGTCGGACAAGCCCGAGACCATCAACGAGGACGCCTACGGCGAAGGCTGGATCTTCGTGGTCGAGGCCAGCGAGCCCGACCAGGTGAAAGAGCTTCTCTCGCCCGACGACTACGCCCAGCTGCTGGAGGACGAAGGCCACTGAGCCGACGTCCCCGCCATCGCGCCACCCGTGCCGGCCGCCATGTGCGGCCGGTGCTTTTTCCGGCCCGCGAAACCTTCGGCGAGTCCGCCGACCAAGCGTCGAAGCTGCGCCGGGTGCGACCGGAGTTCGCGCAGTTCGCGGTTTCGGGAACGGAAAAACGCCGTTCGCCGCAGTGCCGCAAAAAGTTTTTTTCGTGCCCCGGAGAAGGCCGGAAGGCGCCCCCGCCGTGGCCGCGCGCGGCGATCGAAAAGCCGCGCGGACGTTTCCCGGAACTTGCGCGCGGCTTTTTTAAAGCACTTTTTCGCGAAGGCCAAACATGCCGCGTCCCGTGGGTGTAATTCCGACAGCGCCGACGGAGGCATGCCTACGACCGCCGACGCGACCGGGCGCTTGAAATTATTTCTGCAAAGTTGTTGACATCAAGATTTCCCGTGATTAGCTTTCGCCCAGCAGATGTCAACTGCGGATGCGAGTGATCAGGAACGAATCCACAACACGAGTCACGAAACGGAACTCCACCCGGGAACCCAACACGGTGGATCAGGGCAACCATCCCTCCGCGAAACGTGTTTCCAGCATCCGCAAAGCCCGACTTTCCAACGCCCGGACCGGTCTCGGCCCGGGCGTTTTCATTCCCGGCGCAGTCATGCGCCGGACCCTACCCGTCCTCCGTGCATCGTGCGCGGCGGCGGTGCGCCGCGGGAATCGTCCCGTGGCGGTGCCTTTGTGACTGGGCAGTCCAAACGCCAACTGACGAGGAGTTGACACCATGGCTACGAAGAAAGCTGCGAAGAAGCCGGCCAAAAAGGCCGCTGCCAAGAAGACCGTGAAGAAGGCCGCTGCCAAGAAGGCAGTGAAGAAGACCGTGAAGAAGGCCGCCAAGAAGGTTGCCAAGAAGGTCGCCAAGAAGACCGTGAAGAAGGCTGCCAAGAAGGTCGCCAAGAAGCCGGCCAAGAAGGCTGCGAAGAAGGCTGCCAAGAAGGTTGCCAAGAAGCCGGCCAAGAAGGCTGCGAAGAAGGCTGCCAAGAAGCCGGCCGCCAAGAAGGCTGCGAAGAAGACCGCCAAGAAGGCTGCCAAGAAGCCGGCCGCCAAGAAGGCTGCGAAGAAGCCGGCTGCCAAGAAGAAGGCGGCCAAGAAGCCCGCCGCCAAGAAGCCGGCTGCCATGCCGGCCGCCCCGGTTGCTCCGTCGCTGTAAGACGGGTCTGCCAACGCTGTAAAT